>Ga0209515_10005835_pt1 | contig 15737 bp, 13 predicted proteins | sample Subgroupgradi54m_FD_187454 | JGI IMG/M metagenome (GOLD analysis project Ga0209515, IMG submission 187454) | Subsurface groundwater microbial communities from S. Glens Falls, New York, USA - GMW60B uncontaminated upgradient, 5.4 m (SPAdes)... ...
TTGGCAGCCGGCGGAATACTGGGGGTGAATTCAAAGAGTCCCCAGTCGAGATTAAGGGTCTTGGTCCCCGCTCCGGCTTGGGTGAAGACCACTTCTTTCACATGTGTAAGGTCGATCCCTTCAATCTGACCGAGACTGATGAAATACTTTTGGCCAAAACTTAGAATCCCAGTGAGTTTGGCTTTCCAGACATTATTCTGATCATCCTTAATCTCAAATCCGATCGAAGTCACATCAGGCGAGTCAATTCGAAAGACAATTCCATTGGGGAATAGTGTGTTCAAATTAATTGTATTCGCGTAGGTGTAGACCACACCTCCAAAGCTGGCAGCGCCAGTACCTTGGTAATTATTGGTCATAAATGTTTTAGAAGCGACTGCATTGGTCACAGTTGCCGCAGATGAGAAGGTGCCCGGATTCACTAAAGGAAACTGAGTGATTGCCTTTGTCTGATCGCCGGGAGGAATGGATGGAACAAAAGCGAATTTTCCCCAGTCAACATTAAGAACCTGGCTTCCCTGCCCTTCAAAAACAAAAACAAGTTCTTTAATTTTTGTAATATCAATACCGTTGATTTGATTGATATTAATTTCATACTTTTGTCCGAATGTGGCTACATTCAGTAAATCAACGCTCCAAACTTTACCGTTAACATCTTTCAGCTCAAACCCGACTGTGTTGGTACCCGTTGCATCAACTTGAAAGGTAATTTTTCCACCCGGAAATTGGGAATTGAGATTGACTAATTCGGCAGCCGGAGTATTGGGATTATCAACGCTAAAAACAACCCCACCAAAAGCGGTAGGATCCTGGCCCGTATACGTCGCATTCAAAAAGCTGCTCGAAATAGTATTAATCGTAACGGCGGCTGTCGGCGCATTCGCAGGACCTGAGGCAAACGCGCTAGGTGCCATATACTGAAGAAATGTAATTGCTCCCGTTGCACCGGGCGCAAGGTACGGAAAGCCGGCAAGTTTAATTTTCAAAACGCCGGTTTCATCTGCATCGTTGACAATTCCGTAAGTTCCGCCTTCCGAGAAAACAAAGTTGAGCGCGGTCACTTCGTTCATTTTAAAACTCGGCGGAATGCTGGGATGGTTCAGCGGAATATTGAAGGTTTGATAACCGGTGGTGTAATTTTGAATTAAAAATTGGACTTTAACATTTGCAGAATCAACCAATTCGATCAAGAGCGGAACATTATTCGAGCTGCCGGTCAAAGCATCGATGGCAATTTCGACCGGAAAGCTTCCATTGTACTGAGTGAAGTCAACTTTTTGGTCCCATTGAAGATTCATCGCCGCCCAAGAATTTGGCGTGTCCACATCGTAATTCCAATAAACTTCTTCAAATGATTTGGGTGAAATAGAATTATTCTGAAGCGCGGAAAACGCCTCGAAAATACGAACCTGGGGAAGCGCCGGAAGTTCGGCGCCGCTCGTTGAAGCAAAAAGAAGGGGTTCGATTAAAATCGGGCCGACAGTTATGACTTGCTTCTGCTCTTCCCGGTACCGGTCAATCGCGACAATGTATTGATTTAAAAGTTTTCGAACTTCTGTTTGATCAACTTCGTTATTCTTACTTAATTTTTTCGCCTTATCGATGAATTCCTGATACGTCAAAACATTTAGAATTTGTCCGTTTTCATGTTCCCAAACCACTTCCTGGCCGGAATCATCAACACCGATGACATATTCTAAACGGCCTGTATTTTCTTGTAGATCGGTTTCGCTGGGTCCACCTTCGCCTTCTTTGTGAAAATGCGCCGAAAGTTTAACAATTGGACTTCCAACTAAATCTTTTACGGGTGCCAGGCCGCGAAGAAATTCCGTATTGCCGGTTGAAAAAGCAACAACTGAATCGCCCGCGACCAAAACACCAACTTCATCTTGGTATTGCCGGAGCGCTCTTAAATCATCAAGGTTTAAATCTTTCGCCAAATAAGCAACCGGCATGTCCGGCTGCAACTCGTGAATACCATCTGCTGCTTGTTCATAAATTTCAGTAACATGACTATTTTCCGGATTTTGATTTTCTTGCTGATAGACTTCGGCTTGATCCTCGGGATTAGAAAGTGAAGATGAATTCAGTAAAAAGTCAATTGAGGAATCAACAGCTGACTGTTGATCTACAGTCGTATCGGGAACGGAATTCTCCGTGATCGGTTGAGCCGGAACTTGATTTTGAAGAGCTGGCTGCTCAGGGACTGCGCTAGAAGCTAAAGCTGGAGTGTTGTAAGAAAGTTGAAAAACGACCTGAAAAAGTATTACGAACCAAGTAAATATTTTATACCAGTGTCGGTTTGTAACCACTAAATATCACCACCTTCAGGAGACTTTTATTCAAAATTTATAAAGTCTAATATAATGACAGGCTCACAACTTACACTTTCTATTGGTAATGAAGAAAGTATAACCTCAGATAAGGAGTTTGTCAAATAGGGAACCAAAAAATAGCTTAGTTATTGCTATTTAAGTACTTAGATAAGTACCTACCGGTATAAGAAACTGACTTTGAGACAAGTTCTTCAGGCGAACCAACAGCTATTATCTGGCCACCATTTCTGCCGCCTTCCGGGCCTAAATCGATTACATAATCAGCCATTTTGATGAGATCAAGATTATGTTCCACAACAATCACCGTATTCCCAGCATCGCGTAATCTAAATAATGCTTTTAGAAGATTTTCGATATCGGCAAAATGGAGTCCTGTGGTTGGTTCATCTAAAATATAAAGCGTCCGGCCGGTGCTTTTTTTACCCAACTCGCTGGCGAGTTTGATTCTTTGCGCTTCCCCGCCAGAAAGCGTCGTCGATGGCTGGCCCAATTTTAAATAGCCTAATCCGATTTCATTTAATAAAATAAGCCTCTCATGGATCTGCGGAATAACTGAAAAAAATCCGGTTGCTTCATAAACAGACAAATCCAAAACATCGGCTATATTTTTTCCTCGATAATTTACATTTAATGTCGTATCGTTATATCGTAAGCCTCGGCAAGTTTCACAAAGAACATAAACATCCGGCAAAAAACTCATTTCCAATCTTTGATAACCTTCACCGCGGCAAGTTTCGCATCTTCCGCCCTTTAAATTAAAACTAAAGCGAGAAGGATCAAAATTCCGGAGTTTTGCTTCGGGCGTTTGCGCGAAAAGTTTTCGGACGCTCGTGAATAAATCGGTGTAAGTCGCCGGATTTGACCGGGGGGTTCTGCCAATAGGCGCTTGATCAATTTCGATGATTTTATCAATCGCTTTCAAATTCGTAATTCCCTTGAATTTACCGACGTAGTAATCGGTTTTCCAGATATGGTTATGAAGCGCTTTAAACAGAAGATCGTGAACCAATGTACTTTTTCCTGAGCCGGAGACCCCAGTTACGCAAATGAAACAGCTCAAAGGGAAATCGACGTCGATATTTTTTAAATTATGTTCCCGGCATCCACGTAACGTGATTTTTTCAGATTTTCGATAATCACGGCGGACATGGGGTAAATTAATTTTCATTTTTTTTGTGAGATATTGGGCCGTAAGGGAGCGATCCGATCGACTCAATTCATGAATGGAACCAATCCCTGTAATTTCTCCGCCGTTGCGCCCCGCGCCGGGGCCTAAATCCACAATAAAATCAGCATGTCTCATTGTTTCCTCATCATGCTCTACCACAATGACCGTATTTTTTAAATCCCTCAAACGAATCAGAGTATTTAACAATTTTTCATTGTCTCTCGGATGAAGTCCGATGCTAGGCTCGTCCAAAACATAAAGAATACCGGTTAAACCAACCCCGATTTGGGCAGCCAGCCGGATTCGTTGGAGCTCGCCTCCGGCCAAACTGGTTACCGTGCGGTCCAACGTTAAATATTCCAGCCCTACATTTTCCAAAAATTCGATTCGCTGTTTGATTTCTTTTAAAACCGGCCCGGCGATTTTTTGTGCGGAACCTTCAAATTGCAGCGTTTTAAAAAAGCTGGAAGCTTCATCGATACAAAGTCCACAAACTTCCACAATATTTTTTCCGCCGATTTTGACCCCAAGCGATTCCTGTTTAAGCCGCGCACCGCCGCATTCAGAGCAAATATCCTCATGAATAAATTTTCTAACTTTACGCTTAATTTCTTCGGATGAAGTTGAATAAAATAGATCCTCCAATTCTTCAATCAGTCCGGTAATATCACCCACGCCCCAAAATAAAGCATCTTTGACCTCCTGCGGCAGATCTTTAAAAGGAGTCGATAGATTAAAATCGAAATGTTCTCGGAGTTCATAAATTAAATCTTCAATGACATATTGATTAAATGAGAAATAAATTTCTTCGTTAATGGCGCCTTTCAAAATTGGCTTATTTGGATTTAGAATGATTTTATGAACGGCGATTTGAGACAGTTTTCCGATGCCTCGACAGCGGGCGCATGCTCCATAGGGACTGTTGAAGGAAAACATGTTCGGCTCGAAATCTTTAAAATTGACGCCACATTTGAGGCAGGTCATTTTCTGAGAGAAAAAAAATTCTTTTTTCTTTTCTTTGCCGTCAGACGAAACGATGTCAATAATACAGGTGCCATCGGCCAGCTCCAAAGCCGTTTTAACGGAGCAGTTGATTCGCTCTGAATTTTTACTGATGCGCCCGACCGTGTCGATAAAAACTTCAATGTCATGCCGTTTGGATTTCGCAATTTTGATCGGTTTGCTCAAATCATGCAGTTTATTATCAATTCGAATATACGAAAAACCTTTTGCCTGGATGTCCTGAAATAACTTTTTGTACTCACCTTTCCGTCCGCGAACCAAGGGAGCAAAAATTCCGATTTGGCTTCCTTCTGGAATCATATTAATTTGCGTTATGATTTCATGAAACATTTGCTTTTCCGCGCGCCTGCCGCAATTTGGACAAAATACTTCTCCAAGCTTCGCATAAAGCAACCTTAAATAATCATAAATTTCAGTCACTGTGGCTACGGTTGAACGCGGGTTGTGGGGAACGGTTTTTTGTTCGATGGCAATACTGGGCGAGAGTCCGGAAATGTAATCAACATCCGGTTTTTTTAAACGTTCCAAAAACTGCCGGGCATAAGAAGAAAGACTTTCAAGGTAACGTCTTTGGCCTTCCGCGTAAAGCGTGTCAAACGCCAGAGAGCTTTTACCCGAGCCCGAAAGACCGGTAATCACAATTAATTTATTTCGTGGAATTTCTAAATTGATATTCTTTAAATTATGTTCCCGAGCTCCTCGAATAACAATTTTTGGTTCCATCAAGTTCCGATTTTGATTGGACTCAAAATTTTCTCTAAAGTTGCGATGGCCGAACCGATGGCGAGAGCGCTGGTTTTGGAATTTTCTTTTGAAGGTAAATTGATCACCTGGGTCATGATTCGGCCGTAACCGCCACGAATCTCAATTTCATGCATATTGTAATGATAAGTTGGAGAGGTATAAATCCGTATTCTCGTTTTTCTGGGTCCGATGCCTGCCAAGCTCAGAGTCGCAGCAACATTGACGTTCTCCGGAAAATTCTCAATCGCCTTTAATGCATCGCCTTCAAAAATAAGTGTTGGTTTTTTAATTTTTTGTGCCTGAAATCCTTTTCGAATAAAAAAAGGAGCTTGCCTCAGACTTTTAAGCGGCTTCCGGGTCGTAATCCGAACGCTTTTAATCCCCCCGTTTTTTGCTCCCAAAACAGCATCGATTCCGGCAATTCCGCCTGAAGGGACATAAACCCGACCTTTTGAATGGTTAAGCAAATTGGGTAGATTTTTAATTTTTAAAATTCCGCCGACACTCAACACTAAAATTTCTTTTCCTGCCAATAGAACCAGAGGAACGACTTTTTCGGAAGCTTTTACAGAAGCCGCTTCGATAATGAAATCGCTTTTCCGGACAAGTTCTGAAATTGAAACGGCCTTAAAATTTGCGCCCTTTAATTGCTTTCGAAGCTTTGAGATTTGATCGGGATGGTGATCTGAGACGTATCGAAGGTGGGCTTTGTCTGAAAACTTTTTTAAAACGGCTTTAGCGAGGGCGGAACCGATGGTCCCGCATCCGAGAATACCAATTTGAATCATCCCACCACCTCATTTTCTCGACGCTTTGTGTCGAGAACTCGTAGAGTTTTAAAAGTGCGCTGGAGTAATCTGATTGATGTGCACTTTTGTAAATGAGGTGGTAGGATCATACTCGCTTTTCATTTTTTTCTAATCGGACAATTTTTATCATCGACATTGATAATTTTGGGACGGAACTGTTTTGCATCCTGATCCGGCAGACTGCAAAAACTCATAATTAAAACTTTATCGCCCACTTTATTATGGAGTGCAGCCCCTCCGTTGGCACATATAACGCCAGAACCCCGCTTACCCGCAATGGCGTAGGTTTCAAGGCGGGAACCATTGGTTATGTTTGCGAGGAGCACCTTTTCATATTCAATGATATTAGCTTCTTCCATCAACTGTTCATCAATGGTGACACTTCCCTCATAGTCCACATTAGCATCCGTGACTGTGGCACGATGAATTTTAGATTTGAGCATTTGACGAATCATCAGTGGTCCTAGTTTCGAAAAATCATTTGTTAGAACTTAGTATTTTAACGCTTAACCACAAGATTATCAATTAATCTTGTAGGCCCAATGAAGCATGCGAGCGCGACCAAAACCGGCAGTTTTAACCGTTTTAGAGGAGTCAGTTTATTCGGATCCGCAAGTTCGACATAATCAATTTTATCCACGTATGATTTTAAGAATATACGAATCCCTTTTTTTACCTGGAAGGGATTTGTTTCCCCGTCCTGAATTATTTTTTTTGCTTCTGTTAACGATCGAGATAAAGCTCTGGCGCGAATTCTTTCTGTTTTGGAAAGATAGCGGTTCCGCGAACTCATCGCTAAACCATCTTTTTCCCGCACAATCGGGCATGTTCTAATGTGGACGCTTAAATTTCGGGTCTTCACCATATCTTGAATCACCTTCGCTTGCTGATAATCTTTTTCGCCAAAATAAGCATAGTCCGGCTGAACTATTTCAAAAAGACGGTTCACTACCGTGACAACTCCGCGAAAGTGACCCGGTCTTTTAGCGCCGCATAAAGGATGCGCCAAGGGGCCGGGCTCCAAACAATTCTGAAATCCTTTTGGATATATCGAAGACCTGATTGGCAAAAATAAGTAATCCACTTTTTTCGGAGACAAAAGCTGTTTATCCCGCTTGAGGTTTCTCGGATAAAGCTTAAAATCTTCTTTCGGTCCGAATTGAGTCGGATTCACAAAAATACTGACCACTACGATATCGTTTTCTCTTCGCGCACGGCGAACGAGTGAGACATGGCCTTCATGAAGATACCCCATGGTTGGAACGAAACCGATCCGTTTACCCTTCTTCCTGAAAAGACCCATTATTTTATGCAGCTGATTAGAACTTTTTATGATCTTCATGGTTTTACTTGATCCAGTAATTCACAAACGCTTTTCTTGAGAATTGGGTGAACAAAATCAGATCTTAGGTCCCACAGCGGTTTCAAAACAAACCACCTTTCCTGGAGACGTGGGTGCGGAACGGTCAAATCGGTTTCTTGGATAATTTCATCTCCATAAAAAAGAAGATCCAAATCCAGTGTTCGCGGGGCATTTTTTTCTGTTCTCAGACGGCCAAAATCGGATTCAAGATTAGCGAGCACAAATAATAATTCTTTTGCAGACAAATCAGTTTCTATCTCCCAAACCGTATTCAAAAATAGTTCTTGTTCGGGGCCGCCGACTGGTTCTGTTTCATAGATAGGAGCTGATTGGATAAAGCAAATGCCGCTTGCGGCTGAAATTTTTTCTTTGGCTTGCTGAATGGTTTGTTTGCGGTCGCCTAAATTAGAACCGACTCCAATGAAGGCGGTGACGAACATGGATTAATGGCTATGGAAACGTTTGATTCGCTGGACCGCTTCTTCGAGACGGTTTTCTTTCATCGTCAGCGACATTCGGAAATAACCTTCGCCGTTGGGCCCAAAACCATTTCCCGGCGTAACCACCAAATTAGCTTCTTTTAAAAAGCGAGCGGCCAATTCTTGTGACGTATTTCCCGGCGGCACAGGCGCCCAGACATAAAAGGATGCTTTGGGTTTTTGGATTTTCCAGCCGAGCTCATTAAGACCGTCGACCAGAATATTTCGGCGGCGTTCAAAAATTTTGCAGTTTTCTTTCACCGCTTGAGCCCCGTCATTCAGTGCTTTGATTCCAGCCCATTGAATCGCTTGAAAAATTCCGGAATCCAAATTTGCCTTCACTTTTCCCAAAAGCTGAATAATCTTTGAATTACCACAAGCAAAACCAATCCGCCATCCGGTCATGTTAAATGTTTTTGAGAGCGAATGAAATTCAATACCAATTTCTTTCGCGCCGTTCACTTCCAAAAAGCTGGGCGCCCGATAACCGTCGTATGAAATCTCCGTATAGGCCGCATCGTGGCAAATAATGATTCCATGTTCCTTCGCAAACGTGACCGCTTCTTCAAAAAATTTTTTTCCCGTGCAAGCGGCCGTTGGGTTATTGGGATAATTTAAAAACATTATTTTTGCTCTTTGAAGCATATCCTCATCGATTGATTTAAAATCCGGCAGATATTGATTTTCTTCAAGCAAAGGCATCAAAAAAGGTTCCCCTCCCGCAAACCAAGTACCTGATTTATAAACGGGATAGCCGGGATCCGGTACTAAAACAACATCGCCGGGATTGATCAGCGCAAGCGGCACATGACCAATGCCTTCCTTGGAACCGATGAGCGGTAGAATTTCAAGATCCGGATCTAAACTTACCTGAAAACGTTTCTTGTACCAAGCGGCGATAGCGCGTCTTAATTCCGGCATTCCCTGATCCAGTGCATATCGGTGATTCGCCGGATTTTTCGCGGCTTCATTTAATGCCTCGATAATGAACGCGGGCGTGGGCAAATCCGGATCCCCTACGCCAAGATCGATGACATCTTTACCTTGAGCGATGAGTTCTCTTTTAATGCGGTCGATTTCGGCAAACAAATAGGGTGGCAGTTTCTTAAGACGATCCGGTATTTCAATTTCTTTCATGATTCCCTTCATATGAGGCAGTGTTTAATTTACGTTAGTTGGAGGTGTGTGGGGTATTGTAGCACAAAACAGGAAAAAATAAACCCACACAACTAAACTCGGAAGGTAAAGGATGGGTCCAGAGTATGAAGTTGATAGGCTTTCTCGAGAAGTTCCTCTTTGATCCACAACAAACCAGTTTTCAAATATAAGGAGTAGATATCCAAGAATTCATTCTGTGTTTTTCTGAGCTGATCTTCCAGATCGGTTTCATCTCGCAAGCACAGCATCAAGATATTAGACTTCATAAAGAACCTCGTTTAATAACCGATTAAAATGCTTGTTCAAATCTGCGCCGGAGGTCAAAATCCGGAACTCTGCGCATAATCAGACTCAAACGAACTAAAAGTCTCTTTCTAAGAGATAAGTCATGTGTCTCATGCCACATTGAATAAAGTCTGAGAAAGCGAGCTTCTACGTCCTCTACCCGATGTACCCGTCTGCGTCTGGTCTTCAGCAATTTCGATATCATTTCAAAATCTCCCCTCCTAGTTATGCTGCCTCTTGAGAATCCGGATTAAACCGAAATACAAAATTTGGATCAATCGCCTGAAGTTTTTTGGCATGATTGATCAAGCTTAATTTTGCCTTCATTCCTCTATCTTTGATCCATGCTTCATAACTGTCCAAAAATTGATCGATCGCATCGCCTATCTTCACTTCCCGCTCATAATGAGCAATATCGCTGCAGAACTTCTGAAATTGATTGTCGCGAAAGTGGTTCGAAAAGTGGAAAAATTCTTTCCGGGCGAAACGCAGTATCGTTTGATACTTATTGAATCCGTCCGCTAACTTTTCCAAAACCGAGCCGACAGCCGTTTCTCTCCGGTAAATTTTGCGGTTATAGTTGGCCGCCTGCTTGTAGTAATTTTGAGCCATGCTGCAAAATTGCTGCTCCGTTTTGCCATACAAGTGACGGTTATTTTCAAGATTTTGAAATACGCCTAAATGAATCATTAGGTGATCGGCATTAACCTTATAGATGAAGTACCGGACAATCCGGTCTTCGTTCCGATCCACCAGATCTGTCAATTCACTCACATTTTTGCTCAAATATCGCCGAATGGCGCTTTGATAGTCGGGTAAAGAAGCGGCAAACAAGAGATGGGCGAGGTAAATATTAACGTCTTCGTCAAAGTGTTCTTCATTTGAAGCCAACTTACAGGCCGTGCGGGATTTTAAGAGGACGTTTAAAAGGAATGAGATAGAAGAATCCCGTTCCTGTTTTGGAATATCGAAATAGAAACTTTCTTTTTCTTGCATGGTCTACCTCTATTTAAACTTTATAAATGTCTTGAATTGAAAGTCTAAAAAAAAGAGCCTGCTTAAATCTGCTTAAAAGGTACCATAATGACCCTTAAAAGTCAAAAATCCAGGTTCTTTGTAATATGAAGCTTAACCATTATAGTAGAATGACTTAGGATATTTTTAGAAAGGGTTTAATTTCTGCTAAAAATTTAGGGGTTTTTAAGGGGTATTCGAGGCGGTATTGAAGGAACTTATGATGGATATGCGCTAACTCCTTTTCAGTTTGCTGGGTCAGACCAAGCTTAACTGCCTGATTGATATTTGTTTTGAGGAGATAAAAGAGACTTTGAATGGTTCCTTTGGAGATTTTGATTGTACTGGGTTCTCCGCGGTCGCACTGCAGGCAGACAACACCACCTTGACGAGGACTGAAAAAACATGGATCGAGAGATGCTTTCCGGCACAAAACACAATGATCAAAAATCGGAAGAAGCCCTACGGTTTCAAACAACTTCACTTCAAAAGCTCTCAGAATAATAGAGGGCGGAAAATCGGAAAATAATTTAAAGGAATCGCATAATAAATCAAATACATCAGGATAGGGATCATAAAGATCAAAAAAAACATCAACTAATTCTGTTAAATAGCTCGCAAATCCAAAAAAAGCCAGTTTGTCGCGCAGGTATGAATTCGAGTTCAAAACCATCGTTTCTGAAACCAAATGAGTATCAGATTTTATTTTTTCATAATAAACAACCGATAAACGAGTAAATGGCTCAAACCGGGCGCTCAGCGAATTTTTCTCCCGGCGAACTCCTTTGATTAACCCTCTTAATTTTCCGCTTTCGCGCGTGAAAAAAGTAGCCAAAATGGAACTCTCCCGTATCGGGATGCGCTTGAGTACGATCGCTTCAACTTTTTTAATGGCCATTTCTAAACAATCCGGTTGATGTACGATTTTGACAAACTTAGTATTTCATCTTCCTTTTTCCGCATTTCATTTTTTTGTGGTTTAGTCTTATCTTTAAATCCGGCCAAATGAAGAATGCCGTGGCAAATATAGCGGGCCAGCTCTTCTTGAAAGGATGCTTGATACAAAGGCGCTTGAAGCAACGCTCTTTTGGGTGAAATGATTACCTCGCCTAAAAAAAATGTCATCTCCGAATGCCTTAACGCTCGCGCCCAATGCAGGCGCCAATGCGCCAGTACTAATCGTGGCAACTTTGACGTGTTGCCTACGATTATGTGCGCGGAGCACTTCGCTGCGCGTCCTTTGCGCGAGCACTTTTCGGGATGAGCTTTGTCGCTCATCTCCGAAAGTGTTCGGGGAAGAACTTGACGTTCTTCTCCGAAAATGTGTCGGGAATCTATAGATTCCCGATTAAAACTTGCGGGAATGACAGTGGCCGGAAACGCGAGCACATCGGTCGCGCGGTTGTGATTCAGAAAACGTTTGTTGAGTTGCTTGATTTTGGAATCAGAAGTAAAAATGAGATTTAGATAAATACGGGTATATCCGAGGTAATTTAATGCTTTAAGAGCGACGCTACCGACCGCTTTTTTTCGAATCAGGAAGTTTGAATCGTTGATAATGATTACTTTATTACTCGTTTTTTTGATTTCTTGGGTGATCCTCGCCACTATTTTTTTTGTTCGTACAGTTCGTAAGCTTTAATCATGTCCTGAACTAATTTATGCCGGACGACATCTTTTTCGCTTAAATAACAAAATTTAATCCCTTCGATATTCTTGAGAATATTTTGCACTTCAACGAGACCGGATCGTTTTCCGCTTGGCAAATCAATTTGAGTTACGTCCCCCGTAACAACGACACGAGATGAAAAACCCAGGCGGGTCAGAAACATTTTCATTTGTTCGTGCGTACAATTTTGCCCTTCATCCAAAATAATAAAACTGTCATTTAACGTTCTGCCTCTCATATAAGCAAGCGGGGCAACTTCAATTAAACCTCGCTGCAAATAGCGGCTGGCTTCTTCGAAATCCATCATATCGTAAAGCGCATCGTAAAGCGGCCTGAGATAAGGATTAATTTTCGCAAGCAAATCACCCGGTAAATAACCTAAGCTTTCACCCGCTTCCACCGCCGGCCGGGTCAAAATAATGCGGCCAACTTTTTTTCGTTTAAGATGATCAATCGCAGTAGCCATTGCCAGATAGGTCTTGCCTGTTCCCGCGGGTCCAATCGAAATAACGACATCGTATTTTGACATGGCCTGAAGATATAAATCCTGATTGCTGCTTTTTCCTTTAATGATTTTTCCCTTATGGAAAAATGAAACGTCCGTCTGGTTGGAATCATTCACCTCTTTACGTTCTTTTATTTTGATTTCTTTTTTGGGTTCGTTTTGTTCCCGAATTCTTTCTAATTCGGTCATAAAAAACTCGACGGCGGGACTTACATTTTCTTTGGAACCGGAAATGACCAATCTGTGATTTCGTGCAGAAATTCGGACTTTAAATTTTTCTTCGGCGAAACGCAGCCGTTCATCCAAGCTGCCGTAAAGCGTAATGGCTTCCTCGTTTGAAGTAAGCTTGATTATTTTTTCCATTTTGTTGCCTAATTAATATGTCATTCTGAACGCAACGAAGAATCCCAAATTGAGATCCTTCGGCTTTGCCCTTGAATCCGACCGATTCAAGGACTGAGCAGTCCCAAAACCGATTGGGTTTCGGGGTGGCTTTGCCTCAGGATGACACCTTTATGTGTTCTTAGTAATACTGAGATGAAGTTCTTTCAACTGTTTTGGATACACTTTTGAAGGAGCGTCGGTGAGCGGACACGTTCCCCTTTGAGTTTTTGGAAATGCGATGACTTCCCGGATTGAACTTTCACCAGCCAAAAGCGCACAGAGACGGTCCAAGCCGATAGCAATTCCGCCGTGCGGCGGAGCACCAAAACGAAGTGCTTTCAGCAGAAATCCAAATTTTTCCTCTGCTTCAGCATTTGTAATTCCCAAAATCTGAAACACTTTTTTCTGCACCGTTTCCTGATGGATTCGGATACTTCCTCCGCCAACCTCCGTACCATTCAATACAAGATCATAAGCTCTTGCTCTTATTTTAAGCGGATCTTTTTCCAAATGAACCCAATCTGCCTCTTGCGGGGCCGTAAAAGGATGATGAACAGCGTCCATACATTTCCCTTCTTCATTCCATTGAAATAAAGGAAAGTCAACAACCCATGATAAATTAAATTCTTTTGACTGGTTCGTTAGCCCAAGAAGACTCGCGAGTTTTGTTCTGAGCGCGCCCAAAGCCGTACAGGCAGTAAGCCATTGATCTGCAATCAGAAACAAAGTGTCTCCGTCTTTAGCTTTGAATTGATCGTTCAGCTTTTTCTGCTGATCTTCACTTAAAAATTTCACGACCGGCGATTCAAGCGATGAGGCGGTCACCTTAAACCACACCAATCCCTTCGCGCCAAATCCTTGGACATAAGCGGTTAGTTCGTCAAAATCTCCGCGTGAGAAATTTCGACCGGAAACTTTAATACCTTTAATCACACCTTTTTGTTTAATCACTTCCTGAAAAATTTTAAACTGAGAACCGTCCAAAAGACCGGTAAGATCCAAAAACTCAAGGCTGTATCTTAAGTCGGGTTTATCGGAACCGTAACAATTCATGGCGTCCTGATACGTCATGCGCGGAAAGGGAATTTTTACGTCCACATGACGAATGGCTTTGATGATCCGTGAAAGAAGTCCTTCAATCGTAGACATAATGTCTTCCTCGGAGACAAATGACATTTCGACATCGATCTGCGTATGTTCCGGTTGGCGATCGGCTCTCAAATCTTCGTCGCGGAGGCAGCGTGCAAATTGAACGTAACGATCAAAACCCGAAACCATCAAGATTTGTTTAAAAAGCTGCGGAGATTGGGGCAAAGCATAAAAACTTCCGGGCTCAAGTCTTGAAGGTACCAAAAAATCCCTCGCGCCTTCCGGAGTGCTCCTGGTCAACATGGGGGTTTCCACTTCTATAAAGCTATGTTCGTCAAAATAATCACGCGCCACTTTGGTCACCCGGTGGCGGTCTTTGAGACGGGAAAACATGGAAGGCCGTCTCAAATCCAGATAGCGATATTTAAGACGCAATTCTTCCGAAACCTCAAGGTCATCTAAAATTTCAAACGGCGGAGTATCCGATGGATTTAAGATTTGCAGATCTTCCACTTTTATTTCAATTTGGCCGGTTGAAATTTTTGTGTTTTCAGTCCCTTTCGGCCTTTTCTGAACGGTTCCTTTAATTTGTACCACAAATTCAGATCTTAATTTTTCAGCGGCTGAATGAATATTCTTGTCCGTTTCAGGATTAAAAACCAGCTGGGTTTTTCCCCACCGGTCTCTCAAATCAATAAAGATGAGGTTGCCATGATCGCGCCGGGTATCCACCCATCCGCATAAGGTTACTTTTTGATTTACATTTTTTTCGGTTAATTCACCGCAGGCATGGGTTCTCAGCATAATTAAAATCCACCCAATTCCTGAGCCAAAACTTCAGGTTTGAATTTCTTCTGTATTCCCGTATCCATCCGTTTCAAACTGACTTCGCCGCTTTTCCATTCTTCTTCGCCGATAATCAGCACATAACTAACCTTCATTTTATTAGCTCGGCTCAAATGGCTGGAAATTGAACCTTTTAAAAAAGAAAAATGCGCGCGTTTTTTTGCATTCACCAAGGCCAGAGCAACCAAGCGATAAAACGAACAGGTTTCTTCTCCGTCTACCAAAGCAGCGACGTACACCATGTTTTTTGAACTGCTTTCGGACAAATCAATTTTTTGTGATTCCAAAACAGCAAGCAAACGTTCAACGCCGATTGAAAATCCGTTCGCTCCTTTTTCCGGTCCTCCCAAATCATGAATCAATGAACCATATCGGCCGCCGGCCAGAAGCGCATCCTGGCTGCCCAAACCTTCCGCGGTCACTTCAAAAACAATGCCTGTGTAATAATCTAAACCCCGGACTAATTTGGTCTCATTGACAAAAGGAACTTGAGCTTGTTTTAACAGGGTTATAATTTTATCAAAATTATCTTTTGCCTGTTCTGAAAGATTCGGCTTGGGAGCTTGATCCAGGTAAGTTTGACAGGATTCAACCTTACAATCAAAGATCCGGAATACGTTATGATTCAACCTGAATTGGCAATCCGAACATAATTTAGATTCAACTGATTTGAAATAGCTCACCAATTCTTCACCGTAACGGCTCCTGTCTTCAGCCGTTCCAAGATGATTTAATTTGAATTTGTAATTTTCCAGGCCCAGCCAATCCAGAAAATTTTTTACCAGAATCATTAATTCCGCATCGTTAACGGCAGAATGGGTATTTAAGGTCTCAACCCCGATTTGATGAAACTGGCGTTTTCTTC
>Ga0209515_10005836_pt1 | contig 15737 bp, 16 predicted proteins | sample Subgroupgradi54m_FD_187454 | JGI IMG/M metagenome (GOLD analysis project Ga0209515, IMG submission 187454) | Subsurface groundwater microbial communities from S. Glens Falls, New York, USA - GMW60B uncontaminated upgradient, 5.4 m (SPAdes)... ...
AACGGCCGCGGTAGAAATGAACGACGCCATCGCCACCGTTTCCCGCCTTAATTGTCAGTTTCGCCGAATCAATCATTACGCATATTTTACCCTATTTACCCACCTTTTCACACCTACTGCTTCTTCCATCCCCATCAGCTGGAGTCCGTTAAGAAAAGTTGAGCGAATACTTTGAGAAAGTGCTGTTTAGGCATCGCTTGACGAACTGCCTACTACAGCACATAACCATGAAGCGAAACTTTTTAGGAAGGCAGCTGTTGGGGCGTGTTTCTTGGTTCAATTCTTTGCACGAGCAAAGAATGAACAAAGGACCTACCTCCTCCTCCACACATACCTAGCCTGAGCCATGGGATTGGGTGCATTGATGGTTAGGTCAGGCCGGTAGACGAACTTCTGTGCTGGTTGGGTGTTGTTCGCGAGGCCTTGGTCTCTTGAGAGAGTGATGCCACTCCAGCCAATAAAGGCACCATTACCGACAAACTGGACGTCGTTCTTGGCTCCGGTGGTTGGGAAGTTAAGGGTGTCACCGACCCACCAGCCATCGACACTGGTCACCCCGGTATTGAAGGTAATTGAGCCACTGGCGATCACGGCCAGGAAGGAGGGAGAGGCAGTCGGGACAGTGATGTTGCCACTGATGATGACGTTCCCTTTGATGAGGTAGATGACTTTCTCTCCTGCCGCTGGACTCCAGTTCATGGTGACGTTACCAGTGTAGAGGTAGATCTCGTAACCATTGGCGCCGGGGGTGTAGCTGGGTTTGGCCAGACCATTCCAGGTGCTGGTCTTGCCATAGCTCCCCATCTTGGCGACAAAGTAGCTGTAGTCCATGTTGTCTCCGGAGTAGCCGGAGTTACCATTCCAGCCCGAGACCGAGACGGTTAGGCCTGGGTAGGTCCCGAGGTTGATCGTGCCGCTCTTGTACTGAGTCAGACCATCCTGGAGGTTGGCGTCCTGGAGGATGAGGTAGCGGCTGGCCGGTGGCATGGTCCCCGGGATGATGCTCTGGATACCCGTGGCGCCATAGACGGAGCCCCCCTTGGCTTGCCACCAACCACCATAGACCTTCCAAAAGCCAAAGTCATGGGTGGTCGTTGGTGCCGTTTCACAGGGTTGGGTCAGACAAGCCGAGGCGGAACCAAGCAGAGTCAGACTGACTCCCTGGCAGTTGAACTTAGGGGCAAGGACATAGTTACTGCTGCCTGGGTTGACGGTCAGGGAATAGGTGTCGGGAGAGAGAACGGTGGCGACGGTAGTGTAGACGCCACTGGCATTGGTGGTGTAGGGACCATAGTTGGTTGGACCGGTCAGGTTGATGGTCCCACCCGAGATCTTAGGGGAGATTCCCATGCCGGAGCAGTCGGCCGCATCCGAACCGTCAAAGAAAGTCCCCGTCATCTGACCGTAGCAGGTCTGGGTCTCGGTCTGGGTCCAGGACAGTCCTCCCCCGGTGGTAGCACAGGCACTCCCGGCCGGACAGTTGGTGGCAAAGTAGTTGGAGCAGGTGGCCACTCCGGCACAGTCCTCGGTGCAAGCCCTCGTCCTGGTCCGGACATGACTGGCATTACAGGCTCCCCAGGCGCCAAAGGCCGCCACGTATGGACCGGCCTCGGAGCAGAAGGAACCAGAGGCGGAGTTGGGTCCGGTATTGCCACAGTTGTTCTTGGCGTTGACATACCAGGTGTGGTTCCCCGCTGAAGTGGACTTGGAGGTGGAAGTGACATTCCCGACATTGGTACAGGTGGCATCGATACAGTGGTTGTAACTCCCCCCACCGGCAGAGCAGCCCCCAAACCCCGGTGCATTCCAGGAGAAAGCCACCGTGGTGGTTAGTTCTACCCCGCCCAGGGGAGAGTTCAGGGTTGGGGTTGACGGGGTGTCACACTTGGTGCCGGATGCACAAGAGCCACAACCGTTGGAGGAGGAGATCCCGACGCCGGAGCAGACTGTGGCTGGATTGGCACAGACAGGACCCTTGGTGCCGGCATAGCTGTTGCCGCAGATATCAGAGCATGATGACCCGGTGCAGGTGCTTGAGGCACAGGCGCCACTGACGTCAGATGAGCCACAGTAGTGGCTCCCGCCACAACCATCAGTCACACTCTGACCACAGCTGTTGGGGCAGGACCAGGAGTCATCGCAGGTATAGCAGCCAGAACTAGTGCGCGGGTGCGATGCCGGACCCCAATTACAACCAGCGGAACCCGCGCTATTACAACGTCCCCCATCACAGTCAATACTTCCAATTCTTGTGCACCCGTTAAACCAACTACATCCTTGATAGTCCGATCCCGTGCTTTGTGTACAGTAATAGGTCAGGTTGAATGAATCATAATTACAAGTATCGGTGCAGAAGTCAGATGTACCACCACCTCGGCACTGGATTGCTGCTTGAACATCCTTGGGGATAATATAGAAAAAAAACGAGAAAAAAAGGAATAAAAAGACACCCATATAATATTTAATCTTCAAATTACTTTCCATAATATGTCAATTGCGATGCGTTCGGAAGACACCCCTTAAAGATTTCTAACAAGCGCAATTTTATATATCCATAGGTTGTCTGACTTTGTAAGTAATCAAGAAAGCTACTATTTACCGACGCACACTTAAACAAGGACGTTTTTGTCACATTAGCATAATTCGGGATACTTGAAAACAATTCCTTATCGGTTACTATGGCAACAGGAAACGTCAGTATCACAGACATTCCGTTAGCTACATACTTAGCAAAATCCCCCGTCTTTATCGAAAGGTAATCTACATCGTTGGTTTTTGTCAATTCGATCGACCTCTTTTTATCAAGGACAATTTGACCGTCCACTCTTGCTGGGAACCAAACCTTCTCACTTACCGTTCCGCCATTATTAGCGAGAGTACTGAACAAAAAAGTCACTCCCCCGGCGGTGTTGGTAGAATTCTCGAGCATTCCTAAATAATCTTTAGATTTCAGTTCATATCCGGATTGTGTTTTTTGATCTATTTGATCTAATAACCCACATTTCGCTGAGTTTCCGCGGCCGACAAAGGTGTTACAAACAAAACTGGTGTGCCCCATAAACCCAAGGTAAAGCGCCAATCCAATAACAATAAGAATCGGGATAACAAACAACAAAACCACTTTCAACCTTCTCATCCTAGTTAAACTATACTGTATTCACTCGCTTGATTTCACTTACCAGATAAAAATGAGTGGATCGGGGTCGCAATCGTCACTGTCCCGCTGCCACAAGGTAAAGAAAATAAAAATTGATCGTCGACAGTATCACCCAAAACACTCTTTGGGAGTGAATCGATAACTGACCTATCGGCAGACTTTCCCGTTGTACGCGCGATCAAAGCTTCTGCAAAGGCGCTGGTCGCAGCCACTTCTCCTTTCGCAATCACACCATAGTGTCGCCTGTCAGGAGGAAGGACATTGGGGTCATAATTAGGAGCTGGCTCGCTCAACTTCCAAACTAATACGTCACCGACCCTTGGTAAAAGTTGTGTCCTAACAAAATCGTTTTTTTGCATCGTCAAGTCAGTCGTACCACCCATGGGAACTGTTCTCTGCTCGATTACCTCACCATCAACGTTTTTGGTATCGTAATTTGCTGTATTTTCCGGGAGATAACCTATTCGATTCGCATTTTTAGTTGTCGAAACGTTATTGTCTCCATAATAGACTGGTAAAACAATGCGATCGCCAAGACCATCGTCAGTGCCTATATATAGGATAGTTACATCGACATCAGCTGTAGTATCCTTGATCGACTGAACTCCCAGTAGAACACCCTCAACCGGATAGTTCCTGATTCCGGTACTTCCAGTGAAATCTCCGATAATGCCCAAACGATGCTGATGAGCCAAACCGAGTCTTTGTCCATCTTGGGTCAGAAACGAAACATCCTTTAGGCTGTCTCTAGACGGGCCATCATTCGCCCAAAAGAGTCTTTCAACCTGGTGTTTATATTCTTCCGGCGTCATGTTTTTGAATTTGTCAATATTCGCTTGGATGTCCTCTTTTGTCATCCATTGTTCAACTGTTTGCTCGGTTGGCTTTGCCTCCGGTGTGGCACTGGCAGCAGGAGTGGGAGAAACGTCTGGGGTCTGGGTGGGTGGGACACCAGTCGCAACAGAAGTGGCTGTTGGTGAAGTAACTGTCCTGGTTGCCACTTGTGTCGCTACCTCAGTCGGGACAGGAGCCGTGGCTGAAGGTCTGTTGTCAACTGTGGGTGTGGCCGGTACTGTAGTTCTACTTGGAGCACAGGCAGCAGCCAGAGAGGCCACAAGGACCTGGGCGGCGAGTAGTTTGTACAAGGTTTTACTGTTCCTCTCAACGGTGGAGACGACTGACTCGGTCAAGTCGTCCAACTGGGCTTGAGCTTTGGCCAGGGCCGAAAGTAGGTACTCCTGGGCTTCTTTGGCAAAGAAGGCTGCTTCCAGTCTCTCCATTAGGACAACCTCACCTCCGGACAACTCTTCTCCAGCGGCTTGCTTTAGGACCAGGTATTCATAGTCCGCCATCCTCATCTTCCAGATCTCTTCTTGTTCAGCTCTGGCTGTTTCTCGGTTGGCGGCCAGACCACCCCAAAAAGACTTCATCTCCTCATTGATATTGGTCATCACCTCACCGACTTTCTCCCGACCGGCACTGGCAACATTAACTACCTCTTTCTTCCCCCGCCTGAAGGTTCCCCTTAAGGAGTTCCAGTCCTCCATCAGAGAAAGCTTGAACTCCAGGTCTCTTTGGGCCACGGTCTCCTCAATAGTTAGCTCCTCTTTGCCAGCTAGAGTGGCAATCTCATCCCGAAGGTGAGTTAGAAATGGGCCCTCGAGATGCTTTAGTGGCCTGGGTCTTTCATTCATGTCAAGGTCTGGCATTAACTATCAATATATCTGATTCTCTAGCTAAAAGGTCAGAAAATCAAGTTATAGGCTAACAACTTTCTCGAACCGGTCTAATCTTTTGGAGTGATTCTCCAGCTTATGTGCCACAACTAGGTCGTGTTCCTACCTTTAATCACCTCGCTCATTATCTGATCTAGCGCGATCATCGTTTCATCATGATTTTTATTCATTTTCTCCTCTAGATTCACGGTCTTTTTGTTAAACTCAACACCTAGTCTCACATTGCTGGCCGTAAGATCGTCTTTGGTAGCAAACCGATTCAGGTCGTCCTTCGTGGCAAATTTTTCTTCAATCCACACTTTGTCCGCTTTGGTTAACGCCATATTCTCACTATATCATTTGATAAGCAATCAACTAAACTGCCACGGGCTAGATTAATCAGCAAACCGATTCTTCAGCATCACCGAAAGGGTCAGGGCGTCCTCCGCCGACTTCCACCCACGGCTTTTATAGTCATTGATTCTTTTTATCCAGTCACACAACTTCCGCCCTTCAACTTCCCGTCTATCATTTCCGAACTTCGTCTTTATTAACTTCAGAAAGTCTTCAACCAAAACTTCGTTTCCCTTCGAAAGCCACAACGCGATCCGCCTCATGTCAACTGATAAATTAAGATAGTCGCGTTGGTTCATAACTCAAATAAACTCCTGATTATTTCTTCCATTTTACTTCTTATCTTCAAGTCCAACACCTCCTGACTACTCGACAAACCTGGCCTAGTATTTATCAACGAATTGAACTCGACCGATTTTGTGATTAAATCCACGCCCCCACCCCAGAGATGCTCCTGTTTACTGCCTTGCTCCAGTAAAACTTCTTCGGCATCGACATGCCACTCGCCTCCCGCCGCCAAAATGCCTTTCTCAATATCGACAACCACTTTTATGTAGTTTGGATATTCTTCTCTAACAATCAAAAGCTGATCCGCTGTAATCGTTTCCTCAATAATTATCACCGCCATACCGCAAGAATAACACAACCAAGATAGAGTGGCTCACTTCAACTGTGTCAGTGGATCGATGTTCCCCTTGGCGGTTCGGATCTCAAAGTGCAAGTGTGTTCCCGTTGAGCGCCCGGTCGATCCCATCATGCCCAGTTGATCGCCCCGCTTAACGTGCTGGCCAGTGACCACATCAATTCGACTCATGTGGCCGTAAAGCGTTACAAAACCATTGCCGTGACTGACCATTACCTTATTGCCGTAACCGGTCGGATCCCAACCGGTAATGATGACCGTCCCCGAGTCCGCCGCCAATATCGGTCCGCCATCGTGGCTGGCAATATCAATCCCTTTATGCCATGGGCGGAACGGCTGAGTGATTCGTCCCGCTGTCGGCCAAATCCAAACCCCCGTCGCGGTCACCGTTCCTGCGTCCGGCGTTCGCGCCAAAGGCGTCACCGCCTGAGGCGACAGTCCCTCCTCCGACATGACACCATCAGGCACCACCAAGCGCTGCCCTACCGCTAACGCAAAGGTCTCGTCATTTGTAAAAGTATTAAAAGGAAAGTCAACAATAGACTGAGCATCGGCGTTGTATTTCTTGGCAATTGAGTAGATCGTCTCGCCGCTCTTCACGATATGGACCACTCCTGTCACCGGCGGCACTGTCACCGAATCGCCTACTTTCAGCGTTTTCCATTGTTTTGCATTCGGGTTCGCCCACTTGACGGTATTCTGACTGACCCCGAATTTATCCGCGATCGATCCCAAAGTATCACCGTCCTGAATTTGATAGACAATATCATCAGCCCGCGGTTTATCCGAAACCTGAGTCAAAGTTGGAATGTCCTGCGCCGTAACCGTTTCCCCAAGCACCTTGGCGTCATTTGGATTCTCGGCAAAAACAATCTTGTTTCCTAAGGCCGACGAAATGACTGCCCGCGATTGGTTCGTATCGACGATCAAGGTCGGACCCAAAGCTACTCCTAGCGCCATCACCGTCACGACACCGGCGTGAACAAAGATCGTCGCATACTTACCCCGCTGCTGATACATCTTCACCACCGCAATCGATTTCACCCCCTCAAAACCATTGAAGATGCGAGCCAGGTATGCCCGTAAAATATGACCAATGAAAAGGCGGACAAATCGGAAAAAATCCAGAATCCAAAAATCAATAAATTCTCTCAACTTCTTCATCATCTGCCCTTAATGGCAGCCACCATTTTAACATACAGATCTGTGGCAAACTCCAGAGCAAAACGCGCGAGCCACGTCCTTTTCGTCGACCCTTCGCAGTCTCGAAAAGCACGGTTCTTGCAAATGCAAGATTTTCGAGGCGAGAATGGAGGCAACAGTTTGTCGCTGGACAAACTGATTACCGGTCGTAAGAAAGGGACGCGGCGGAAGCGTGGAGCTGTATACTTTGAGCAAATGCGCCGTCTTCTCTTGATCCTTCTCTTTTTCTTCGCTCTGGCGTTTATCGTCTACCCCAGTGCTTTCCTCTCACCAAAAAACACCCTCCCCGACGACAATGACACCCGTTTGATCGCCTACATCATCACTCAGGTCCAGAACAACCTTCTTCATCATCAACCCTTGTTTTGGGGCACCTACTTTGCCCCGTATCAAAACACCCTCACTTATTCTGAACCATTCGCGACTAGCGCCATGCTGACCCTACCACTCCGCCTCTTCACCAGTTCTCCGATCCTCATCTTTAACCTCGCTTTCGTCATCAACTTTGTCCTCACTCTTACCGCCAGTTTCCTCCTGTTTCGCTATCTTTTTGACGATGACTGGCTCGCCATTTTTACCACCGTTCTATTGAACCTGACCGGTTTTCATCTCTCGTATTTACCCCATTTACAGGTCTTTTCTCTTTGGCCAATTCTACTTTCAATCTATCTCTTCCTCCGCTTCCAAAGCGAAAACCGGATCATTTTCATCTACCTCTTTCTTCTCACATTAACCTTCCAAATCACTGAAAGTCTTTTTGGTGCTTATCTTATCTTTATTGCTTGCTTTATCATCTTTCTAGAAAAACGGCGTCATTTAAAAGCGATCTTTTTTCGAACTCTCTTTTTTCTTCCCCTCTGGTTGATTTTTCTCTTCCCCTATCTAAAACTCCACCTTACCTTCCCCGAAGCTGTCCGCCCCATCCGCGACGCCGCTCACTTTTCCCTGGGTCTTGAAGAAGTCTTTACCAAATATCAAAGCTGGGTCTTAATCGCCCTGCTAGTTCTTAGCCACGGAAGGTCGTTGATTGAGTCCTTTGTGGCGATATTTTGCAAGGTGCGTAAAGCATGGTCTCCTGCGAAGACAGGAGTTTACGCACCGCAAACAAGAAATTTTCCACGCAGGGGAAAACTGTCGGTCGCCAACAAATGGACCCAATCAAAAAATAGCTCCTGGCATATTATTTTGTTTTTCTCCCTCATCATGTCCCTCGGCCCGGTTCTCAAGGTCTTCGGCCAAAACTTAAGGGTTTTTGGCCTTCTCATTCCTCTGCCTTACGCCCTCTTTTATTATATTTTTCCTGGCTTTAACGGCTTCCGCACCCCGAGTCGCTTTATCATCCTGGCAGCCATCGCCGCCGTCATCATCATCGGCTACAAACTTCAACCAATCTTTAGAAAACTTCTTCCCCAGACCAAATTCTTTCTGATTACCCTCCTCACCCTTATCTTAATGCTCGAGTTTCGTCTACCGTACCCATCGTATCCCGTGAATATCACTCCGCCTCCGATCTATCAAATGATCAGGGATCTCCCAGACTCCGATATCATTCTTGAACTCCCCATCAAACTTTGGAATGACGACGGTCATGAAATCGAGTCGCTTCGCTCTCTCTATTCCCTCGACCACGGTCATCGTCGCGTTGGCGGTTACTCCGGCTTCGCCCCTCTAACCTGGATCGACCTAGTTGAAAATCTAAAAGCTTCTGGACTTAGCCCTGAAAATCGGAATCGCCTCCACGCCCTCGGCATCACCATCATTGTCGAGAATGGCCGTGGTTACTTCCTTCTCTAACTACTTCGTCACCACTAGCAAATTGTTTAAACCCGACTCGAAGTATTCGTGTTTCACCCGCTTCAATTTAATTCCCGCCAGTAATCCTAGCAAACTTTTCCGATCGAAATAATTTTTATGTTCCCGAATCTCCCGTTTGCTGATCCACCCCAGTTGAAACGATAAAAACTCCAGCAAGTTTTTTGCCCTTGGCGTCGGTGTCGTCAGTAACAACTTTCCACCTTTCCTCAAAATCCTTAAGACCTCGGCCAAAATCTCTTTGGGGTGATCAACATGTTCAATGAACGCTGTTGAAACAATCACATCAACACTCTCACTCGGCAGCTCGATTTTTTTATCTATTTTTTTCTTGATTAACTGCCAATCTTGTTCTGCCTTCACCGATATCAACGGATCTATAGCGATATATTTCGAATACCGCCCATGCAATACAACTCCCCAAACGCATTTCGGGCCGGACCCCAAATCCAAAACCACAAACTTCTTCGACGGCATTAACCTTAAACATTTTCTATACCGCCACCACCTCGCCGGCGGTTCCAAAATTGCTTCCTTGAATAAGTTCATTCTTTGGATTATATCCTTGCTCTATACTTGAGCCATGGCCAAAGCAAGGACCGTAGACCAAATTGCGAAATTCAAAAACTACCGTAGTCTCGACCTGACGAACAAAGTCTACCAACTCAAGGCGCTCCGTCTCGCTCAAGAGTTCTCGCCCATACATCCATACATTATCGAACTTGGTTCTGCCGACGACTCATTTCTTGACCTAGTCAAAGACAAGTTGAAAGGTACCGGCATCGGTCTAGATCTCACCAAGGGCGACGACCTCGAGGAACCGCTAAAAATAAAATCCAACTCCGTTGACTTGGCCCTTGCCCTTGAACTTATCGAGCATCTTTTCGACACAGATTCTTTCTTGACCGAAATTCATCGCGTCTTGAAACCAGAAGGCATCCTGATCCTTTCTACCCCAAACCTCGCCTCACTCTCCAATCGTCTCCGCCTTCTTTTTGGCGGCTACCCCAAGTACCTCGAATATAGTACTAAAGGCGCCGGCCACATCCATCCCTATACTCCACGAATTCTTCTATCCCAACTCGAAAGTTCTGGTTTTCAAATCACGAAGTTCACCAGCCCAAACTTCCTCTGTCCCTTCATCACCAAGACCTGGTTCCCCCTTCCTCTCAAAGAACTCTGCCTCGCTCTTGGCGACTGGCTTCCCTCCCTTGGTAGTCATCTACTTATCGTTGCTCGAAAACCATGACCAAACTCTTAATCTTTTTACTCGCCCTGCTTGTCCCGAGTAGCAAACCCTGCTTACCCCGCGAAGCCTTGGCGAAGTGGGGTTTGCCCCGAGATCCAATCGCCTGTCTTCAATCACTGCCTTCGCTCGAACCAAAACTAAAACTGGCGAATTTTTTTCTGCGAAAACCTGAGATCACAAAAGCCATAAGCCTCATTGAAGCATCCAGGCCTTTCCTGCCTTACCTCGACTATTTCTTTGGCCAAAATAAACCTGTTTCCTACCTCGTCCTCCTCCAAAACGACCGCGAACTGCGCGCCAACGGCGGCTTCTTTGGTTCTTACGCTGTCGTCGATATTGATAAAGGCAACCCGACTTTCCGCTTCCAGGATATCTACGTCCCTGACGGCGCCATTCCCGGCCACGTCGAACCACCCGCCCCGATCCAAACCGCCTTCAAGCAAGGCTGGTTTCGACTTCGCGACGCCGACTGGGAACCGGATTTTCCGACCGCCGCGACCACCATTCGCTGGTTCCTCACCAAAGGCAATGAGGTTAACCCCGATGTCTTACTCACCCTCAATCTGACCACTATCGAAAAACTAGCCAAGATTATTGGCGAGGTCGAGGTTCCGGAGTATGGTTTCAAACTGAACGCCGATAATCTTTATACCCTCCTCCAAAATCAGGCCGAGATCGGCGCTTTTCCGGGTTCGACCCAAAAAAAGGACGTTCTCTCCGCCGCCGGCCGTGCCGTCACCAAAAAACTAGCCGCTTTGCCACCCCAGGACTATCTTGCTTTCGCCCAGATCGTTCTCGACAACCTTGACCATAGCAATCTCCTGCTAAATTCACAAAACCAACCAATCCAAAAAGTAATTGAAGACCAGCGTTGGGCCGGCCGACTCGTCGTTCCGGCGTGTCAACAAAATAATTGCCTCAATGACACCGTCATGCTCGTCGAAACCAACCTCGGTGCCAACAAAGCCAACTGTTGCGTCGAGCGAAAAACCACCCACACCATCACCAAAAACGACACCGATGTCTCTCATCTTGTTAATCTCACCTTCAAAAATACCTCCCCTCTGGAAAATCCTTTGCCACCCCGCTTCTATGGCGGCAACTACATCACCTATCTCCGTTTCTACCTGCCGGAAAACGCCAAAAACATCCGCCTCACCGCCCAGCCGACTCTCCCGAAAACACTCCTGCAGTATCCTGCTCCCTTTGACGGCATCACCAACAAAACATTCGACTTAAAAGATAATTATGGCCTCCGCGAACTTGGCTTTTTTCATCTCACTGCTGCTGGTACCTCCTCCCAGGTCCAATTAAGTTACGACCTTCCGCGCGACGGAGATCCAACCACCTACCAACTCACTCTTCTCAAACAACATGGTCTGGAAAGCTCTCCCCAGGAAATTAATCTTTTCGGCAAGTCATCCTCCACCAACTTCGAGTCCAACTATACCTCGGTTGTTCCCATACTCTGAAATCTCAAGATGTCGGTTGGGGTAACCACTTTTCCGGCCCGGATATCCGCTACAGCCAGCCTTAGCCACTGCGTATGGATGGCATCAATTGGCGCATCCGTGGCAGCAAATGCTTCCGCTGTCTGCAAACAAACCTCCAAACTATCTCCCTGAGTAAATGGGCGCCGTGTCTCTATCAATTGTTCTGTCATGACCGGAATTGTATCAGAAATTAACCCTCCTTCAAACTCGCCAAAAATTCTTTATTAGTCTTGGTCTTCTGTAATCTCTCCACAATCACTTCCGTCCGCTCACCATCATTAAGCATATCGAGCATTCGGCGCATGAGAATGATGCTCTGATACTCGGTCGAGTCAAACAAAAGATCCTCACGTCGAGTCCCGGAACTCATCACGTTTACCGCCGGGTAGATGCGTCTCTCGGCCAGTTTTCGGTCGAGGTTAAGTTCCATGTTACCGGTACCCTTGAACTCCTCAAAGATCAGTTCATCCATTCTCGAACCGGTATCGACCAAGGCCGTCCCGATGATCGTCAAACTGCCACCGTTCTCGATCTTCCGAGCCGCCCCAAAAAATCTCTTCGGGGGATATAATGCCGCCGGATCAAAACCACCGGATAAAGTCCGTCCGGAAGTCGGGATTGCCAGGTTATACGCGCGGGCCAAACGGGTGATTGAGTCAAGCAAAATAACCACGTCGTGTCCCATCTCCACCAATCTTTTCGCTCTTTCCAAAGCGATCTCTGAAACCAAGGTCTGATCCTCAGCCTTTTCATCAAAGTTACTTGCCGCCACCTCTCCAGGCACCTTCGAGTTCTTCGTGATGGCCGCAATGTGTCGGGCAATATCAGTGACTTCCTCAGGGCGTTCTCCGACGAGCACCGCCATGATGTGGATATCAGGATAGTTCGCCGCAATACCGGAAGCAATCTCCTTGATGATGGTTGTCTTTCCGGCTTTCGGCGGAGAGACGATCAAACCACGCTGACCTCTACCGATTGGCGCGACCAAGTCGATCAAACGAGTCGATAACGGTTCCTTGCCGCTCTCTAACTTAATTTTCTGAAAAGGATAAATCGGCGTACCGCGTTCAAACTTCGGTCGTCCAGCAAGCTCCGCCGGAGTGACTCCATTGACCTTATCAACCGAGACAAAACCCCAGTACCTTTCATTCTCACGGGGTTTTCTCGCCTTGCCGGTCACATAATCACCTGGGCGCAGTCCATTAGCCCGAACCATGCTACTCATCAAATAGACATCATTGTCTGAAGGACGAAACTCCGGTCGAACCACCCCGTGACCATCGGCTCCGGCGATCTCAAGAATTCCGGCAAAATTCTCAATCGGCATCGGTTCGGCCGGCTCGATTGAACGAGGAGCCACTGGTCGATCGACAGCAGAAACAACCGGCATTATCCGGGCTGGACGTCCATCGATCATCTTTACGTAAGGGGCACTACTGGTAGTAGCCATAATCTAAAAACTTAAGGGAAACTAAAACTATCTTAAGATGATGTCTTAAGACTGTCAAGGGTGAAACGCGTAAGGCAACTCTGAAGCGCAGTTTTGCGAGCGCTCCCCGCGCAAACCCATTTCACCTTCGACAATCTCAAACTGGTGCATAATATATCATCATCACCCCATAATGTCAACGCTCATATCCCCGAACCCTGAAGCCAGGAGCGTTTGTTTGCAAGTTCGTTTGCAACGCAGGGATGTATTGTTCGTCGACGCTTCGCAGTCTCGAAAAGCATGGTTCCTGCTCTTGGCAGGATTTTCGCGACGAGAATCGAGATAACAGCTCAGCGCTGGCTGAGACGATTATTGGTCGAACCGAAAAATATGTCCCGAGTCAGCAAAGAACGCCTGCCGCAAAAAATGAACAAAATATATAATGACGTTGTGTCCAAAAAAACATATCTCTACCTCGGTATTGCCTTCTGGCTTCTAACCGTCATTTTCGTCGCCGCCCCTATCTGGCCCTACGTCTTCTACCGCCTGTCTCCAGGTACTTCAGACACCCTGGCCGCGACCATCGGCACAACCGTCGTCCACGCCCGAAGCACAGCAGTGCTGAGTCCCGAATCACATTCGGGACCTACTCCAACTCCTACGCCCGCCCCACCCACTTTTGATCCTTCCCTTCCGGAAGATAATGGCATCATCATCGACAAGATCGGCGTCCGTGGCCCGATCCACGAGGGTGATAACTGGGCCGAGATCCTCAAGACCGGCATCTGGCGTGTTTCTAACCTCGGTAACCCAGAAGATAACCGTCAACCGATCATCCTAGCCGCCCACCGCTGGGGTTATGTCACCTGGACCAACTCCTTCCGTACCTTGAATTCTTTCTACAATCTCCCCAAGCTGAACGTCGGCGACCGGATCCAGATCGTCTGGAATCAGCGAAAGTACGTCTACGAAGTCTATGCCCAGGAAACCGGCGAAAAAATCACCGATTACTCCGCCAACCTTATTCTCTATACTTGTGATCTCTGGAATAGCCCTATCCGCATCTTCAAGTACGCCAAGCGAATTTATTGAGCGCGGTGCCGATTCCCAAATCGGCCCAAACGGGTTATCTAGCCATCGAATTAGTCCTATAATAACTTGACAGATCTTGCTCGATGTGGTAATTTATCACCTACTCGCACCTTAAACAGCTATACATTCGCTGACGTATGCCAAGTTGATCACTGGTCAATTTAGCGTACGTCAGCAATTGGCCAATCTCATTTTTCCCATTCGCGAATGGCATCACCTAGGAGGTGCCCAATGAATCTCTCTCATGCAGCCGCCCATCTTCAGGGGCTTTGGAAGTCCGTCTTCCCAGCCCAAGCGCCAGTGGTCAGCCTCGCCGAAATCGAGGACCTGAACAAGTTCCTAACGCAAGCTGCGGCCGGCCACTTCGGCAACTCCGTCGCCGAGGCCGTCCAGCGCATGCGCGAAGGGCTCCAAGGCGTCATCGCCAAAGAAGCCCCTGGCTCGGTGGCAGCGGCCTTGCCGTTGCTTGAAGCCATCCTGCTCATGGCAAAGTACGACCCGGCCTTCCTGGCAGCCCACAACGCGACCGCGCTCCGCAAGGCCCTCGCCGATCTGGAGTCCCGCGTCGGCGCCATCCGCGCCGCCCTCCAATAACCCCCGCGCGAGCAAATTGCCTGCGGGCCTAGCCCTACGGGGCACCGGCACAGGCAGCGGACACCGAGTCTGTGAGGATCCCGGGCGTGGTGACCCCACTATCCGAGCCGACTTATCCTCCGCACCCCACCCCTTTTCTCCAACCGAGAAAGGCAGCCTTCGCAAAATGTATACCTGTAAAAGCTGACGCCGCGGCCTAATAGCCGCACACTAATACGTCGCCGACCTCCGGCACTAATCCCTCTTCGACCACCATAGGTCGGGGAGGGATTTTTCATTTCTGGACCCCAAACACCAAAAACACCGACTCTCGCCGGGGTTTCCAAACTCCAAATTCAAAACAAACCTACATTGTCGGCGCCGCCGGCATCTGCTGTCTCACTTGACTCAACTTTGCCTCAACTTTCCCAGCCTTAGCCTCATAACCACCAGCGGCACTTTCCATCAGCCCAGCGGGGACTGTGCAAACTGCTACGACCTTATCTTCTACCCATGTTCCGGCGGTCAAACCCGCCTTCACGCCTCGATCCCTCAACGCCTTGGCTCTGGCGACAGCTCTATCTTTTGTTTCAGTGACCCGATTCGTAAACCTGGCCCAGGCATTATCAGCCCTCTCCGCCAAATTAAAGGCCGTCTCGACGAAAGCCTGCTCGGCTCTATCCTTCATGTCACTCAAGTTTTCCCCGGCAATCGTCAATGCCATTCCAGCGGCCTCTGGAGCACCCAACACCCTGTCAATATTCTTCATTATTTTCTCTCTCCGCGCCGCACCAGCCGTCTCAGCTGCTGACGTAATTCTCTCTATCGCGCTCATTTGTGGTTGTGGTTGTTCTCCAGGGTTCATAGTTTCAATTACCATACTAAAAATTGGCTTAAGTGTAAAAAACGGTTGCTAAAATTGAGGTTTTTTACTGTTGAATCGCAGTTAACTGTATGTTAAGGTTCTAAAATGAACTTAAGCATACCCTTAGAACTAGAGTTACAAGATGTCCTTTT
>Ga0209515_10005837_pt1 | contig 15734 bp, 11 predicted proteins | sample Subgroupgradi54m_FD_187454 | JGI IMG/M metagenome (GOLD analysis project Ga0209515, IMG submission 187454) | Subsurface groundwater microbial communities from S. Glens Falls, New York, USA - GMW60B uncontaminated upgradient, 5.4 m (SPAdes)... ...
AGGGCGCACTCCATGAAGGCGTTGCTCAAGCCACGCGGCCCATGGCGCCGCAAAGAGCAGCAGGCTAGCGACCGCTCCAAAGGAGAGCTGAAATCCAGCGTCGAAAAGCTGCGAGGGGTTGATCCAGAGAATGACGAGCGCTGCCGCAGCCAGCGTATTAGGCCACGACACAAGACGATCAATCGCGTACGCGCCGAGGACCACCCATGCCATGAGGGTGGCGCGCACGACCGGCGGCTGCCATCCAGTGAGGAGCATGTATCCGCCCAGGCTGATCGCCGAAAGCACAAGCCGCACCCGCCACGGAATGCCGAACAGGCGAAAACACAGCTCCAAGAGCGCGGCCACAAGTCCGACATTAAATCCGCTAATAACCAACAGATGAATGGTTCCCGTCTTAGTAAACGCATCTTTTAATTGCTGCTCGAGTGCTACGCGCTCGCCCAAGAGGAGCGAAAGCAGCAACCCAGCATCGCGCGGCGCAAACGTTTCTTGGATCAACCGTTCCCAGCGATGGCGAAGCCAGCAAGCCGCGGCATACCACGGAACACCCTGACGCTCTCTGAGAATCACCACGCTGTCTGAGACGACCACGCGCAGCAGCCCATGAATGCGCTGCCGAGCCAACGCTGCGCGCCAATCATACTGCCCAGGATTTCCCGGCGGCGGTACGCGTGACCATCGACCCTCGAGTAGCACCTCATCACCGTAGGCGAGCGGTGTGGGGCGCGCCCCGTGGAGCGTCGCTCGGAGACGTCCTGGCACCCGCTGCCACCGTTGACCGACTCGGACGTAGCGTATGTCGATGACGCAAAGCACAGACGGCTGACCATGCAAAAGTCGTGTGGAGCCTCCCCGGGCAAGCTCGGGGCTCCCCTGCCATCGTCCTTCGGCTCGCTTCGCTCGCTCAGGACGACCCTTCGCCTCGGTGTGGGCGACATCCTGAGCGAGGGTTCCCCGGCCAAGGCCGGGGCCCGAGCCGAAGGGTCGCGCCCGCATCCCGGATGCGCGAAGCCTCCCGAGGCGTGGTGATCTCGGGTTGGTCACGGCGCCCGCTTGACCAGCCGCACGTTGTCGATGTACACCGGTCCGCTGTACGCGGGTCCGTTGGACTCAATCCGGATGCCGACCTTCCGGACGTCCTTGCGGAACGCCTCGTCTGGAAAGAATTTCCAGTCGAGGCTGCCGGGCTTGATCTTGGCGGTGATGGTGGTCCAGTTGTCGGGCTTGAGCGGCATGGCCCGGTTCATCTCCGTCCATTTCCATTCTTCGCCCACGGTCAGGATGAACCGAGCCAGTAAGCCCTTGGGGGCGTTGTAGGGCACATAGACATCCATCGCGATGGCGTCGAAGGGGGTCCAGTCGGTCACGTACATCATGTTCTCCAGGTAGGCCCCGCTCCACTTCTTGCCCGGGAAGGCCACCGTGACCTGCAGGGAGCCTTTGCCGTGAGAGGTGAAATCCAGCGAGGGATTCAACCCTTTGCCGGTGTAGTCGGCCGACGTCATGGCCCAATCGGGAATCGACCAGTCTTGCAAGTCGCCTTCGAAGTCAAAGATCACCAACTCGTTGTCCTCGGATTCCGCGTGGGTGGCAGCCCCCGCGATCACGCACGTCCCGGCCGCCAGCACCACGCCCAGCGCGATGCCCGGCCACCCGAGGCTCCTGCGCGTTCCCTCCATCAGTCCCCTCCTCTGTTCTTGTGCCTCACGGTCACACACGCGTCGATCGCTCCGCCGCACGTCAGGCCTCCCTCCCACAGGAAGCTGGAGCGCGGCTGCCGGCGGAGCCCTGCTATTCTGCGAGCCGGATGTGATCCACGAAGATGGGCCCGCTGTACACCGGGCCGGTCGCCTCGGATTCGATCCGGACGCCCAGCTTATCCACGTGCTTGCGAAATTGCTCGTCCGGGAAGAATTTCCAATCCATGCTTGCCGGCGTGAGGTTGGCCGTGATGGTCGTCCACGTGCCCGGCGCAAGCGCAACGCCCCGGTTCATCTCCGTCCACTGCCACTCGTCTCCCACGGTCAGGATAATCCGGCCTTTGAGACCGGCCGGAGCGGTCGCAGGAAGATACACGCTGACCAACAACCGGCCAAACGATGTCCAATCGTTGACGTCCAGTGTCCGCTCGATATAGGCGCCGGCCCACCGGCCTCCCGGAAAATCTGACCAGAACTCCAGCGCGTGCCCGCCTTCCAGCGCCACTTCATCGGACACGCTCAGGTCTCTGGCGACGTAGTCCGAGGAGGTCTTGGCCCATTCGGGGACTGCCCAGCCCTCCACCGATTCCTCAAAGCTGTAGATGGCGATTTCGGCGCCCTGCGAAGGCTCCGCCGCAACCCCGCACGCCGTGAGCAACACCAGACCAAGCCCGAGGCCTCTCGTCGTCATGGGGCGGCCTGCATGGTGTTGTCCAACGACGAGTTTCCTGAAGCGCCTTCAAAGACGTCGGACGGCAGCAGGTCTTCCGGTTCGTCCACGAAATACAAATGCCCGAATTGGCTGGGATCGGAATGGAGCTGGCCGGACCACGTCAGGTGTTTCCAGGACTGGTCTTCATCTTTGTCGACCAGGGACATGTTGAATCCGATCAGGTGCCCGACGGCAGGCTGACAGCCCTCCAGCACCTTCCATGGGATCGAGCCCTCGATGATGTAGCCCGTGGGCGTCAAGCTCGAGCTGACCTTCATCGCCTTGATGACCGGCTCCGTGTTGGGGTTCCGCCACGCCCACGCCATGGCGCGCGTGCGATACTGGCTGGCCGGCGAAAACCCCAGTTGGTACTCATCGCTCTGGGTGAGCGTCTTGGTCACCGCGTCATGGCGGCAATCCATCCAGAACTCCACGGCGTCATCCTGCCAGATATCGGCGCCTTCATGCTGGCTCACCACCTGGTTGTCCGTGACGATGGCCGCCAGGTAGAACTGCTGGTCATCCCACATCGTGTAGACGGTCGCGGCCAGATCCTCCTTCGCGGTCACGGTCCCAGCCTCCACCCGGCTCGTCAACACATTCAGATGCACCGGCACCGCCCGGATCCACTGGAGGACGTCGCCCTTCGTGACCGCCAGGCGGGCCGCCCAGTCCGCCCGCTCCACCCGGCGGACCCAATCATCAAGTTTACCATCTACGACGACCGGCGTGTAGGTCTTGATGCACACGGTCGCCTCCTGCGAATGGGCTTCCGCCCATTCAGTCCGTAGTCCGTAGTCCGTAGTCCAGAGCAAAAGCCCCATGATGGTGTATACAACCGTGCTCATCCGTCGTGTGATGGCGTTCTTCATTCTCTGCTGCCCCTGTCCTTTTTTTCTTTACTACGGACTACCGACTACTGACTACCGACTAACTATGCTCCCACCAATGCAGCTTCACGAGTTTGACCGCGATGTCAAAGGGCAGGTCCGGCACCAGCAGAGTCAGCGCGCCCCACTGCACAGGCACGATGGCGCTGGTGATGACGCGCCCCCGATAGGTATCCCACCATTCGACCCGGTAGCGCCCCAGCTGATCCAAGTCGCTGACCGTCACCGTCGCCCCATGGATGACGCGCGACGGATAGGTCATCTGACGGGCGGCCTGCCCGCGCGCCTGCCGGAGCCGTTGCTTCGCCAGCTCACAGCGATACGCCAGCCACGCGTCGACGGTATGCGTTCGGTTCTTCAGCCAGAGATACGCCCGCTGCGACGTGCCGATGCCGCACCCGCCCAGATCCGTGTTGGAGAAGGTCAGCCGTAGACGTGACAGCGGTTGGGTGATGCGTTCCTGGCGCCAGAACATGGCGGCGGGCAGGAAATGCCGCTCCAGGTGGTTGGGGTGCACGTATTGGTCCCAATACCACACCAGAGCCCCGCCGGGCGAGCCGCCCATCAGACTGGCCCACAGGCCGTCATGGAGATGGATGCCGTGGCTGTCCACCGCTCGCATGAACTCGCCGATCCATCCGAACTCGCCGATCATGACCGGTTTGTGGAACGTCTGCTGGAGTCGTGGGATGAAGGAGCCGCTGAAGAGCTCGCTGAAATCACGCTGGTCGTAGACGTGCTGCTGGATGATGTCAATGCTCGGCAGCCGCCACACGGCCTCCGCGCTCTCATGATGAAAGCTGACGGTGACCGGCCGGCGATTCGGGTCGGCCGCGTGCAGCCATACGCTCATCTGAGCCACCCAGGACGTGAAATCGTCCATCGTGATCTCGCTCAGATCCGCTTCATTGAACAGCTCCCAAGTGACCAGCTGGGGGCTGTAACTCCAGCGCGCCACGATATAGCGCAGGAGCTTCTGGAACGCCGCCTTGGCCTTGGGGTCCGTCACGAAGTCATTGGGCGTGGGACACATGCCGCCGAGCTGCTCATTGTAGGGGTTGTTGTGCCATTCCGGGTCCTGGCTGCGGCTGAAGCTGCCGTGGTCCAGCAGCGACAGCTGCCAGTACAGGCCCAGCGCGTCGCTGCGCTCCAGGAGATAATCGAGCTGCCAGGCCCGCCGCTGATCGTAATGCCCCACCCCGGTCTCCTTGGTCTCGAGCCGAAACGCCCAGGGCGCCATCCAGACCCGGATGAAGTTGGCCCGTTGCTTCGCCAAGTCCAGAAACCACTGGTCATAGACCCGCAGCGGCTGGCTCCCCGATGCCCAGGCCAGGTTCTCGCCAATCGGAATGAACGTCTGCCCCTCATCGAACCGAAAATAGCCGCTGGACCGGTCCAGCCCCACAAATCCCCGGCGGGTGGACCGGACGACCTCGATGGTGCCGCCCGGCAGCGTCTGGGTGTTCTGCGGCGTCTTCAACCGAATCTCGTACGACCACTTTCCGGTCTGTCGCGGCGTGAAACGCGCCTTCCACACCGCCGGACCGGCCGGCTCCAAACTCTCTTGGCCTCCTTTGACGACCGGCGTGAACGGTTGATAGTAAAATGCCGCCACCACAACCGGCTCGCCCCGTTCGGGCTGGAAGACGGCGTCGACCGTCACTTCGTCCGGATCGTAGGGATTGCTGACGGTCCCCTCGAAGCCGATCGTCAGCTCGCACCGCTCGAACAACGGGATGACCGGGCGCGCGTGCTTGACGGAGGTGAGGCGCACCTCCCCCGCCCACGCTGACGCGCCGAACCAGAGAACCAACCCCAGCAAACATGCGGAATGGGGAATGCGGATTGCGGAATGTAACTTCGAACTCCGCACTCCGAACTCCGCACTCCCAAGACTGCGTGCTCTGCCCCTTCTCATGTCACTCTTTGACCGTCGTCAAAAAGACGCCTTTGATGAACTGGCGCTGGAAGACGAGGAAGATGGCGATCATCGGGAGGGTCACCACCAACGCGCCCGCCATGATCATGGCGAAGTTCGACCCGAACTGGCCGTTGAGCACCCCGATGATGAGCGGCACGGTGCGCATCTGGCTGTTCTGGATGACGATCAGCGGCCAGACGAAGTCGTTCCATTGCGCCAGGAACGTGAAGATGGCCAGCGTCGCCAAGGCCGGGATGATCAGCGGCAGGATCACGCGCCGGTAAATCCCGAACTCCGTACACCCGTCGATCCGCGCCGCATCAATGAAGTCGTTGGGGATGCTCATGATGTACTGCCGGCACAGGAAGATCCCGAAGGGCAGGGCCAGCTTCGGGATAATCAGCGCCCAGAACGTGTTGAGCCAGCCAAACGTCTTGATGATGAGAAAACCGGGGACCAGGTTGACTTGCCAGGGGATCATCATCGAAGCGAGCAGCGTGAAGAAGATCGCATCCCGACACGGAAACCGGAGCTTCGCGAACGCATAACCCGCCAACGAGCAGAGGAAGACGTTGCTCGCGGTGACACTCACGGCGACGAGCAAGCTGTTCATGAGGCTGCGGGCCATGGGCAGGAGGGTAAACAAATCCAGGTAGGGCTTCAGCGTTGGATGCATGACATAGAACCGCGGCGGGTAGGTTTGCAGCTCCTCGGGCGGCTTGATGGACGAAATGATCATCCAGTAGTACGGCAGGATCATCAGGGCGGCGCCCACAATCAAGATGGTGAGCAGCACGAGCCTGCGCCAATTCACTCGCAGGAGCGGGACCGATCCTCTTCTGAGCGGTTGCGCCAGCGCGCTCATCCCCCCACCTGCAGAAGGATCGCGGATTGCGGAGTGCGGAGTGCGGAGTGTCCCTCTCCCGCACTCTCTCCCCATTGGGGAGAGGGACCGGGTGAGGCGGGCAATCGACAATCGAAAATCCGAAATCCGCAATGTCTTGGGGGGATCATCCCACCACCTGTCACCGTGCCGCGTTGCGGCACCCTCGGCCATGTGGCCGAGGGAATCGCCCTTGGCGATGTGACAGGTGGTGGGATCATGGTTTGCTCCGGATCATCCGGAAGTTGACCAGCGTGAGCCCGAAGACGCAGCCGAACATCAGATACGCAATCGCCGAGGAATACCCCATGTGGAAGCGTTGAAAGCCCTGCTCATAGAGGTAGGACACCAGCGTCAGCCCGCCGTCCAAGACGCCGCCCGCGCCCTCGCCGGTGCCCCCGGTCATGATGTAGGCCTGGTCGAACACCTGGAAGGAGTTGATGACCGACATCACGACCACAAACAACAAAGTGGGGCGCAGCATCGGCAGGGTCACATGCCAGAACCGCTCCCACCAGCCGGCCCCGTCCACCTTCGCCGCCTCATACAGCGCCTGGGGAATCGTGGAGAGCCCGGCGGAGAAGAAGATCATGTTGTACCCCAACCCGGCCCAGATGCTCATGATCATGATCGCCGGGAGGATCCAGGTGGGCGAGAGCAGCCAGTCGATCGGCTGAAGACCCAGCCGGATGAGGGCGTAGTTGATGAGGCCGTATTTCTCGCCGGCAAACAGCCACTTCCAAATCACGGCGGTGGCGACGACCGAGGTCACGGTGGGGATGAAGTAGAGGACTTTGAAGAGCTGCTTGCCTCGCGGCAGCTCCTCGAGCGCCACCGCCAACAGGAGCGAGATGCCGATCCCCGTCGGGACCACGCCGAGGGCGTAGAGGACGGTGTTCTTGAAGGCCTTCCAGAACCGGGGGTCGTGCAGCACCAGCTCGACGAAATTGTCGAGCCCCACCCACGTCGGCGGGTGCAGAACGTCGTAGCGGGAGAAACTGAGGAGGAAGGACGCGCCGATAGGGATGATGACGAAGATGACGAAGATGACAACCGCAGGGGCGATAAAGAGCAGTCCGATGGGATGCCAGTCGCGTCGGGCCATCTAAATGCGCCCACAATTGCACGTGAACATTTGTGGCGCATTTACCCTGAGCGAAGTCGAAGGGTACCCCTCGATCCTTCGACGCGGCCTTCGGCCTTGCTCAGGATCGTGGTGAGCGACCGCAGGGAGTCGAACCACGACACGCTTCGCTTGCTCGGCCCTTCGACCTGGCTCAGGGCCGAGTCCTGAGCGGGAGTCGAAGGACTCGGGGTAAATGGAACCCTTCCGAATGTTCCGATGCGATGTGGGTTCCATTTACAACAACCGGTATTTGGCCCCGTACCGGCGCAGCATCGCCACGGCCTTCGGGACCGACGCCACTTCGTCGGTCGGACCTTCGTATTCCAGCGTGATGAAGCCGCGGTAGCGGTGGCGGTGGAGGAGGGCGAAGATCTTGCTGTAATCGAATTCCTGCTCTTCCCCGTCTGGACCGAGGCGGTGGATCTTGGCGACGACATGGGGGCTGTAGGGCAGCGACGCCTCCAGCCCGGCATAGATGTCGGGCTCGTGGTAATTGCCCGTGTCCAGGTTGATCCGCACCCAAGGGCTGTTCACTTCGCGAATCAGCCTCAGGGTGGTGCGCGAGTCCGGCAGAAAGCCGCCGGCGTTGTGCGGCTCGACCACCAGCGTGATGCCGGCCTGCGCAGCGGTTTTGGCGACCGCGCGGACGCACGCCACCATGGGCCCCCACAGCTCGTCCCGGCGGCCCTGCGGCGGCCAGCCGGCAAAGATGCGCAGGCACGGCGCCCCCATGATCAGGGCGGCGTCAATCCAGCGGCGGATGTTGGCCACCTCGGCGTTCCGGGCGCGCGCGGTCGGCTTGCCGAAATTGTTGCCAGGCGACAGGGACACCAGCGTCAACTGGTAATCCGTGCAGCGCTTCTTCGTCGCAAGCAAAAACGCCTTGGACCGCTTGGGCATCTGCTCGGCGATGATATCCACGCCTCCCACGCCAAGATCGTGAGCACAAATGCGAAGCCACTCGTTGAAGTCAATCCGCTTCGCTTCCATCGCCCGGTGGTAGGACCAACTACAGCAGCTGAGCTTCATCTCGGACGGCTCCCCATAGCGGCCCGGCTCTCGCGGACGGACAGGGGCAGGTCCACCCATCCGCCGGTGCGCATGGACTCATACGCGCCGAGAATGACTTCCAGCGTCGCGCGGCCTTCCTCGCCGGAGACAAACGGAGGGGTCCCGGTGAGGACACACTCGGCGAAATACGGATACGCCCCTCCGACGCGGCTGGTCGCCGGAATCGCCGGCCTCAACTCCTCCCCCAGAGGCTGATTGGGATCGCCGTCGGCCTTGCAGAGCTGGACCCTGACGGGATGCTCCGCGCCGATGGCCGTTCGCAGCTGGCCCTTCTGGCCATACCAGGTGGTCGTCACTTCGTAGGGGTGCGTGGTCCAGCTCACGTCGAAGGCGCCCATCGTCCCGTCGGTGAATTCCAGGAGCACGGCGGCGTTGTCTTCCACGGCGACGGATTTCTGCAGGGTCTTGGCGTGACAGCAGAGGCGCTTCACGTCTTTGCCCGACAGCCACCGCAGCAGATCCAGGATGTGCACGCCGACATCGATCAGGGCGCCACCGCCCGACTGCCGTTTCTCGGTGAACCACGGGCTGGTCGTACTCCAGTATTCCGGGCCGGCGTGGCCCAAGCGTCCGTGCAGCCGCAAGACCTTGCCCAGCGTGCCGTTGGCCAGGAGCTCGTGCGCGACTTCATGCACCGGATCAAACCGCTGGGTCTGCTCCACCATCAGGAAGCGCTCGTGGGCCTTGGCCGCGGCAATCATCGCGTCCGCTTCTGCCAGCGTCGTGGCGATGGGCTTTTCCACCAGCACATGCTTCTTGGCTCCCAGGGCGGCGACCGTCGCCTCCGCATGGAGGTGGTTGGGCAGGCACACGGCCACGGCCTCCACCTCCGCCTCGCGCAGCATGCGCTTCCAATCCGTCCAGATCAGGCGCCGGTCAATGCGAAAGCGGTCCGCCAGCCGCTCGGCAGCCGCCCGGTCGGTATCCACCAGGGCGGCGACTTCCGCCTTGGCGCAGGCGGCGAGCTGCGGCAGGGCCAGGCGTTCTGTGATCTTCCCGCAGCCGATGATCCCGAACCGCACAGGTCCCTTCATCTGCATTGCGGATTTCGGATTGCGGAATTCGGATTGTCCCAATCCGCAATCAGGTTAAAAACTGTGTGTTTTCACAAAGCGGATGACGTCGTCGAGATTCGCTTCCGCCATCGAAATGCAGGTGTCGGCGCAGCCGTAATAGACGCGCAGGGTCTTCCCCACCAGGACGGCGGAACTGGGAAACACGACGTTGGGGACATCCCCCACGCGCTCGTAGGATTCGCTGGGCGCCAACAGGTAGTCCTTCGTCCGGGCCAGGACCTTCCAGGGTTTCTCCCGATCCAGCAACGCCCCGCCCATATAATAGAGGTAGCCGTTGCAGCTCGTCCAGACGCCGTGGTAGAGCAACAACCAGCCCGCCGGCGTCTCGATGGGCGCGGGGCCGGCGCCGACCTTGGTGGACTGCCAACCGCTCTGCGGGCCCATCACGAACCGATGATGCCCCCAATGCGTCAGGTCGGGGCTCTGTGAATAGTAGATGTCGCCAAACGGCGTGTGGCCGCGGTCGCTCGGGCGGTGGAGGGCGGCGTAGCACCCCTGGATCTTGCGCGGGAAGAGCACGAAGTTGCGGTTCGGCGGCTGGAGGGGGTTCTCCCTCTGCCGGAACGTCTTGAAGTCTTTGGTGGAGGCCAGGCCGATGGCCGGTCCGTGCGACCCCTGGTTGCACCAGCTGACGTAGTAGGTGTCGCCAAGCTTCGTGAGGCGGGGATCGTAGCTCAGCCGCTCGACGACGATCTCGGGGGCGCCGCTGGTCATGGTCAGCCCCTTGGGGTCAATCTGCCATGTGATGCCGTCGGCGCTTTTGCCCACGTGCAGGACGAAGCTCATGTCCAGCTCGTCCACCCGGAAGATGCCCGCATAGCCGCGCTTGAAGGGCACGATCGCGCTGTTATGGATGCTGTTGGCGCGAGGGACCGCCTTGGCGGTGATGATGGGATTGCCACGATATCGCGTGAACACCGTTTCGTTCGCCATCTGCCTCCCTAACCTTATGACCGGTTCGATACGGATGATGCCACGGCGTTCACAATGGACAATCTAGAGGGGGGAATGCGTCAGGCTTGGCTGAACAGTTCGCGGATCACCCAGCAGGCGGCGCCGAGGGCGACCGCGTTGTCGCCAAGCTTGGCAGGCAAGATATCCACGAGGCTGGCGGGTTCCTCATACGCGTAGCGCTTCACGGCCCGCCAGACGGTTTCCAGCAGGAGGGAGCTGGCCCGCTCAATCCCCCCGCCGAGCACCACGACATCGGGATTGAGGAGGTTGACGATCGATGCAATCCGAATGCCGAGCTGCAGGGCGCAGTTCTCAATGAGTTCCTTCGCCAATTGATCCCCCTGCTGGGCGGCTTCGATGATGGTGTACATCGTCAGACTCTCCAAGTCCCCGTCCACCATCGTGGCGATCGCGGTCTGGGTCCCTTCATCGATCAGCTTGCGGGCCTGCGCGCGGAGGCCCAAATCCCAGACGTTGGACATCACGAAGGTGGGGCTTCTCAGCCACGCGAGGTAGTCGTTCTCCGAGGGCACCCGCACGCCCAGCTCCCCCGCGCTGCCGCTGGAGCCCCAGTAGACATTCCCGTGGACGATCAGGCTCGCACCGACGTCGGAAAACAGGTAGACCATGTTCTCGACTGGCCGGTCCAAGCCGATGCGGTACTCGCCGTAGCCGGCGAAGGTCGCGTCGTTGCCGATGAGGACCGGGATCTTCAACTCGTTCTCCCATCGGCTTTGCAGGGTCAGGTAGCTCGTGCGCACGCCGCGGTGGGAGGTATCGTGGATGGTGCCGGCCCGCTCATCAAACACCCCGCCCACGCCGACGGCGGCCCCGCGGACCTTCTTGGCATCGACGGGGCTCGTCGTCATGAGGTCCCGGATCATCTCGCCGGCGGCGGACAAGACCTGCTCGGCGCTCTCGGCCTCGCGGCCCCTGGTGACCTGGTGGACAATGGTGCCGTGCAGGTCCGTAATGACCCCGCGAACCGTCGGGTTGGGATAGACACCCATCGGCCCTAAATCCACGCCGATGGTATAGCCCGCTTTCGCGTTCAGCTCGACCAGCACCGGCTTGCGCCCGCCGCTGGAGACGTCGAACCCGCGCTCAACCACCAAGCCTGCTTTGATGAAGTCAGACACATAGTTCGACACCGTCACGATGTTGAGCCCGGTGCCCTGGGACAGCTCGGTCCGCGTGATCGGGCCGTTGCGGCGGATTAGGTCCAACAACATGAGGTTCTTGGATTCCCGCTCCGTCAACCGGTGACTCTCAAGCATGTGTTGGCGTCGAATCATCGTGCCCTCAATGTTCTCTTCCTGCAGGTGCTGCCGTTCGTCTGACGCCCGATGGTCGGTGTCAACGCCTGGCCGTACGCCATCGGCGTCACGAGCCGGTCGCTCACGTCTCCTCGATCGTGCCCAACGCGGTGACGTCCGGCGCAAACGCGATGGCCAGGCCGACCTTCGGCTTTTCGCCCTGGAGGTCCCCGGCGCGCCGACTCTCAGCCACCGGATCCTGCCGAATCACCCAAGCTCTCCCGACCAGACGGGTGAAGGGAAACACCCGTGCCTGCTCCGGCGGGATGGTCACAAAACACGTGATCGAATCCTCCGCCTGCAACGGACACGGAGCGTCCACCAAGCAATACACGCCCGCCAAGCTGACGTTTTTGGCGATCCCGGTGATGGGAGCCACGGCTCCTCCGTTGGCCGATTTGCCTGGCCGGAGCTCCACCGACACCTCGACATCAGCTCGCCGAAACTGCCGTCGTTCCATGGTCGTGCTCATGCTACTCACACCTCCCCTCTCGGTATCGCGTGTCGCTCATTCCTCGGTGTGAGGATCTGTGAGGGTCCTTCCCGGCTTGGAGCAAGCGACACCCCGACAACACGATACATCCCTTATCCTAAGACTTTTTACGGGCTTCTTCAAGACTTTTTATTGCGGGCCCCGTCGAAGCGCGGGTCCCGTCAGCGGACTATCGACTATGGACTGCTTCGTCAAGATTGCCATGCGGCACTGCACAGGACAATCTTGACGAAGCACTAGCCTTTGCTGGCTGACTCCTGCGCCGCCAGGATTTTGTCCTCGTAGTCCTTGACATGTGGCTCCACCTCGCCGGTGGCGTTCAACTCGCGCGGCACCAGCATCCCCGCCTCCTCAAGCAAATCCATCCGCCGCATCACGGCCTCGGGCGGTTTGCCTTTGCCCGTCACGGCGGCCTCGACTGCGGCGACCAACCCTTCCCCGAGCGCGCGGCCAGGTCGGGCAAGAATCCCCGCCACCTCCGACGCGCGGGCGCTGCTGCCTTTCAGCTCCTTGACCCAGGCTTCAGGACCGTACACGCACCCGGGTTGACTGCCGGGCACGATTCCGGCCAGCACATCCAAGAGTTGGTCGGGCGTCGCCTGGGCCGGCAGCACGGCGGTGAAATGGCTGCGGGTGAGGCTCACGGTCTGCTTGGAGGCCTCCGGCATCGCCTGGAAGATCGCCGTCGCGATCGCTTCGGCTTCCTCCACCGTCGAGGCGCCATCCACCACCAGCGCGAACTTGATGGCGCTTTCGCCACCGGAGAGCGCCTCGCGCAGCTGCCGCTGCAGCCGGTCCAACACTACCGCCGCGATCGGCGACCGCGCGAGCACCGACGAGTGGATCAACACCCAGCGCGGCTGGGTGAGATTCGCCGCCGCCCGCGCCACCTCAGGGCTCAGGTTTGCCGCGGAGACTTCCTCCAGCAGCGCCTCGCCCCACATGCCCTGCCGCATGGCTTGGGGATTCTTGACCGCGGTGGCCTGCAGCGCCTCCACCCCCTCCACAAAGGACAGGCCGGGCGCCAACAGTCGCGGAGCCCCCGGCAACAGCGGCGCGGCGCTCGGCAATGGTCGCGGCGCCTGTCCTGTGAGTGCTTGTTCCTCCGCATGGCTGCGCATCCATTGTCGCGCCTCAGGGCTGAATGGAACCGAACCCGGCGCGGTCGAAGGCGTACCAGACGGTGCAGCCGCAGGGACGGGCGCTGGCCGTACGGCGAGCCGGCCGGCTTGTTCGGTGAACTCCACACGCGGCAGGAAGTTCGCCAGGGCCTGCTCGGTACCGATCTCCGCGCGATGAGAATCCCGATACACCACCTGGAAGGCCGTGATGACTTTATCGCGAATCTCACGATCCTGCGGCAGAACCAGCGTGAGCTGGTAGAGGTCGGAAAACTGCGAGAACGTGGAGCACAACGCCAGGAGGGCCGTCATGACTTCCCGTGGATTGGCGTGCGCCGGATTGACGATGGCCGTCACGACGTGGCCGATCATTGTCCGTTGGTCTTTATTGGGCGCGGTGCGCAAGCTGCCCTCGTTCGGCAGCTTGCTCAAGAGCGCGAGGACCGCCGTCGCCTTAGCGGGATCTTGCCGCAAGGGCTCGGCCAGCGTGAAGGTCGCCGACGGTCCGGTGCCCTGCTGCGCCGCAAGGCCCCAGCCGGCGAGCTCGCCCAACGCGGTCAGATCGCGTTGGAGGGTGCCGACTGCCCGGTCCAGTGAGATCGCTAACTGTTCCCGCGTCAGCGTCGGGTACGTCGTCACCCGCAGGACATCGCCTTTCTCCAGAGGATCATCCAGTCGGATCGGCACGAAAGTTTCGGTGTCCTTCCGCTTGACTTCCGGCAGATACCCGTATTTGGGCATCAGCTGGCCATCTCGTCTCTCCAGCGAAGGGATACTGCCCCACAGGCCGACAAGAGCCAGCAATCCCTTCCGCACGCTCCCGAATTCCGTCACTTGGATGGAATGCGCGGTCTCCGCCGGAATGGTCGCCGTGGCGGCGTTGCGCAGCGCTTCCAGCACCGCCGCAGGCGATCCGCTTGGCGCCTCGGCTAAGCCTTCGTCTTCGCTTCTCCTCGGCCTGCTTCCCAACCGTTCCGCGCTCTGCCTCTGCCGTGCTTCCTCAAACGCTGTGGCGTCGGAGCTGGTAGGCACACGGATCAGCGTGTTACCACGTTTCAAGGGCGCATGAAGCTCCACTTGGTCGGTCGTGCCGGCGGGACCAGACCCGCGGCGATAATAGGCATACTTATTGAGGAGCGCATCCGGAACGCCACTTGCCTTGACTGCCTCGCGGACAGTTGTGTCGTGTTCCATGAATGTCTCCACTGCACCCTGGTACGGGTTCGGCGTTCCACCGGTTGGCGCAGGCAGGCCGCCGGTGCCGGCGGCGGTGAAGGTCGTCTCTCGCTCGCCTACGCGGCGCGCCGCCAGGACTCGAAGGCCCTCGGAAACCGTCTGCGGCGGAGCGGTGGCCAGGCGCTTGAGCGTCCCATACTTGTCATGGTCGGACACGAACGCACGATCCGCCTCCGTCAGGCTCATGAGGAAGTGCTCAACCTCTAGCTGGAGTTCGCTGGCTTGAATCTCACGCCAGAAAGACAGGTCCCAGCTCCACAGGACGCTGCGCTCTTCGGTCCGCTCATACGCCGTGTCACCGCGCACATTGTCGTGGGCAAGCTCATGGAACAGGCGCTCCATGAAGACCACCAGCGCGCCCCACGATACGGCATCTGTCCCAAGAGTGTTTTGGTAGAAGCGTTCATCAACGGCAATGAGGGTTTCTTTAGTGGCAGGATCGTAATACCGGGCCATCTGGTTCTCTCCCAAAGTACCGGCTTGAACCACCACGATTCGCAAGTTCGCGTTGCGGGGCGCGGCCAACAGACCGGCTATTCGTTGTCGCATACCAAGTGAGAGACGGCTATGTAATGCGAGCAAGCCGACGTGCAGCACTGTCTGAATGAGACCAGATTGAGAGGGGATATCGCCGCCTAATTGATCAAATTGCACAAGGCGTTGCGTTATCTGCTCTCGTGTCTTCCACTCCGTAGCGTACAGCTCTCCCCAGAGCTTGAGCAAGGAGGGATCCAGCCGGCCTGTGTCAATCTTGGCGTGTTCCAACACGACCGAACGCTCCGGCAGATCCGCCGCATGGCCGGTGCCTTTGCGTGCGTCGCCGAGTCCCTGGCCGGCGGCAAGCAACTGGCGGAGGTAATCCGCCAAGGCCGACGGAATGCCACCCCGTGCCACAATGGCGCGCGCCATATCCGCATAGGCGGCGGTGACCGGCGCGATTTCAATCACCTGTACGCCTTCGTGAGCCAGCAGCACCTTCGCCAACGTGCGCAACCCGCCGACTTCGCGAAGCTCGACCGTAGGCTCGGCCGCGCCTTTCGCCAGGTTATATGCCGTCACAACGGCCTGAAGGCCCTCGAGTGTCAATTCTCTGAGTGGAGCGATTGGAGGAGCGACAACGGGCGCGGGAGCCTGATGAGCAATCAACTCGCGAGCCCATGCGAGATCTTTGTTTTTATCCGCCCGACTCCGATGGTCGGGAATGCTGGACGTCGTATCTTGAGGAGACAAGG
>Ga0209515_10005838_pt1 | contig 15729 bp, 22 predicted proteins | sample Subgroupgradi54m_FD_187454 | JGI IMG/M metagenome (GOLD analysis project Ga0209515, IMG submission 187454) | Subsurface groundwater microbial communities from S. Glens Falls, New York, USA - GMW60B uncontaminated upgradient, 5.4 m (SPAdes)... ...
CTCAAGGTCGGAGACCAGGTTAGGCTGATCGAACTCTATAATGTAAAAATAACGAAAATAGGATCAGAAATAGAAGCAGAATATACTGGTAATGATTTCAAAGCAGAATTCCCTAAGATTCAATGGATTCCACAAAAAAGTGCGGTAAAACTAAACATTTTGATACCAAAAACTCTCTTTGTAAATGAAAAATTTAACGAGTATAGTCTTGAAACCAAACAAGCTTACACTGAAAGCCACTACTTAGAATTAAATGAGGGTACAGAAATTCAATTTGTCAGATTTGGATATTGCAGAAAAGATTCTGCAATGCAAGCAATCTATACTCACAAGTGAAAAAAAATGAAAATTGCAAGGTTGTTAGCAAACAATATGGAAACATATGGTTTTGTAAATGGTAAGAGTGTAATTACAAAAGAAGGTATTACATCTCAGACAGGAATCCCCATACCACAAAACATCAAAGATTTTCTTTTTGATGGATGGTATGAAGAAGTAAAACCCAAAGTACCAAAATTGAATTTCACACAAAATCTTTCAGATTTTAAATTTCTTGCACCAATACCAAATCCTTCTAAGATTATTTGTTTAGCATTCAACTACAAAGATCATGCAAAGGAACAAAATCTTATACCACCAGATGAACCAGCTATCATAATAAAACCAGGATCTACCCTCAACGGAGCAACATCAGAAATAATCTGTCCCTCGTTCGTATCAAAGCTTGATTATGAGATAGAGCTGGCTTTGATTATTGGAAAAAATTGTAAAAATATCACAGAAAATGAAGCCAAGGATACAATTTTTGGATATATGATTTTAAATGATGCCACCGCTCGTGATATTCAAGCAAAGGACAAACAATTTACTCGTGCAAAAGGATTTGATACCTTTGCTCCATGTGGTCCATGGATTACTACTGCAGATGAAGTGCCTGACCCTCAAAATCTGAAAATGTTAACAAAGGTAAATGGTATTCTAAGACAAAATTCTTCTACTTCTAACATGTTCTTGAAAGTTGATTCTGTTGTTTCCATGCTAAGCAAAGTTATGACCCTGGAAAAAGGCGATATCATATCAACAGGAACGCCTGCAGGAGTCATGTTAAACAAACCAGATGCGGTGTTTTTGAAAGATGGAGACAAGATAGAGATGGAAATTGAAGGCCTTGGCAAACTTGAAAATACTGTAAAATTCGTTTAGAGATCTCTCCAAGATACAAAAAACATTAATTGAGTTGAAAATTCAAAACCAGTATGGGAAAAATAATAGTTGGCAAGGCAGCTGATATTCCAGCTGGCAAGATGCAGAAAGTTACTGCAGACGGAAAAGAGATACTTGTAGTAAATGTAGATGGCAATTTTTATGCCATGGATGATACCTGCACACATGCTGGTGCAAGTCTTTCAGAAGGGACTCTGGAAGGTTCTATATTGACATGTGGCTGGCACGGAGCAAAGTTTGATTGTAAAGCAGGCAAGCTTCACGCATTTCCAGCAAAAATAAAAGATTTGAATTCATACAAAGTGATAGTCGAGTCTGAAAATGTGTTTTTAGAACTCTAAATGCAAACTTTATAAAATCAGGTCAATTAGGTAGCGTTGATGGTACAATGGTCGACAACAAATCTCAAAACACAGAAACTCTCAACGCAGCCATTATTACACTTGAGGAAATAGCTTCAAACCCATCTACTCCAAGGAATATTAAAAAAACCATAACTGACTTGATAGTTGAACTTAAAAAACAAGAATATGCTGTTTCTGTAAGAGCCTCAAATGCAATAAGCACACTTGATGACATAACACAAGATCCTAACATGCCGTCCTATGTACGGGTTACATTATGGCAGGCCGTATCCGCACTTGAAAGAATAAGGGAATAAATTTAGAGCATAGTTTAATCAATTATGAAAATAGAAGAGTATCTAGCATCGCTTCCACAATCAATTATCTCAGGTCAGGAAGTGCAGCTTCCGGATAATGCCTTTAGAGAGATATTTCGATTTGTCCAACTAAACAAGGACGATGTGTTTTATCATCTTGGATGCGGAAATGGAAAGGGAATAGCAATTGCCTTGGAAGAATTTGGTGTAAAAAAGGCAGTAGGAATAGATAATGATAAAGAAAAAATTTCTTTTGCAAAAAAATTGCTAGAAGAAAAGAAAATTTCAAATGGAGTTTTTCAATGTCAGGATATTTTAGAATCAGATATCAGTGATGCAACTGTAATTCTTTTTTGGTTTTCAGATCAAAACATAATTGAGAAAATGATGTCGAAATTTTCCAATCTGAAAGAAGGGTGCAGAATAATAACGATTTGGGGCCCGCTTCCAGGTACCCTGCCAGACAGGGTAGATTTTCCTTACATTTTGAATATGGTTCCTTTTAAAAAAGCATCTAGCCTACAAGAACAACTGCTTTCTGTATTTAGAACAGACTGTATAGATTTTGTAGTTGCATGGGAGTTTGCTGAAAGATATACCAGAGCAGTAGGCTCACAGGATGCTGGTAACGATCGCTTTCTTACCATATTACAGTCCCTTGTCATATGGATAAATGCAAAAAATCTTGGAGTTGCGTGCGGGCACGAAATACCTGTACCCATAAAAAACTACATCAGTCTGCTAAGGACGTACTTTAACATAGATGTAGAATATTTGTTAAATGAAGACTAGATGAATAAATAATCAGTCAAGCTTTTATCTGGAATTGATGCATAGACTGGTTGTTGGACGAGAGAATAAACATCAATGTATCTGCAATTGATTACGATAACACCAGCAAGGCTATAATTTCTACGCTGAGCAATCTGGAGCAGATGGTTCATGGGGAAAATGAATTTATTGTCACAGACTCGGAATTTGCATTTGGTTGGCACTTTTATGTGGTTTGTGTCAACAAATCACTAGTAAGAAGGCTTTCAGACCAGATGGGTCCTGATTTTGAGAGAATCAAAGGAAATGGTCTTGAAAAGAAATTTTTGACTTGGCTTACAGAGAAGATCACTCAGAAGAACCTGAAGATCAAGCTAGCCATCAAAGAAGAGATGGAATCAAGTAAGTTTGGAATATTTTAAAACAAAGATTTACGAACGTTTGTTTTATAGGTACGGTACGGGTTTGTAATAAGTAATTCTTTTTGAGGTTCTGTCAAGTCTATGTCGGAAATTCTCTCTGTCAAAAAACGTCGGGTACGCTTGTTCCAATTTAAGCGGATACCATGAATAACCGTCAAAAACTTGTAAAGTCCTATTTTCTATCTTGTATTTCTTGAGAGGACGACACTCGTGTAGGTCTAATTCCTCTGACATGGCAAATCTTCCACAGACACGACAACGAAAGATATTGTTGTTCAATCCTTAGGTTCGAATTTTTTACTTTTGTCTATGGACTTCGTATTATCATCATTATTTTGTGATTGAGATTTAGCACTAATTTCCTGCTCATTTTCAGATTTATCACTCTCTAAAACCTCTATTCTTGATTTTAAATTAGCAATTTCATTATTTTTTTGCTCTTTAAACTCATCAAACTCGTTCTTCAGCTTTTGATATGATTCATTTGATATACTCAAACCTGTTTTAATCGGAATGGTAGGGATTATACCGTATTTCTTTAAGATCGCTTCTAATTCCTCATTGACGATTTTCCTAAAACCACTGAGAATTATTTTGGAATCTGCATTATTGATATTGGCATCTTTAGATGTTAGAATGTCTACTATCGCCTTTTTAATTCCCACTATCTTTTCTCTGTTATCTTTTATCACCAAAGCTATCATTATACCAAACATAACTATTATAGTACTACAACATACGAATAAAAGTGCAGTTACAGCAGTAACAATAAAGAAAGCAAAATACCATGTCGGTCCAGTTGCCTGAATAACGAAGAATGTGTTTGAAAAGTTAGGTATACTGGTAAAGATTATTGCGGGTAAGATCCCCCCAAATATCAAATAATACCATTGCGGAATTTTATAGAACTTTTCATCTACTCTTTTAGCTTGAATTTGCATATCATTAACGAAGTTTTTAATTCGTGTGTTCATTTTGTTATTTATTCTCCTTTGGTTTCTTTATCCAATCCTTTATTGCCTCCTCAAGTGCAGTTTTAATAACACCTCTATGCAATCCTTTTTTCTTTGCTATTGCCTGTCTAAATTCTTCATCAAGATTATTATCCATTTCAAATATCCATTTCTTTGATAATTTTCCCCCTTGTTTAGGCATAATTATAGTATGGTTAGTGTGGTTAATATATGTTACCATAAGCCTTATATTGCCATACGTTGTATGGTAATATAGGAAATATGGTTAACTTGAATCCCCGTGAAGAAAAAGGAAAACAAATCGCCTCTAGACACGATCTTATTAGAATCAGTGACAACTTTTACCATGTAAAATCCCAAACTACCAAAAGAGAATATAATGTTGTAAGGACTAACGAAAAGTGGATTTGCAACTGTCCTGATCATACTTTTCGTCATGTCTGTTGCAAACACATCCATGCAGTAGAATTTTCAATAAAGATGCGTGAAGAAGTACGAGAGAAAAACAAAGTTGTCATTAGTCCTGTAAATGTCGATTCTTGCATTTATTGTTTGAGTAAGAATCTTACCAAAGACGGAGTAAGGCACAACAAGAACTATGATATTCAGAAATTCCAATGCAAGGATTGCAAGAAGTATTTCACTATCAATATTGGGTTTGAAAAAATGAAGCATGACCCAAAAGGAATCACAACAGCTATACAACTTTATTTCAGCGGTGAATCATTACGAAACGTTGCAAAATCGTTAAAATTGCTTGGAATGGATGTAACATATCAGACCGTTTGGAATTGGATAGAAAAATACACAAATCTAATGCAGAAATACCTAGACAAAATAGTTCCGCAGGTAGGTGATACATGGAGAGCAGACGAGGTTTGGGTAAAGTTTGGTGGCAATATGAAATATGTATTTGCATTGATGGATGATGAAACAAGATTTTGGATTGCTCAAGAAGTAGCAAATACAAAAGAACAGCATGACGCTCAAGGTTTGTTTAGAAAGGGAAAAGAAGTAACGCAGACAAAGCCTAAAGTTTTGATCACTGATGGTTTACGATCTTACAAAGACGCTTATCAAAAGGAGTTTTGGGAAATGGACAGACAAAAGCGAACTTTACATATTAGACACATCAGGCTTCGAGGCGACCACAATAACAACAAGATGGAACGCCTTAACGGTGAGATTCGTGACCGTGAGAAGGTAATGAGGGGTTTAAAGAAGAAAAACACGCCTATTTTGACAGGTTATCAGTTATTCCATAATTACATTCGACCTCACATGGGTCTTGAAGGATTAACTCCTGCCGACAAATGCGGTATCAAAATTGAAGGAGATAACAAATGGATTACTTTGATTCAAAACGCAAGTCAAAAGCAATAGAAATATTGGATGTAATTTACAAGATTTCTGTTATTATCAAAATGCTAACTGTATTCTTCTAATATTTTCCATCTTGATATGGATTATCAATATATGGTTTTAGAAACTCATCTAATTTATTTAAAGTGTCTTTGTTAATCTCGCCATCTTCATACATTTTAGAGATTAAAGATATTAGTTTGTTAAACTGTTCTTGTTGTCGATTCAATTGTGTTTCTAGCTTCTTTACAATTTCTAAAATCTTCTCAATTTTGTTTTCTTTTCCTTCTTGGGCAATCTTTTTTGCTTCATCATACCCACTATCAAAATTACCTCCAAAATTAGAACTAAAATGAACCATATCTAACAACATCATATCTTGCTTAAAAGAACTATTTTGAGCCGAAAGATAATAGAAGCTTTCTTTAGAATAATTTAACGATATTGTAAATCTTGTAATAATTGGAGTGTGTAACTTGGCAAAATTCCTAAAGATTGGCTTTGTAGTTTTGCATCATCATTTATTAAAAACGGATATGCCTGAATTGTCTTATAAGTATCTAATGTGGCTTTTATCATGCTACTGATTATTGGATTCTCTATATCATCTGCTTCTAAAAAAACAATGGATCTCCATAATCTATCTACACCTAAAAAAGGAAGTTCTCCAAATTCATTCCCAACACCTGTGTTATCTGCATCTTTAAAAAATACCCAAATCAGTATATCAGAATTTGTTATCCAATATTGACTTTTTATTTTATCATTTTGTGCATTAGTTAGTTGTTGCTCTCTTGCAGGAAAAGTATAATCTTCAACTAGGTTTGTTTTTTCATACTCCTTCTGTAAAAAATCACGTAATTTGATTAGCCTAGTGTGATATGGTTCTTCATATGCACCAAATATTGTGATGAGAACCTTATTTCGATAATTATCAATTCGTGGTTCAGTATCTTTTAAGAATGGAAAATCCTGCGTAGGATCATAAGTCATTCAAAGGGATCATTTGTGGAATAGATTTATAGTCTAGGACTAAAATAATAGTCTTGATGAAGAATGTTTTTCCTAGAGAAATAGCAAATGCTGTCGATGGAGTTGACGATGAATTAAGACAGGGCATATTATCATTCCTTATTCTGAATGAGAAGGCTACTTATTCAAAAATAAAAAATACTTTTGGTGCAACCAATGGAAATCTAAACCATCATCTAAATTTGCTTATTGAAGATGGCTTGTTAGCAAAAACTCTTGAGAAAGAAGATGATAAAATTAATTCATATTATAGAATATCTGCTTTTGGAAAACAATTTGTAAATTGTTTATTCGATTCTTTAAAACCAAGACCGACTAATCTGCCAAAAGAACTTACATTACAAAATGAAAAACAACCATTAGAAATACAAGTGCTTGGAAATTTACTACCTTCTGAAAATGTGAGTAGACCATCAACACTTGATTGGAAGATATTTTTGACGTGGCAACCTATCGAATCACAAAAGAAATTACAAAGCCAACAAATACCAGCAACACAAGAATCTATGACCGTTTAATAATGAAATTGATATGGTTAATCCAAAACCTCTGATCGAAAGTGAAAGTTTTTCTTATGACATATTCATAAAATCTGTTATAGAACTACCAGTGGATGGTTTTACATTGGGAAGAGCATTAGCAGAACGAGGCTATGCCATTAAACCTTCATCATCTGCGGAAATTTCTGTTGCACAAAAACAAGATTCTATAATAACAATTAACATGATGGCATCTATTATTTCAATACAAGATAAAGGAGAACAAATTTCTTTTACCGTCAAAGATGTATTAAATATGTTAGAAAACGAGTGCGAGCTAGATTTAACTAAATATCACATTATCCATCAATTTTCAAATATAACCATTATAAAGACAGGTGTAAAACCAAAAGAAAACATCACAAAAGCCTTTTTTAATATTAATATGAAATCACAAATTAATTCCATTCATAATAGTAATTTCATGATGGAAGGAGTAAAATTCGTTGAAGGTGATAGATATGGAAACAAATTTCATTATGTGAGTATTGATCCTCGACATACTAGAGATGATACTACGTACTATATCACTTATACATATAGGAATACTGATGTAGAAGATGTATTAGAATCTCTACAAAATACACGTGATAGGATTATTCAGACTCTAAAAACAATTGAAAATTCTTAGACATTTACATTAACATATATCAAATCCATCAACCGAAGGTAACAGTTTCTTTCTCAGATTATTGACCAAAAAAGATCTTTTCTCTTATTTCAGGTAATCTTTTCAAAGTAATCTGAGCAATTTCTTGAAATTCTTCTTGTGTTGCTTTACGATTTTTAATAAAAGTAAAGTAAGCGTTTACAATTCCTGAAATATTACCATAAATCGAACCAAAAATAAAATCTTCTATGCTCTTTACATGTAGTGATTTAGCTACTTCTTGATCCTGAAAGGGATGAGGAGATTTAGATAATTCCGTTACAAAACCATCTATAATTTTATCAACCATCCCTCTATCTTGTAATGAAAGACCCATACCAAGAAAACTAGAATAAATCACTTAAAGTTTAGCTAGTCACCCGACGACTTTTGACAAGGAGGAGATCCGACGTAGATTTGACAGAACCCTTTTTGAGGTTCTGTCAAATTATAGGGAGATGGATTGAATTTTTATCTCTGTCAAGTGTCGGGAGATGATTCTAGCATTTTGGTTAATTGGTGGTATTTTTATTGATTTTTCCAGAAAAAACTGCTGCAAAAATTAAAACAAGACCGCCAAAAAATCCACCATACATGAGATATTTGTTAATTTCTGAATAATCAAAATGTGTTGGATTAATAATATCTGAATGTGAAAGATTGGGAAGTACCAAACTTACCAATATTATCATAGCTACTCCAATCGAAACCAATGTGTAGTTGACCATTAATTTTTCTATGATTTACTTGCATTTTGAATTAGTGTGATCCATTTGTTGTTACCCGCTACCTTAATTCCACAAGCTTCACTAGGTGTTTTACCGTCTAATCCCACACTAGGTTTAAGGTAATTATGGAATTAAACAAAATAAAAAAGGCCCTTGAGGGGAATCGAACCCCTGTCCGGGGATCCACAGTCCCCTATACTGGCCACTGTACTACAAGGGCCACCAAGGACGATCCTTTTCAGTCCAGTATTAATCTTAACTGATGCAGTTAGAATTTGTCTGTTACGTAAGAATCAAAATGATTGAAAATCAGGGATTTATTATTCCTCTACCGATAATCTTGCCCTGTTTTAGCATTGACAATGCTTCTGTGGCCTGATTAAGCTTGAATCTATTTGAGACTAGCGGTTTGATCACGCCTCGATTTGCAAGAGAGATTAATTCAATCATGTCAGTCATTGAACCAGTGTATGAGCCAATCAGCTTGTATGCTCTTGTTGGCATTGTAACCAAGTTTAGCTGTAATGCTCCACCAAAAAGTCCTACAAGGACTACTCTGGCTCTTCTTCGAAGTATTTGCATATCTATTTCTACAGTGTTAGTTGCATTGACAAAATCAATTACAGCATCAGCACCAAGATTGCCAGTTAACTCCATTACAGATTTTACCGCGTCTTCTTTCTTTGAATTAATAGTAAGATCTGCACCACTTTGTTTTGCAACTTGTAATTTATCATCATTTACATCCATAGCAATAATTCTTGCACCAGTAACTGCTTTTGCAAGCTGCATTGCCATCAAACCCAATCCACCTGCACCAACGATAACAACATTATCTGATGGTTTTATACAGGTGTTCTTTACTGCACCATACGCTGTGAGTGCAGAGCATGACAAGGGCGCGCTAGTATCAGTATCCATGTCTCCAATTCTTGCAAGATATTTGTAGTTTGGAACAAGTACGTATTCTGCATAACCGCCGTCATTGTAAACTCCTAACGACCTAGGTTTATCACATAAATTTTCTTCTCCAATTCTACAGGCAGGACATAGACCTTCTCCTATCCATGGAAAAACTAGAACTTTATCATTTTTTGCAAATCCCTCTACTTCTTCACCCATACTATCTACAACTCCTGCAATCTCGTGTCCAGGAGTCAATGGATATTTTACTCCTCTATCAGTGGTTTTCATAAATTGACCCGCAAGACCCTGATATCCTCCTTCCCAGAGATGAATATCGCTGTGACAAACACCTGCAGATTGAACTTTGATTAAAACTTGGGAGCCTTTGGGTTTTGGAGTTTCGAGTTTTTGAATTTCCAGTGGTTCATTAACTTTAACTATTCTTGCTGCTTCCATGCCTAAGGTATTTACCTGTAATATAAGATAGTTTTGCAAATAGTTTCTTCATAAAAATTTGTTTTATTGGAAAATAATTCTTAATTCATTCTATTTGGTAAATATTAGAAAAATAGTACTATAGAATTTAGTTAAACTTGAGTAAGAGTTTTGATCTAATCAAACTCGACAATCAGCTGTAAGTTTATTTATGACTGGAAAAATATTTCAAATTGTGCTAAAAGGTGTAAAGTGGTATGTTGCAATGGGGATAAGCGCTGCGCTAGTATTTTATGGCATGATTTATTTGCAGAAAATTCTATGTATTCCTGTAGAAAACAACCCGTGCCTGTAAAACCAACATACATGTTAAAAAATTTCAAGCATTCATCTGTAGATTTAATTAAAACCAAGCCAACAGGAAAACTATGAGCTGTTCTGGTGAAACTATAGAGTCTGATAATGAAATCATACAGATAACACCAAAACTAGTAAGCCAACTAAAAAAGGCAAAGTACGGAGTCTCTGACCATTCCACAGTAGAACTGTGTCACTGGACAAAAAAATCATTCAAAGGCGAGGGTGATTGTTACAAAATGAAATTTTATGGAATAACAACCCACAGATGCATGGAGTTCTCACCCGCCGGAATGTATTGCGAGAACAGATGCGTGTACTGCTGGAGACCAATGGAATTTTACAGCTCCATGGAAATGCCTCCAGATAAAGTGGCAAGCCCCGAAGAGATTGTTACCAATCTAATGGAGGAGAGAAGGAAATTGATCATGGGTCATTACGGCGATCCTAGACAGGACAGAAAAAAGCTTGACGAGTCATTGCTTCCAAGCCACTATGCCATTTCCCTATCTGGAGAGCCAACAATGTATCCGCAGCTCCCCCAGCTGATAAAATATCTAAAGACTTTTCCTGAAACTAAATCAATTTTTCTTGTAACAAATGGTCAAGAACCAGACATGATACAAAGACTGCAGGATGAGGATGCCTTACCCACACAGTTGTATCTTTCCACAAATGCGCCAGATGAGGAAACATTCCAATTGGTAAACAAACCAAGATACAAAGATGCATGGAAGAGATGGAATACTAGCCTTGAAATGCTTTCAAAGATAAACGCAAGGACCGTAATCAGAATCACTTTGATCAAAGATTATAACACTAGTGAAGAATTAATTCCAAAGTTTGCTCAGATGCTCAAACGTGCTAATGTTCATTTTATTGAAGTAAAATCCTACATGCATGTGGGACGCTCTACAAACAGATTAGAATATTCAAACACATTAGAAATGCCAGAAGTAAGACATTTCGCAGATGAGGTTGTAAAACAAAGTAAAATTTATTCAGTAATGGATGAGAGTGCAATTTCCAGAATAGTGGTATTACAGAATCAAAATAGATTCATCGATCGCTGGATTCCTGCCCATGCAAATGCCACATAGCAAATTTTCGTAGTGCAAGATATCTATGTGAAACCAAATTTTTATCTCTTAATTGGGAGTATGTTTTATTTTGACCGTCTGGAATGAAGATTGGATCATAACCCCATTTGGTCCCCATTAATTTTCTTGAAATCTTTCCATCTACTACCGCCTTGAACAGCATCATATCGTTATTTCTTTCACAGTATGCTATGACAGATTGAAATTTTGCCTTTCTTTTTGCTTTTAATAATTCTAGAATTCCCTTGTTTCCAATTGTCTTGAATACAAAAGCAGAGTAGGGCCCAGGAAAGCCATTTAGTGATTCTATGAAAAGCCCGTCATCTTCGACCATAACTGGTCTTGAACATTGTGAAAATGCCTGAGTCACTTTATGTAATGCTACTTCTTCTAAGGTATCTGCTTGAATTTCCTCTAGGTGACATTTGAAAAATTTCAGATTTATGTCAAATTTTGTAAGAATTGCCTTTGCCTCTTTGTATTTGCTTTCATTTGAAGACGCAAATAAAACATTAAACAACGTTAGCGTATCTTCCCCTACTTTCTATGACTGTTACCTGCATTAGAACGCGATTATGTTTTGAAATACCAACTATTTTTTTATATCCTTTGATGAATGATGCCCAAGCTTTTTCCATAATATGAACATGTGCACTGTTTAGAATTTCTTTGAATAGTCTCAGATCGATTGCATGATCTTCCATCTTCTCAGTCCTTTGTGCAAGTCCAAAATCAATAACAAAGACTTTATCTTTTTTTACAATAAAGTTTGATGTTGTAAGATCCCCGTGCATAATCCCATTTTTGTGTAGCAAACCTACAATCTTACCTATCTCTTCACAAGTCTTAACTATTTTAGAATTAGAGAGATCTTTGACTAGAGTTCCATCAATGTATTGAATGTAAATCTCACATTTTTGTGGATTAGCAAAATACACTAGTGGTGAGCTAACTCCAAAGGATTTCACGTCTGAGATCATACCAGATTCACGTGTTGTCCTTTGCATCCGTATTTTTTTGTCAAGTATTTCGTTGCGGTAATCTTTTTTTTGCCTAATTTTTAGAATTGCCTTTTTTCCATTCCACATTGTGAGATAAATGTCAGCCTCTGCGCCTTTTTTTAACAATTTCATTGGCGTGTATTGTAACTTAAATCGTAATTTAAATGACCGTGCTCTTCTTTTGTAAAATTTACTGGAAAATAGAGTTATAACATGTAACTTGAAATTAAACCATCTATGGATGATACAGAAAAAAGAATAATGCAAGAAGACTGTTCTGAGGATTCACTTGGTATGGGAATTTTGACACTGACAAATATGCGCGTTGCATTTGATAAAACTAAGGGAAGAATAGCAGATTTTTCAAAAAAAATTGGCGAAACTGTTCTTGATGCTAAACTAAACGAGATTGTTGAGGTTGGTAAGGAGGGCTGGTTAATAAAAAAAGTTCGAATTAAAGTAACTACAGAGACCGGTGAAAAAACCTACAAGTTTGGAGTATACAACACAAGCAAATGGCTCAAAGCCATACAAGATGCCAAATCAAAGTTAGTATAAAATCTCTACAGTATCTAGTCTCCAAGATTGTCTCACAAAAGTATCTTCTAAAGGAACTCCTGATGTAATTGAAGACTCTAACAAACCTGTCCAAGATATTTGAGAACCACAATCACCTGCATATTGCCTTGGTGATACAAAAAATTTACAATTGTGTCTTTTGCAAATACTTTGAAGAATTTCTGATAGTCTCTTGTTTGCAGCAACTCCACCTACTATCAACAATTCCTTTTTACCCGTAAACGAAAGAGCTCTTTCCGTAGCTTCACCAATCATTGCAAAGGCAGTTTCTTGCAATGAAAAACAGGCATCTTCAAGGCTTTTTGGAATTATTTGTTTTGTTGCAGAAAGGAGACCTGAGAATGAAACATCATTGCCTTTTACCACATAAGGAAGATTAACGTAGTTGGTTGATTTTGATGCAAGTTCCTCAATTTTTGTTCCACATGGTGATGCAAATCCTGCTGATCTTCCGATTTGATCAAGAAGTTGACCTAATGTAATGTCTAAGGTCTCTCCAAAGACTCTCCATTTTCTTGATAAAAATGCCAAGATCATGGTATGACCACCAGAAACAAGTAGGACTAACGGATCTTTTGCACCCGTTAACATTTTTCCAAGTTCAATATGACCTAGTGCATGATTTACCGGATAGACTGGAATTTTATAATATGATGCTAATGATCTTGCTACAACTGCACCAATTCTCAAACAAGGTCCTAATCCAGGTCCTGCTGCATACGAAATAATATCAAGATCAGTTATTTTTACGCCAGCTTTTAGCAAACACTCTGTGAGAACTTCGGGTGAATTTTCAGCATGATGTCGTGAAGCCTCTCTAGGATGAATTCCCTCTCCGTCTGGTGGTCTATAGATTTTTCTAATGTCTGAAAGAATATTTCCCTTCTTTCCTTTTTTTTCCAAGATTGCACATGAGAATGTATGTGCTGTACTCTCAATTCCAAGGCCTAACATTTTATCCTCTACTCAATGTTGATACTATTTTTACGATATCACCGTTTTTTAATTGATGCTGTGCTCCTATCCTTTGTTTTGTTTTAGCATCTACTGCATGCAAAAATCCTTTTGCCAAGTCTGCATGTACTGTTTGAGCAAGATCTTTTGCCGTAGAACCTGGAAGTAATAACCTAGCATCTGGTAGCACTTCCCCATCTTTGTTTGAAAGTTTAGTTTCATCTTCTACAGGATATACAACAATTAATTTAAGAAGGTCAAAGCAAGCCGAGTTTAAAATTTGTTGTACGCCGGTAGTTCCAATTTTAGAGAGTACTTTGTTTGCAAGATCAAGAGCTTTTTGTTGTTGTGGGTTTAAACTAATTCCATCTTTTATTTTGAAAACTTTTTCCCCTGGAAAATAATCAATGAGGCCACTTTTTGATGCCTTTCTTAGTAGCAATTCTGTTTCTGCACTGCATGCTACTACTTGTCCATGTGTTTTGAGTTTATCAATAATCACCAAGTCATGACAAAGATCTGCTTTGTTTGCAGCTATAATCATAGGCCTTGTCTTTTTTCTTAATTCTTTTACAAATGTAGATAAATCATTATCAGTCCAGTCTGCAGGTTTTTTTGTTTGTAAGTTTAGATGCTGAGCTACTATTTCTATGTCATATTCTTTTATGCCAAGTCCGCTGAATCTTTGTGCAATGCCTTGAACTAGTTTTGCTCCTTTACTTTCCATCTCTCTCCTTAATTTTTGCCACTCACGCTGCAAGATCTGTTTCATCCATTGATCAAATTCTTCTTCAACGAACTTTACATCTTCCATTGGATCATGTGTTCCTGAAGGAACAGAATGACCTTGAATATCAGTAGAACCTGAAGCGTCTACTACATGGATCAAAACTTCTGCTTGTCTTGCATCATCTAAAAATTTGTTACCAAGTCCCTTGCCTTCATGAGCTCCAGGAACAAGACCAGCTACGTCAATTAATTTAACTGGGATAAATCTGGTTCCTTTCACACAAAGAGGGTGTTTATGATCAATTCCAAAGTGCTTGCAGGCACACTCTGTCTTCACATATGCAATTCCTACATTTGGTTCTATGGTAGTAAATGGGTAATTTCCTATCTGTGCGGTAGTCTCTGTTGCAGCTGAGAAAAAAGTAGATTTGCCAACATTTGTTTTACCTAGCAGTCCTATTTGCATGGCAACCTTTCCAATACCTACTCTTATTAGTATTGCAGAAATCGTTTAATCTAATTTGTTTTAACGATATGTATTGTTAAAAGTAATAACCGGAAACCCAGGAGTTGGAAAACATACAGTTGCAAAACATATTGCAAGAGACCTCAACCTTGATCTTATCGACATAAACAAGATAGTAATAAAGAATGACACATTCGTAAAAGAAACAGAAACTCTTGACGTTGACACAAAATCATTACAGAAATTACTTAGTGAAGAGATAACAAGCAATTCATTGGTAGTAGGACATTTAGCACCATATGTAATACCAAGAAAAAAAGTCCAGATAGCAATAGTTCTAAGAAAAAGCCCATACAAATTAATATCAATTTATAAAAAAAGAAAATACTCAAGACAAAAAACAATAGAAAATCTAGGCAGTGAGATTTTAGGAATAACGTTCTATGATGCCCTGAAAAAATTTGGCCAAAACAAAACCTATCAAATTGATACTAGCTTTAGATCAGTTTCTCAAGTTGTTAAAAAAATCGAGAATCTTTTTGTAAGAGGTAAATTTCAGGAAGACTACATAGATTGGCTTGGGTTGATTTCAAAAAAGGAAGATTTGAAGAGGTTCTTTCCCTACTAACTTCAAATAATGCACCATTGATGATATAATGAAATGTTTGAAATTAAAAAAAGTGATCTTGCTGCAAGAATTGGGATTTTATATACAAATCATGGCAAAGTTGAGACGCCAGCGTATGTGCCAGTGATTCATCCTGTAAAGCAGACAATTCCTCCTAAAAAAATGAGAGAGATGGGTTTTGATCTAGTTATAACAAATGCGTACATTACATT
>Ga0209515_10005839_pt1 | contig 15726 bp, 5 predicted proteins | sample Subgroupgradi54m_FD_187454 | JGI IMG/M metagenome (GOLD analysis project Ga0209515, IMG submission 187454) | Subsurface groundwater microbial communities from S. Glens Falls, New York, USA - GMW60B uncontaminated upgradient, 5.4 m (SPAdes)... ...
TGCGTGACCCGCACGCTCGTCACGGCAGCGTCTTGGCCGTCGTAACTGGTGCCCGCACCGATTGCCCAGGCCGGTTTTTCACTGTAGGCTAAATCCATTTCCGCGGAACCGGGATCATCTAAGAGATCCACCCGCACCCGCGCACCGTAGGAAAATTGTTTGCTGGCGTTGAATGCGGTGTTGGTGTCACCATTGGTGACGCCGACAATGTAGTGAAATCGTTTAACGTCGCCAAAGGCCCGTACCCCAATACTCAGCGGCGTATCGAAGGCCTGACGGGCGATGGTTTTGTCTTTCACGCCGTCCTCCTGGGACGACGTCAGGGAATCCCCCACAAAGGCGGCGGTTCCTGAAGAACCTTCACCGGTACCACTCAGTGGCGTCGACACGGTTCCCACCTGGAGGTTAAACGCCGGGATGATATGCGCGGTCACGTCACCGTACCATGAGGGGGCATTCACGGCGGCGGTACTGGTCGCGTAATTGGCGTACGACATGAAGTCAAAATTCTTAAAGGCGGTCCCAATAAAAATCAAGCGGGCCCGACGCAAGAAAAAACTGCTGGTGTCCGGCAACCCTTGAATTTGTTGATACTGATATTGAAATTGTGTGCGCGTCATGACCTGCAGCCGAAATTCATCGTCGGCCGAGCGCATGAAAAATCCGTTATCGTAACCGGCGAGCGGTTTGGCGGCGCTCGATTCCTGCACTGGCGCGTTGTAGCTTGACGCGACTTGAGCGTGGGCGGGAGCAGTCACACCGATCCACGCGACGGCCCCGATCAATAGCACACCGACAGTTCGTTTCATCATGCGAGATTCCTTTCCGAGGACAAAAAAACCGGCGCACCCCGCTGGTGCGCGTGGGCTGGGCTCTACAATGATTTCGACCGGAATGGCAAGGAATTGTTGGGCGTTATCCTTTGTAGCCTTTGTTCTTGATCCGCGGTGGGGTTTCGATCCCTTTGTTGAGATACCCTTTGCGGTAAAATTTCCACGCATCTTGCACATCGGGAAAATTGTTGCCGTTGACGGCGCAGTGCTCAGGAGTCCGACAGCCCATAATGTTATTCTCAGCACCGGGATTCGGCGCGAAGTTGTCGATGTTGTAACGCTCCTCCAATCCGAACCAATGGCCCACTTCGTGCGCGATGGTATTTTCGGCCGGGGCCGCATTCTGCGCGAGATTTTGAAAAATATTGGGGTTGAGTTTCATCCCGTCACCGCCAAATCCGGGCAACGTCTCGCCACGCCAGGTCGGATCCCCGTCGATCCCTTCGGGCCCCGAGAGTGCAATCCAGTGGTGCGATGTGTCGCGATACGTATTTTCGGCAAGCATATGGACCTCGGAGGTCACCCGCACCTGCCATGGTTTTGCACCCTCGGTGCGCGGATCGGCAAATTCGCCGTTCCACCAGTGTTGCAGCGCGGTTTGAAAGAGCTCCGGAAAATTCGGCGGCATGAGTGGTGATGGATAGACATCGACGGTCATGTTGATATCCAAATGCGTGGCGTCGGACATGGTCATCGTAATTTTTTCACCGAACGGATCCCGATAACGCAACGGATTGTCGCGCGCAAAAAGATAGAGCGACATTTCCGGATCGGGCAGCGCGGTCGGTGGTGCGCGCCAAAAATCGGCTGGCGTAAATGGCGACGACGGCGCCGCCGCCACAAAATCATTTCCCTGATGCGCGGACCCATCGGTGGTCCACGCCGTGCGCGTCCGCAGTGCGGTTTTGTAGCCGAGCGGATCGGGCGAGAGGAATCGTCCGACGCGCGGATCGAACTCCCGCGCGCGCAAATCGATGAGGCCGGTGCCTGCGTCGTGTGGTCGCGCGCCGAAACCAAATGGGACAGTCGTTGCGTCGCCACTCGCGAGTGGCTGACCGTACGGAGTGTAATCGATGCGCGAGAATGTGGCATCGCGTGCAGCCTCAACAAGTCGCACATCGCCCGCGCGATCGCGAATAATACTGCGCCACGCGCTGGCACCAGTCGTTCCTGATGATGCGGGCATCGTCTGCACAGACAACAGATCGTCGATGCCATCGCCACTCAACCACTGTTCACGCGCACCACCGGCACGCGCACGCACCAACGCCGTGTCGCCCGCGAAGCGCCACGTCACGTCGCCCGACTGCACGCGGCGATTGAGCGCGTCGTAAGAAAATATTTCTTCGCCTGCAGCGGTCGCACTCGTGTGCAGACGGCCCAGGGCATCGTACGAAAATTTTTCAGCGCCATTATCGAGTACGCGACCCGCAGCATCGGATTGTTCGCTCACGAGTTGATTCCGTACATCGACCACATATTGCGTCTGTTGCGCACCGTGCGTGACCTGCGACCAATTCCCAATCGGGTCGAGTGTCCACCGCCACGCCGCATTCGAATTCTGGTCTGGAAGGGCCGCAATCAGCCGATCGGCGCCATCGTACTGATAGTGCCACACCGACGACGCATTGTTTTCGCGAGCCGTCACCAGATCACCGGCGGCGTTGTACTCGTATTGTTGTTGCCAGATGGGTGCATCGTTCGCGAACGCGCGTTCCGAAATAATCTGCCCGACCGCATCGAACGTGCGTTGTTGGGCGACGCGATGATGAAACGCACTGTTCGTGCGGGTTTGCCAACCCGTGTGCGTGAATTGCACCTGCGCATCGCCGCTGCGCGCCGTGACGAGTCGGCCCGCGCCGTCGTAGGAAAACTGTTGTTCGCCTTCGACACTGCGCTGTCGCACAACATGCCCGTGCGCATCGAACCACTGATGCAGATGCCACGCATCCTGCGCAGAAAAAATCGGATTCGAGAGCGAGTCGTAGGCAAATTGCGCGGTGTGCGTGATGTCGTTCGTCTGATCTCTCGCCTCCGTCAGGCGCTGCAGGGCATCGTAGGAAAAATGCTGTGTCACCGCCGCCACGCCATTCGCCGGCTGGCTGTCGATCGCGGCGACATTGCCCGCGGCGTCGTATGTGTAATCGATGATCGTGCCGGTGGGATCTAGCGTGTGCGCCAGGCGACCGGCACGATCGTAATTGTACGTCGTCGTCGCACCATCGGGCAGCGTGATGGTCTGCAGTGCATCGTGCGGATCGAAGGTGTATCGCGTGGTGTGTTGCAGCGCATCGGTGAGCGCGACCAGACGATCGGCATCGTCCCAGGAAAATGTGGTCACACTCGGATGCGCGGCGTCGGGATATTCCGTGCGCGACTGTACACGTGATAGTGCATCGTAGGTCCAGTCTCGCACGCGCCCGATCGGATCGATGATGCGGGTGAGGCGACCATGATCATCATACTGATACTGCGTGTGCGCGCCGTTCGCGTTGGTCAGTGTCGTCAGATGACCATCGCCGTCGTACGTAAACTGGGTGCGGGATTGCGGCGGTTCCATCGACTGCACGCTGAGCGCACCGCGGCGATCGTATTGCCAACGCTGCGTCACCGAGACAGGATCGGTCAAAGTATTCATGCGCCCCGCGCCATCGTATGTCATGTTCCAGAGCGCGCCGGTCGCGTCGCGATATTGCACCGGTGATCCGCGCGCATCGTAACGCCACGCTTCCGTGAGCCACTGCACCTGCGCCGGATCGCGCCGCCACCACGCGACATCGCGTGCGATGAGTCGATCGCGGACATTGTAGTGATATTGCATTGCGCGCAGAAGCTTGCCATCTGGGCCATTCCACTGCTCGTCGATCACCACGCCCAACAGATTGCGATGGAGGCGATGCGACAAACCGTTCGGGAAAATCGTCTCGGCGATGGCACCGAAATCATCATAGCGCGATTGCGTGCGGGCGCCCTGCGGATCGATGTGTGTGATCACACGCCCCAGCGCGTCGTGACGAAAATGGGTGGCGCGCGCTTGGGGCGTCCCGTCCGCCGTCGTCACACGTGTGAGACGATGCGACGCCGTGTACGCATAACAGGTGCGGTGTTGCAGCGGATCCACCAGGCAGTGCAATCGTTCGTCGGGATCGAATTCGTATCGCGTGGTGCGATCGTGGATTGCGTCGACTCGTTCAGTGCGAGCGATTAAGTGATCGAGTGCGTCGTATTGCATGGTCGTGACACTCTGTGTGTGCGGGTCGTCGCCGATCGTGACGCGCGTCAGATTGTCGTTGGCGTCGTATGCATAATATTGCGCTGCAGCGCCAGTAACGGGCGATTCACGGTGGATGGGGCGGTTGCGGAAATCGAGCGTCCAGCGCGTGGTGAAGCCTTCCGCATCGGTCATTGCGATCGGATTTCCGAGCGCATCGTATTGCCATCGTATGGTGGCCGCAGTTGCCGCATGTGTTGCGTCGTGCGTGGACGCGCTGCGATTGCCAACCGCATCGTATGAAAAATCAGTGACGATGCCCGCGGGATCGACGGCGTGGAGCAGCGACCCGTGCGGATCGTACGTCATCTGCACCGTCGCATGGTCGGCGAATTCCACGCGCGTGAGCGCCGCACCTTCGTAGGCGTATGTCGTCGTATGTTGCAACGGATCGGTGCGTTGCGTGGGCCAGAGGCGCCCGGCCACGTATGTCGCAGACCAGTTGCGCTCGCTGCCGTGCGCACCGCGCTCACGATAGCTCACAATATTCAACGCACTGCGCGGATCGCTCCCGCGCTCGTAAAAAAAGGCCCGTGTGCTGCCATCGCTGCGCCGCATGTGGCGCAAACGCTGTGCGCGATCATAGCGGCGCGTCTCTTCCACCAACCAGTGCGCACGCGGTGCTGACATGCGCGCCTGCGACAATAGCAACCCATCACGCGAGTAGGTCGTGCGAGTGCGATGTCCCATGCGATCCGTTACCACCACCTGGGTGACCGCCAACGTGCGCCCAGCCAGCCACGGCGGACAGCACACAAAATATTCGGCGCGAATATTTTGTGTCTGCGTGCCGTAGGTTTGTTCGACGACATGATCGATCGCCAGTCCATTGGTGCCGTAGGTATTATGCAAATACCGAATCCCGCGCGGATCGATGATGTCGGTTAAGCGCTGTTGCTGATAGCGATATTGAATCGTCGGTGCCGCACTCGCCGCATCGGGCGCGGGGCTGCTCACGGCGATCAGATCGCTGCGTTCGTCGTAGACATAACGCCACAGGCGGTTGCCCCAATCGCGCACCGTCTGCACCCGCCCAAAGTCGTCGTAGGTGAGCGTCACCGCGCGCCCCACCGGATCGGTGATCGTCACGAGTTGTTGCGCCTCGTTGTAGAGACACGTCACGCGATTCCCAAACGCATCGACACGCAGCGCCAATCGCCCATCGGCAAAAAAGTACGTCGTCGCGCCACTCGCGTGCTGCAGCGCAAAAATCAGCGATGGATCGATATTGCTCCACACACCATCGCACAGGCTGTTTGCATCGTTTTTTCGAGAACACAACAGCGCATTCACTCCCGGCGGTGCATTCCAAGAAACCGGCGACCGGTCCCCGGCGACCGCAAACCGCCCTTTAATTCCATCTGGACCAAACCACGTGACGTCACCACTCGCATCATCGGGAAACAACAAACGCTCGGCAAAACTGTGCGTCCAGTTGTGCCCCAACACATCGTGGAAATTGTGGCGACTGCGATAGATGCGTTCGAAGCGCAACACACCGCCGCGCATCGGCAGCGCAAAATCGAGACTGCGATGATAAAATTCGCCGTTGTGCAACAAGACGGGATCGAACGGATTGGTAATGCGCGCCACCTCGGGCGGAATTTTTTCGTGCAGCAAAATGTGCGCGGCGGGACCCAACAATCCGAGGCGTTGAACCGTACCACCACCGACGCGCGCCAGCCAACCGGAGACGCGCCGGTTGGCGGCGTGCAAATGTTCGCGAATTTGCGCGGGCAATTTTTCCTGCCCCATGATTTTGAGCAACGACTGATCGCCAAATTTTCCGAGCCAGCCATGTTCGACGCCGAACAATTTTTTCATGTCGGCCCACGTGGGCGGAATCCCGTTGAAACGCACGGGGAGCGCACCTTTGATGTCGCCCGCAAATGTGTCGAGACCGTCTTTCGTGCGATCGACCACCTCGCGCACTGGCGTGAGCAGCGTGTGTTGCAATTCCGTGAGCTCGTGCGTGACATCGTCCACCGCGCGCTTCATTTGTGCGGAAACTTTTCCCGTCGTCTTGTCGAAATAGGCATCGACGCTGTGGACTTTGGCCTCGAGGCGATTGATTTGATCATGCACACGCGCCACCGACGCGCCGAGTTTGCCCCACGCACGCACGGGCGGAATCCCGAATTTTCCGCCGACGTATTGCGCCAAGTCGATGAGTTGTCCGATGGTGATCGCAATGTGGTCGCGATTCTTGAGTTGCCAACTCAGCACACCGACCACCTCTTTGCCGCGTTGCAATTCGTACGCATCGAAACAACCCGGCCCGCAAAAGGCCTTGGCGAAGTGTTCGGCGGCGTTTCCCGCCAGAATTGATCCGTAGACCGGATTGGGCAGTGTCATGATCGTGGTGTCGAGGAGTTTACTTTTCCAGTGTGTGAGTTGCGCACCCGGCAAACTCGGACGCACGCGCGCCACCGCGTTCGCAAACGCCTCGGGCCCGCGATGCAATTCGTGAATCACTTCGGGCGGCAGTTGTTCGGACAACGCCGTTTCGAAACGATCCTGAATCGTCTCTACCGTGGCGTCGCCAAATTGTTCGGCGAGTGGCCGCGCAATGATGTCGCGCAATTCGTTCGCGCTGATCAACCGATCGACGGTGCCGCGCAGATCGGTGATGCTCACGGCCGCGGGCAGCGGGCAGGCGCCGGGATTGCGGTCGGGGAAAATACAGGGCGAGAGTTGGTCGACGAAGCGGTCGTAGTATGTTTGCGTGAGGCGATCGAGTTGCGGATTGATTGCTTCTTGCGCGCGCGCGGCGATGTCGCGCACCATCGGTTCAATCGCGGGATCGTCGGCGAGTAATCCCTGTTGCAGAAATTTTTCGTAGACGAGTTTGCGCGCCAGGCCCGGCAGTGCCGATTCGATGCGGGTTTGTAGCTTGGCCTCGATGCGTTTGCGCACATCGTCGGCTTGCAACTGCAATGCAAGTTGTGCGGGTGTGGTCGCCAGCGTGTGGAGTTCTTCGGCCAGCGCGGGCGCGAGCGTGTCATTCAGATTCTGCGATAACAGATCGGCGGCGTGATCGACAAAGACGGGTTTCATCCCATCGAGCTGATACACGCGCGCCAGTTCAGCGGCGGCGGATCGCGTCGCGGCGACATCGACAGTCGTGGTCGTGGTCGTGGTCGCGTACGACACGCGCCCAACGCACAGCGCCAACACGACCAGCACTCGTATCCATAGAAGTAACTGCATGCGCCATGTCCGTTCTCCCCTGAGAGTCCGGTCGGTCCTGCAGTGAGCAATGCGCGTGCCACATTCTCAGCAAGTCATCAGATGCAGTATTCATCAGTGTTTGCTGTCGATACACACATCACGTCGTCGCGCGCACACTGTTCACGATTCAGGAATTGGATTCGGGAGTTGGAAAAAAGTAACGCCCCGCGTCACCCACCCAGTTTTCGCGAAGCAACTTTTCCGGCGATCTGCCGATAACTCTAATGAACATATGTCACGGATGCATTCCATGTTGGCGGTCCCGCTCTGGGTCGCGTTCTGTCTGGTCTTGAGCGGATGTCCCGGCAAGGACTATATGCCGGTCTATTTTCCGCAGACGGAAGGCGCACCAACTTCGCCCAGTACCAACGCACCGGAAAAACCGGTGCAACAATGTACGATTCGCTTTCATGCCTCGTTGTGCGTCGCCATCAAAGGCGAGAACATTAGTGTGGGCAACGTGAACGATCATGAAGAACCGCTCTGCACGGAAATACACACGCCGATTTCGATCCGACTCGCGGGCACCAGTGCGACGCTACCCGGCGAATTGTTTCCCGACATCGTGATTGAAGGCCACGGTCTGCCGAATCCCATCACGATCAATGGCCGCGGCGACACCGACGGGCGGGCGAATGTCGGCACCGGAAAATTGGGCGCCGATGGCTCGCTCACGATCGACAAATTTTCGCTCTACATCACCGCCCAAGATCACGTGGGTCGCATTCCCGACTTAAGCTTCACCACCGGCAAACCAACGGCGATCACGGGAATGGCGGCGGTCAGCGGCAAACCAATCAGCAGCGATGGCCAACTCGCGCTCGCGACCAGCACCACGCTCGGCCAACTCTTTCCGAGCGCCGATCGGCATTTGTTGGGCGCCGGTTTGACCGCAGTGTTTTCGGGCATGATTGAACCAACGCTCGATGCCTGCGCGGGCGCGGCGAGCGGTCCGGTGAATCTGACCGTGGCCAAATTAATTCTCGATAGTCAGGGTCACGAAATCGCCGTGCCGATTCCGGGCGGCAATCGTCTGGAAATTTCCGCCGGCACATTTATTTCGCACAACGCCACCGACATCGGACCACGGTTTGAAGCGCACGCAAAATTTCGCGTGACGAACACGAGCAAAAAACCGGTGACGCTGGGCATCCCGCCCCGCGTAGGTCCGTTCGCCATCGCCTCCACGGCGGATCTGAATCAATTGCTGCCGCCCAAAGGGGAACTCATCATTCATGTCGCGTTTCATCCGGTAAGTAATCTGATCGACGCGCCTGGCGACGTCACGAAAACTGTGGCGTTTGGTGACGATGAATTTGTGCTGACCGGTGTCGCGCTGCCCGCGGAAGGTCGCGTGGCGCTCGACAGTCTCGATGCAACGGGCAATCTCGTACGCGAAAAAATCGACACGCTCACCGTGGGCGATGTCTATGTGCCCGCGAGTCCGGTCCGAGGATACGTCACATGCGCCACCCTCATGTGCGGCGGCACGCCACTGCCAACATCATGCGCCGCCTGCACCGCACCCGATGCGGCACAATGCCAGTTACTCGCGCTGGGCAATCATGGACATCCGCTCGACGAAGTCACCGCACAATGTGCGCCCGTCGATCCGGGCGCGTTCGAGCAACCGGTCATTAATTTTGCACGCGATGCGGGCGCGCCGATTGAGGGCGCCAGTCAGGTGATTGCGTTGCGCAACATGGGACCTGCGCCCGTCGTGATTGCCAACATTCAATTGCAAGAAGCCGCGCAGAGCGCCTCGACAGGACAATTTATTTTTTCGCCCACCGCCGTTTTTGTCGCCAACAGTCCTGCCGAAATTAAAGACCGCCTCGCCAACGCACTGGCATCAGCTGCTGGCGGAGACAATGTATCTGCGACGCCACCAACTACGGCGCTGCCGATTACCTTGCCGCCGTATGATCCACCGCTGCGCACCACACGCGCGTTTATTGTGCTCGGTTATTTGCCAAACGATCTCGCGGGCACCGATGGGAAACTCGCGGGGATTGGCACGACGGTGATCGATCGCGCCACACTGGTCGTCACCACTGATCATGACACCACACCGTTGCAATTGCGCGGCACCACAACGATCAAGGATGTGCCCGCGCTGCAAGTTTTTTTCAACACGACGACCGGGCTCAAAAATCGTCCCGACGGAACCACGTTTGCGTTTCGCGGCATCACCGCCGACACCACGAATCTCGCGGTTCCGCTGTTCATTCGCTTGGGCGAATCCGCCACGCATCCGGTGCGCATCACGGGGTTGCGCATGAGCGGTCCCGACGCCGCCGCGTTTGAGTTGCTGCAAACGCGCGAACAGATCGAAGCGAAACCAGACACCGTGCGCTGCAGCAGTCCACACTTCGGCGCCGATGGTGGCGTGGTACGCATCGACACCACACTCGATCCCGTGTCGCTCGCACCCATCGGTTATGATGTATTGCCGGGCGGCAGCACGCAGGACACCATGCCGCTGTTCGCGTGTGTGAATTTTCATCGGCCCGAAACCGCCAGCAAACAACGCCAATTTCAGGCGACGCTCACCATCAGCGCACAACAGATCGGCGCCGATAAAAAACCACTGCGCAATGCCGACGGCAGCGTCAAGCAATCGGAATTTCAGATTCCGCTGCTCGCGGTGGTGAGTCCGCTGCAAGGACCCATGGTCTTTCGTCTCACGCAAACCATGTCGTCGATTGTGAATCCGCAATTTCCGAGCATCAACTCGATCGCGTCGGCCGCCGAGCTACGCGCCATGCAGGCCACCGGCACAGCGAATGCCAGCGATGCGTTTCTGTATTTGGGCGCGTTTATTCTCGATCCGTTCGACGAGACCACCATCACCAGTGAAAACGGTGACGTGTTGACGACTCCAGGCGACAACATCACCGCGATCTTTCGCGCCATCGACACACGACCGCTGCCCACACTCTACGACGATCCGTTGTTGTCGGATTATTCCAATCTGGCCTTCGACGCAACCGCGCCCAAGGGCCAGCAAGGATCGTTCTTCGATTTCCCGCAGCTGCCGGCCACGTTCAAGGCGAACAGTCTGCGCATCTTCACGACCGCGCTGTCGTATCCGGGACCGCTCGTGCCGCCAGAACAAAAACCGCAGCAGCCGTCGCAATGTGAAGTGGTCGACCCCTGCTCGCCCGACGGACAGCGCAAATTCGGCGATGGCCCGACCGAACCGGGCAAGCTCGGTGTGTGCGCGTTTTTCTACGCGACCGGCGCCGACTACAACAGTCCGGCCTTTCATACCGCCGAAGAAATGCCCGGTGGCGATCGTCATGATCAGTGCACCGAGCGCACCAAACCGCAATCGCTCAAAGACGTGACGGGCACCTATTCGCTCGACGGACATTTTGCGTTCGATATCGGTTTGCGATTTTGGGGTCCGACCTATTTTCACAATCCCAACGGACCGCTCGGACCGGTGCCCCCGCTCGACGAAATGTGGCACATCAACATGACCACGCACGTGCTGCATCCGCCCGCCAACGATCGCGAACCGAATCTGCTGCCGAGCACGCGCATTAATTTGGCGAAGCAGGAATTCAAAATTAATTTGAACGATGCGAAATTGGAAACGCCGCAGATCTGTCCAAAATCGACGGGCAATTTATTGATTCAAGGCGCGCATTACAGCAGCTGGCGCTACTTTGCGCCGCTCATGTCCAAAGATGAAGAGGGGTTGATTCCCGCGGGCTGCCCGGAACCCGACAATCAATTCACCGGCGGATCGGCGTATTTGCACGGTCGCCCGGTCGATCACGAGACCGGAATTTTTACCGTAGTCGGCGCTGCGAAATTTTCCAGCAACGACGATCTGACCTTCGCGTTCAAAGACGTGATGATCTTCATCGTCATGAACGGATGGCTGTGCGATCCGAACGGTTCACCCGATCAATTCGAAGGCGCGCGCTGTTATGATTTGACCGTGAACGAACGCGACGCGCGCGCCGACATTTCCGCGATGGGAGCGCCCCAATGAGCGGCCCCATCGACGACAAAAAATCCGACGCGCCCGTCATTCCCGACACGGGCATTTATGTCGTGTGTGGTCCGGTGTTTCAACCACGCACGAGTATCACCGCCGCAGGGATCGGCGTGCGCTGTGGTCTGCAGGTCGAAGATATGTATGTCGACGGCGGAACGTTTGGTCGCTTCGTCTTTGAGGAAATCCACAGCAGCGGGAAACGCTACGTCGACGAAGCGTCGGGACAGACCGACAACATACAACGCGCGGGCGTACTCGAATGGGGTCGCATGCGTCGCCAAATTCTCAGTCCGGATTGGCGCCGGTTTTCCAGCAGCGCCACGCGATTGGGCGTGGGCAAGCTCACGATCACCGCCCCCGATCAACACGTGGTCGGCACCGATTTTTCCGGCGGATCGGAATCACAAACCGTGGTGTTGCCCGGCAGTCGCAGCAGCGCGGGATTGGAATGGAGTCCGACCACGCGCTTGCGTATTCGGGCGGAATTTGACTTCGGACTGCAATTCACGGTCGATTCGCTCGACACCGCAGAACGCGAAAAACGCAACATCTCGCGCATCGCCCTGCAAATCGGCACGAGTCTGAGTTTTGGATTCGGCGATGTGAGTGCGCGACAACTCGAGACGGGCAAACCGCTGAATAACTTCGAGAGCATTCAAATCCTGCTCACCGAATTCGGCATGAACACCTTCACCGGCGTCGTGACGGATCTGTTCGTCACCGACGCGCAGCAGCAAGGCAATCAGGTGATTAGTAATGCCACCGGCGAAACCGCAACCACAGCGCCGCGCAGTACCGAAGATCTCAATGCGATTCAGGCCGTCTTGCCGATCATGGATTCGCGCGGCGAAATGCTGAAAAATTTTACGCAACTCCCGAGCTGGGCGCAGTGGGCGGCGATTGTGGGAACCGCAGGCCGCGACCTGGGATATTTTTTCGGCGGCGTCGCGCATCATCGCAACGCGTGGGCCGATACGAATATGTTGTTCGATATGGCACTGCTCAAGGCGCAGGTTCCGGGACAGTGGTATCATCTTATTACGCGCGGCGTGGCGTTGGCCGAAATCGGAGCACTGTCACTCTTTGGTGATCGCGACGGCGACAAAACAAAAGCGGGCATCGGCGGCGCGTTTACCGCACTGCTCTTTCCCGTCGATCCGCAAGACGCGGGCTATGTGCGCGCCACCTATTACGACTACGCGCCCTACACGCTGTTGCACATCGACGACAAAGACAGTGTCCGCGCGCTTTTCCGGATGGGAAGCGAAACCATGTTGTTTGATACCGGCGCTGACCGTGGGGCGGCCACCGACCCCGCAACCGGGCATCGCGTGACGTTCAATGAAGAGATGCAACTGGCGGCCCCGCACATTTATCTGCCGAATGTGTTGGTGCGCAGCGGTGCCATGGATGGCGCACTCGGCAAAGACGATCCGCCCGTGACGGTCGGCGTGCAATGGAGCATCGCCTACGAAATGCAGCGCGATGTTGTCCGCCTCGGTCTCGCGGCAGGCGGCGGCGTCGAAATGGAATTCAATAATCTCATCCCCTCGCCCGGAATTTTCGGTTCGCTCGATGCGCACGTCGCCATTGATCTCAGCGATGTCTTCTCCTTGCGCGCCGGCTACCTGCTCCGCGGCACGTATCATGACGAACACACCTCCCGCGAACACGCCCCCTACGTTGGATTGGGGATCACGAATTTTTAAAATTGTTTTCGCCCGTCAAAGGCACTAAGCACCCGCTCTGCAATTCACATCGCGCCCGTAGCTCAGCTGGATAGAGCGTCAGCCTCCGAAGCTGAAGGTCGTACGTTCGAATCGTATCGGGCGCACATTTTTTATAGCCGCACGTGCGGCGCTGAGGGGAAGGCTCCGCGGGCTTTGCCCGTGGAGGGGGCGACGTGAGCCCCTGTAATCATCCGTCAGCCTCCGAAGCTGAAGGTCGTACGTTCGAATCGTATCGGGCGCACATTTTTGATAGCCGCACCACGGCGCTGAGGGGATGGAGTTTAGCTGGAGGTTAAAAATTTTCATTGAACATACTCTACAATCGGCGTACATTTATCGAGTATGTTCGACAGACTCATAGAGCAATCGAAAAATAACAGTTTTTTCTTGTTCGGCGCGCGCGGGACAGGAAAATCTACCTGGATTGAACAGGCCTTTGCTCAGACCCCCCATCTGTATATTGATCTCCTGAAACCCGATGAAGAGGAACGCCTCGCCAAAAATCCCAACCTGCTCCTGGCCCAAGTTGAGCACATCAAGGGGACAAAATCTTGGGTCGTCATTGATGAAATCCAGAAATTGCCAAAACTGCTCAACCTGGTGCATTTCTGCATTGAAAAGCATAACGTCCTTTTTGCTCTCACCGGTTCTTCTGCCAGAAAATTGAAGCGAGGCGCCTCAAATCTTTTGGCGGGGCGAGCCTTTGTCTCGCATTTATTTCCGCTGACCCACGTTGAACTGGCATCGACTTTTCAGTTGGACCACACACTGCAGTGGGGCAGCTTGCCCAAGATTTTTCATCTCCCCAAGGATAAGGATAAAGCAAGATACTTAAGGACCTATGCGCAAACCTATCTCAAAGAAGAGATTGTTGCAGAGCAGGTGATTCGAAAACTCGACCCTTTTCGGTTTTTTCTTGAAATTGCCGCGCAACACAATGGCGACATCTTGAATTTCTCAAATATTGCACACGATGTTGGTGTCGACACGATGACGATTCAGTCCTATTTTCAAATTCTCGAAGACACGCTGATGGGCATGTTGCTTCCTCCATTTCATCAGTCCATTCGCAAACGCCAGCGCACCAATCCAAAATTTTATTTTTTTGACCTTGGTGTCAAGCGCGCGTTGGAAGGAAAGCTGACGATTGCGCTGGATGAAAACACCTACGGTTTTGGAAAAACATTTGAGCATTTTATTATTCTTGAAGCCATGCGACTGGCCACATACTTCGAAAAAGATTATCGCTTCAGTTATCTGCGGACAAAGGACGACGCAGAGATTGACCTGATCATTGAGCGCCCCGGGTTGCCGATGGCCTTGATTGAAATTAAATCAAAAGTACAAACAGATGAACGAGACATTCGAACCCTCCGCGCGTTTCAGAGCGACATGAAAAATACCGACGCGTATTGTCTGTCGCGCGATCCCGTGCCGAAAATCATCGATGGCATTCATCTGTTACCATGGCAACACGGTTTCCAGGAACTCGGATTGGTGGCTTGATTGAGCGCGCGCAAAAAATTTGCGGCAGCAAATTTTTCAACGACGAACGAATGCTTCCGCAAATCTTGGGGAGTCAATGCCTCACTCAATGGGGAGCGCTTCCCATATTTTGGAAGCCGACGCGAAAATAGCGGGCATTCCGGTCTATTCATCAGTGGCATCGTTATTGCTATCTTGGGCGGTCATGACCGAATTGAAGCGACTACAAATTGATTACAGCGGTTACCGAACAGCAGATAAGCAATTTTTGAAAGGTATTGACCCGACGAACTCAGACGAAAAATTGACCGCTGATGATTTACTGAAATTAAGTCCTGAAAATTTAGACGAGATCTACCGAAGATTTAGAACGTACCAATTGGATCACAATGGCTATTCCACAGGCACCGTTGATCTGAATCGCATCAAATCTTTCGTTGAACGTCAAAAGACGACTCCAGAGCTGTATGTGCGAACAGTGGCCCAGGAGAATCAATTCCTGATCTTCGGAGAAGACCACCTCTCCCCTAAAACACGTGATTTTATGGCGCGCCTCCCCCAGATTCTCAAACAAGAAGGGTTTTTCTACCTTGCGATTGAATTGGATGCGACTCGTCAAGGTGATGTTGATCGATATTTGAGAACGGGTGATCGATCAATATTTCCCCACGACAAATTTCCAGACAGTGATTTTTTCCCGATTCTCGATGCGTGCAAAAAAGCCGGGCTCTACGTTGTTTGCATAGATGACCCGTCGGCGCATGGGAACCGCAGGGGTGAAACCGATGCAAAAATGTTCGCGCACCTTCAATCACACGTTCTCAATTCTTTTCCTCAAGCAAAGGTAGCCGTCTACATTGGCAATTCGCACATCGATGAAACGGAATATTTAAAATATGTGAAAGATGGGAAGATAGTCGATACACCAACAAAAACAGGAAAGCTTGGATACTTGCTTGAAAAATATGCGCCACATAGAAGCCACAGCATATCGCTGGTTGATACAGTTTTTTCTGACGATTCAACGCTGGATGGATTGGTCCCGCAAGATTAGTCGTGTCCGGGTCGATTGTTCATTGAGCCAACGCCAACATGGCTGACTCCAGTTCATTACGTTTTACGTATTTCAACTCCAATAATTGTGGGGCGTCCATCGGAATCTTT
>Ga0209515_10005840_pt1 | contig 15725 bp, 14 predicted proteins | sample Subgroupgradi54m_FD_187454 | JGI IMG/M metagenome (GOLD analysis project Ga0209515, IMG submission 187454) | Subsurface groundwater microbial communities from S. Glens Falls, New York, USA - GMW60B uncontaminated upgradient, 5.4 m (SPAdes)... ...
CCGACGCGTTCGAGCAGCGCCGCCAGTGGCTCGCCGCCGCGACCGCCGACCCAGACAACGCCGACTACTACGTCGCCAACCCGGCAAAGCGTGACGACATCGTCGAAGCGCGTGACGAGTACGCGTCGGAGAGCGTGTTTTGGGTGCCGCCCGAGGCCCGCTGGGGCTATCTCCAGGACCGAGCCAAGCAGCCCGAGGTCGGCACGCTCATCGACGCGGCGATGGACTTTATCGAGAAGGAGAACCCCTCCCTCAAGGGCGTGCTCCCCAAGACCTACGCCCGGGCCGAGATCGACAAGCGTCTCCTCGGCGAGCTCGTCGACCTCATCGGCACCATCGGCTTCACGAACGTGGACCACGGTGCCGACGACGTGCTCGGCCGGGTCTACGAGTACTTCCTCGGCCGGTTCGCGGCAGCGGAGGGCCGCAACGCGGGCGAGTTCTATACGCCCCGCTCGGTGGTGCGGGTGCTGGTGGAGATGCTCGAGCCATTCGAGGGCCGCGTGTTCGACCCGTGCTGCGGCTCTGGCGGCATGTTCGTGCAGTCGGCCGAGTTCGTCGCCGCGCACGGCGGCAAGCGCGACGCGCTCTCCATCTACGGCCAGGAGTTCGTCGCCACCACGTGGCGCCTCGCCAAGATGAACCTCGCGCTGCGCGGGATCGACGCCAACCTCGGCGACCGCGCCGACGACGCCTTCCACCGTGATCTCTTCCCCGACCTGCGGGCCGACTTCATCCTCGCCAACCCACCGTTCAACAAGGACGACTGGTTCTCCGATGCCCTGCGCGACGATCCCCGCTGGCCCTACGGCCTCCCACCTGCCAGCAACGCCAACTACGCGTGGATGCAGCACTTCCTCCATCACCTCGCGCCGAACGGCACCGCCGGGTTCGTCCTCGCGAACGGGAGCCTCTCCACCAAGACGAGCGGCGAGGGCGAGATCCGCCGCAAACTGGTGGAGGCCGACCAGGTCGACTGCATCGTCGCGATGCCCGAGAAGCTCTTCTTCAACACTGGCATCCCCGTGAGCCTCTGGTTCGTCGCGAAGAACCGGGCGAATCACCTGCACCGCGATCGGCGCGGCTCGGTGCTCTTCATCGACGCCCGCAAGCTCGGCCGCATGGACACCCGCACCGTGCGCGTGCTCGATGACGCGGACGTCGCCGGCATCGCCGGCACGTACCACCTGTGGCGCGACTCCGGTGCGGCGCCCGAGTACGAGGACGTGCCGGGCTTCTGCAAGGCCGTGAGCACCGAACACATCGCGTCGCACGACTTCGTACTCACGCCGGGTCGCTACGTCGGGGCCGAGGAGGCCGAGGACGATGGCGAGCCGATCGACGAGAAGCTCGTACGGCTACGCGCCCAGCTCTACAAGGAGTTCAAAGAAGCCGACCGGCTCGAGAAGCTCATCCGCCAACGGCTGGAAGGGCTCATCGGTGGGTGAGTGGGAGCGGCGCTCCTTCGGTGACCTTGCTGAGCTGTTGCCGGGCAAGTACCTGCCGAAGGAAGAGTACGGGGCTACTGGTCCCTATCCGGTGTTCGGCTCGAACACCGTTATGGGGCGCGGTACCAAGAAGCTGTACGACGGCCCCTTGATTGCGATGGCCCGGATTGGCTCGAACTTTGGGGCCGTCATGTGGTCATCGTCGGCGGCATGGATCAACAACAACGCGTCTGCGGTGCGCGCGAGACCTGGTGCAGACACGCGCTACCTCTACTATTGGTTGTGCGCGTTCGACTTCGAGGCGATAAGGCGTGGGTCAGGACAGCCGTTCGTAGCTCACGAAGATCTCGCAGCGCAGGAACTCCGAGCGCCATCCGAAGAGGAGCAACGCGCAATCGCCGGGGTGTTGGGCGCGCTCGACGACAAGATCGAATCGAACCGGCGGCTCATCACCACGAGCGAAGCGATCCTCGATGCCGAGGCCGATCTCATGGCGGGCGCCCGGCGCCCGCTGGGCGAGATCGTGCAGGTGATGCGCGACGTCGTCGATCCCCTGAAGCTCGGCGGGGTCGAGGTCGATCACTTCAGCATCCCGGCCTTCGATGCGGGCCAGCGCCCGGAGCGTTCGACGGCTGCCGCGATCAAGAGTGGAAAGTCGCGCGTGGACGGGCCCACTGTCTTGCTGTCTCGGCTGAACCCTCGATTCCCACGTCTTTGGCACGCGGTTCCCGAGCCCGATATCCCGGCGCTGTGCTCGACCGAGTTCATGGTGCTCCGTCCCGCGCCGACCCTGATGCTTGCCGACGTGTGGCTCTCCTGCTGCCAACCCAGGTTCCGGCAAGAGATGGTGCAGCGCGCGACCGGGACCTCGGGCAGCCATCAGCGTGTGCGGCCGAACGACGTGCTCGCGATGGAGGTGGTCGATCCGCTCAATCTCGGCGATGAAACTCGTACCGAGGCCGCCGAGTTGCTCGATCTCGCGGAGGCGGCGCGCCGCGAGAACACATCGCTTGCCGCGCTCCGCGATGCGCTCCTTCCCGTGTTTCTCTCGGGGCGGCTGCGCGTCAAGGACGTGCAGAAGGTGGCCGAGGAAGTGATGTGAGCGGAATCACGGAGAGCGTGGTCGAGGAGGCGTGTCTCGACTGGTTCCGCGCGCTCGGGTACCGCACCGCGTATGGCCCGGACATCGGCCCCGACGGCCCGAACGAGGAGCGGGCGTCGTGGGAGGACGTGGTGCTCGTCGGTCGCCTACGCAAGGCGGTCGCGCAGATCAACCCCGCGCTTCCGCATACCGCGGTCGACCAGGTGGTCGCGACGGTGTTGCGCGCGGAGTCGCAGAACCCGCTGGCGGAGAACTACCGGCTGCACCGCCTGCTGACCGAGGGCGTCGCGGTCGAGCACCGTGCCGCGGATGGCGCGATCCGGCACGCGCTCGCGTGGTTAGTGGATTTCGAGGACCCGGGGCGCAACGACTGGCTGGCGGTGAACCAGTTCACGGTGCTGGAGGCGGGCAAGCATCGCCGTCCCGACATGGTGGTGTTCTGCAACGGCCTGCCGGTCGGGCTGTTGGAGCTGAAGAACCCGGGTGACGAGCACGCCACGGTGAAGGGGGCGTGGAACCAGCTCCAGACCTACCGGGCCGACATCGCCTCGATCTTCACGGCCAACGCGGTGTGCGTGGCATCCGACGGGCTGGGGGCGGTAATGGGCTCGTTCTCGGCCGGGTTCGAGCACTACGCGCCGTGGAAGACGATCGACGGCCGCGAGGCCGTAACTGACAAGCCCCAGCTCGAGGTGTTGGTGCCCGGTGTGTTCGAGCCGTCCCGCTTCTGCGACCTGTTGCGGCACTTCGTGGTGTTCTCCGACGAGCCGTCGGGCCTGGTGAAGCGGGTGGCGAAGTACCACCAGTACTGGGCGGTGAACGCGGCGGTCGCGAGCACGCTGGAGGCGTCGAGCCCGAGCGGTGACCGGCGGGGTGGCGTGGTGTGGCACACGCAAGGCTCGGGCAAGAGCTTCGAGATGCTTTGCTATGCGGCGAAGGTGATGCGTGAGCCGGCGATGGCGAACCCGACGCTCGTGCTTATCACGGATCGCAACGACCTCGACGATCAGCTCTTCGGGGAAGTGTTCGCCCCGGCGCGCATCCTGCCCGAGGAGCCGCGCCAGGCCGCCAGCCGGGTCAAGCTGCGCGAGATGCTGGCCCGGGTCTCGGGTGGGATCGTGTTCACGACGATCCAGAAGTTCGCGCCCGAAGAGGTGGGCGACGTGCACCCGGTGCTCACCGAGCGTCGTAACGTGGTCGTGATCGCGGACGAGGCGCACCGCTCTCAGTACGACTTCCTCGACGGCTACGCGCGCCATCTCCGGGACGCGTTGCCGAACGCAACGTACTTGGGGTTCACCGGCACGCCGATCGAGACGGCCGACCGGTCGACCCGCCAGGTGTTCGGCGACTACATCGACGTCTATGACCTCACCAGGGCGGTCGAGGACGGCGCGACGGTGCGGATCTTCTACGAGTCGCGCCTTGCCAAGGTGAGCCTGCCGGAGGAGGTGCGGGCGGCGATCGACGCGGAGGTGGCCGAGGTCACCGAGGGTCAGGAGTTCGGCGAGGCCGAGCGGGCCAAGAGCCGCTGGGCGCGAGTGGAGGCGATCGTCGGCGCTGGCGAGCGCCTCGACCTCATTGCCGCGGACGTCGTGGAGCACTGGGAGCGGCGCCGGGCGAACCTGGTGGGCAAGGCGATGATCGTCGCGATGAGCCGGCGCATCTGCGTCGAGCTGTACCGCCGGATCGTGGCGCTGCGACCCGCGTGGCACGACGATGACCCGATGCGTGGCCGGATCAAGGTCGTGATGACCGGCTCGGCCGCGGACCCCGCCGAGTTCCAGCCGCACCTATACCCGAAGGACGTGCGCCGCGATCTGAAGGCCAGAGCCAAGGATCCTGACAATGCGCTCGAGCTGGTGATCGTGCGCGACATGTGGCTCACCGGCTTCGACGCGCCGTCGCTGCACACGATGTACGTGGACAAGCCGATGCAGGGTGCGGGTTTGATGCAGGCCATCGCCCGGGTGAACCGCACGTTCCGCGACAAGCCCGGCGGCCTGATCATCGACTTCATCGGCATCGCGCAGAACCTGCGCGATGCCCTGGCGGACTACTCGCCGTCGGATCAGGACCAGGCCGGGGTGCCGATCGACGAGGTCGTCGCGGTGATGCTCGAGAAGCACGACATCGTCTGCGGGATGCTGCACCGTCACGACTGGTCATCCGATCCGGCGCTGGCGGCTGAGGATCGGATGAGCGAGCTGGCCAACACCCTGAATTACCTGCTCGCCGAGCCGGACCGCAAGGCGCGGTTCTGCGACCAGGTCCTCGCGCTGGTCAAGGCGTTCGCGCTCGCCGGTGCCCGAGACGAGGCACTCGAGATCCGAGACGATGTCCGCTTCTTCGCCGACGTCCGCGCCGCGATCGTCAAGCTAGAGAAGGAAGGCGAGCCGGGTGTCCGCGGAGGCAGCGGGGAGATGGACACTGCGATCGCACAGCTCGTCTCCGAGGCCGTCGCCGCGGACGAGGTGGTCGACGTGTACGCCCAGCTCGGCATGGATCGCCCCGATCTGTCGATCCTGTCCGACGAGTTTCTCGAGGGCTTGTCGCACGATCCCCGGCCGAACCTCCAGATGGAGCTGCTCAAGCGATTGCTCGGCGACCGCATCCGCACGATCCGGCGGCGCAACGTCGTGCAGGCCCGGGCGTTCTCGGAGCTGCTCGACGACGCGATCCGTCGCTACACCAACCGCGCGCTCACCACTGCCGAGATCATCGGCGAGCTCGTGAAGCTCGCCAAGGAGATGCGCGACGCCGAGACGCGGGGTGGGCAGCTCGGCCTGCGCGACGATGAGCTCGCCTTCTACGACGCCGTCTGCCAGAACGAGCCTGCGGTCATGGAGTTGGGTGACGACGTGCTCAAGCTCATCGCGCAGGAGCTGGTCAAGGCCGTGCGCGAGTCCACCAGCATCGACTGGAACCTCAAGGAGTCGGTGCGAGCCGGCCTGCGCGCGAAGGTCCGCAGACTGCTGACACGCTACGACTACCCGCCCGACAAGGAAGAACGTGCCATCCAGTTGGTACTCGAACAGGCCGAACTCTTCGCGGGAACAGAAACCGCGTGACGCGCAGCGAAGCCGACCCCTCCAATCTCGGCGAAGTCCTATCGACGAGCCGGCCGGGCCGGGCCTCCACGCCGTGCTGGCGGTCTTTGTGCGGCGTTGCGGCGAAGCCTTTGAGGTCGAGGAGACCTGGAGCCGCACCTGCGCGCACGACAATGGCGCACCCGAAACCGCGCGAGCGTGTGAGAACCTGGGCCGATGTTCGACCTGACCCACCCTGAGCACGTCGGCGACGACGAGTGGGAAGGGCTGTCGCAGCTGCGGGATCGTCTCGAGCGTGCGCTCCGCTCCGGCGACCATCCCCTCGCAGTCGGTACCGCCAAGGAGCTGTGCGAGGCGGTGGCGAAGCTCACATGGCTCCGACGCGGTGAGCAGTTCGCAAGCCGCACCGACATGAGCCAGCTTGTTGCACAGGCACACAAGCTTGTGGGGCGTCTCCCCGGAGAGTCGGGCGCCATGGCTAACGAGGCTCGCGAGATCGCGCAGACCGCGATGAGGCTGGTGAGCAACCTCGTCGAACTCCGCGACCGTGCCGGTACGGGTCACGGCCGCCCTGAGCGCTCGTCGCTCGACGCCCACGATGCCGAGTTCGCAGCAGGGGTCGCTCTCTTATGGAGCTCGTGGATGCTCGGCCGACTCGACGCGCTCGTGGCCAACAGCCCCGAGACTCGCCGAGGACCTCAGGCACCAGACCTTCTCCCGCGGCGAGATCGCGCATCGACTGCAAGCAGCGGGCCTTGCGACGCTGGAGGAGACGGACCAACGCCTGATCGGCATCGCAGCCGGCCAGCGCGCGGCCGGTGGCACCTTCCTCATGCGTGAAGAGGCGGTCGACCCGGCTTCCGAGAGCGGAGACTTCGTCAACTGGACGACGGCGTACCGCGAAGGACTCGCCGAGGGGATGGTGATCGACCGCAACGGGTACTTCGCGTTGCCACCGTGGCTCGTGCGGCATCTCGTTGCTGCCCTGGCTCCGCTTCGCGACCATGGGAAAGCACTACTCGTCGACCTCGCCGAGCGCGTCGAAGAGACCGACATCTCCCACGCCCGGAAGCAAGACATCGAAGCGACGGTCGAGAAACTGGGCGAGGCAGCGCACGCTCAGAGCGACCCTGCCATTGCTGACGCCCTAACGCGCATCGCCGGACACGTGACTCCTCCTGGGTGAGGCGCGATCATGGGTTGCGGTTCAGATGCCCATCCGAATCAGGTCGGAGAGGTTGCGGCTACCAGCCTTGAGGTCGTCCTGGGCGGCCTCGACGTCGGCCAACGTCGGTACCCCTGACAGTTCGACGCGCGCGTCGAAGGCGAGCCGCGACCCTGCCATCGCGACAGCGCGGTTCACACCGCCCATCGCGGCGTCCCGAAGACGGATCTTGAACGCGAGGAATCGCAGACTGCGCCACGCGACGTACGGATCGAGCCGGTGTTCGGTGTACAGCCCGCGCACAGTCCAGCCGATCGGAACGGTCGCGGCCGCGATGAGTTCACCGGTCTCGTTGATGTGGACCATCGGTTCGTACGGCGTCTGCTGCTGCATCGACCGCTCGACCAACGCGAACCCGGCTGCCCGCTGGTCACTCGCCTCGTGGAGGAACCGGACCGCGTCGCGCACCTCGCTCTCCGTCCCCGCGTCGAGCCGAATCGTGACCAAGCGCTCCGGGTCGAGGGCGACGTACCCGAGGGCATCGCTGCCCACGGTCTCCGCAAGTTGGCCTGGCACGTACTGGATAGGACGTCGGCGGATCCAGTCGAGAGTGCCGGGTTGGACGAGGTGTAGTTCGAAGGCGAATGGCGGCTCGGGTGGCTCTGCGTCGGCGATCGACAGGAAGTCGACCTCGTAGGTAATAGCTCCGCACGTCACGAGGAGCTGAGCTGTCCGGTTGACGAAGTCTCTCAGGCTGGATGCAAGCCGCGCACGGCCTCGATCCTTTGGGGAGAGCGCGTTGGCGACGAGTTCGACGACGTGATCGTCATCGGTTCCAGTGAGCGTGGCCGAGAAGCCGTCGTCCCTGCCGTTGCCGTACGGCAGAACGAAGCCAACGTCTTGCTGGAGCATCGACGTGAAGTAGTCGTTCCCGGCACATGCGTCCATCACCCGCTTGCGGAGCGCGGTCTCGTCGATCCCGTCGACGTAGTACCTACGAGACCGGGCAGTCCGTGACACCGGACGGCGGTTCACGCCTCTCCGTTCTTGGGGTCGGTACTCGGCGGTTCATCCCCGCCGTTCTGGGATGCGCGCTCGCGGGCCCGAAGGATGCTGTCCCGCAACATCTCCGCGCGGCGAGAGATCGTGGCACCTTGGGCCTCGGGCCTCCCGAGCAGATACTCGACGACGAAGAGGTCTTCGGGATCTCCGTTGTGCCCGGGCCCGTCAGGGGCGAAGACCGTGACGATGGGACTCTGGCTCGGCGGAGGTGCGGCTTGCTCGACGGGACTCCAGTAGCGGCTCCGTCCCACCACCCCGCGGTCCTTGAGGAGCCGATCGAGTGCCATGCGCCGCTCCGTTCGCTCGAGACCGCCCTGGGTCAGAGCGAAGATCCGCTCTCGTGCGGCGAGGACACCCGTGAGCTCCTGCGCGATCGCCGGGGCCTCAGTGCCCGACATGATGGCATCCCAGATTGCTCTCACGTCCGGCCAGATGCCCTCGTGGTCGAGTTCCTGCATGAAAAGGGCGTAGCCACTGATCTCCATGAGATCGACGAGCGGCTCGGTTCCAAAGACGAGCTGTTGACGCGGTGCTTCACGAGCCAGGTCCGTGACGAGTCGCGCCCGCGCCTGGTCCGCCGACGCTACGACAGAACGGAAGAGATCGCGAGCGAGGTCGTGGTCTCCCTCGAGAAGCGCGCGGAAGGTCGCGTCGTACAGCTTCTTGTACGCCTGGCCGAAGAGGTCGGGACGGGTCTCGTCGTGCGCGGCTCGAGGGAGCTGGAGGACGATCCTCGCGAGCACGCGAAGAAGTCTCCGTTCGAACTCACGCGGCGTCTCGTCGTCGAGGTCATCCGGTGGCCAGGTGTCGTCCCCGGCCGCGGCGTTCCGCAGCGTCGCGAGCCGTTCGAATCCCTGGTGCACCACCTGCAGACCCCAGGCCATTTTGTGCGCGAGTTCCAGACCATCGAAGACGAGCACGGCCCGGGCCTCGGGCTCGCCCTCCAGCTCGGTGCCCTCTGCGCGAGCGACGATCGAGCGCTCGACTTCGTCCAGCAGTTCTCCCGCGCCCTGCAACAAGACCTGCGTCAGTGAACGGGCACCGACGTGATGGGCCCACCACGGGGGCGTCACCCGACGTCCCTCCGTTCTGCGCTCGAACGCGATCCCTTCGGCCACCTCCTCCAGCACGAGGAGCAGGGGCCACGGCGCGCCAACGCCGTACGGGCTCGTGTCACTCTCGACGGGCCGATCGAGACTCTGGCGAACGCGCTCGACGTCGATCCCCTCGGCGCCGCGCACGAAACCGAGCCACACCGAGGTGAGTCCGAGCGCACCACGTTCGACGGCAGCCATCCGGAACACGGCGCGCTGGTCGCTGATGAGTGCGCCCTCGGCTGCGGACATAGCTGCGCTCGCGTCGACGGCTCGGGCCGCTTCCAGTTCACGCGCGGTGGCCCGGGCGAGGAGGAGAGCCTCATCGACATGGAAGCGGGACGCGAGGTTGCCGACGAGTGTGTTCGACGTGTCGATCAGCGTGATTCCGGTCGACCAGTCATCACCGCGGAGGACGAGCGCCAACAACTCTCGGATGCGTTCTTCCAACCTGCGCTCGACCCATAGCGGGTCGGGCGTGAGGGTCGGTCGGACGCTGGTCTGAGTGGCGAGCGCGGTGCGAAGACGAGTGTGATCGAGCGTCAGCCAGTTGGCGTGCGCGGGCGTCAGGGCGAACCATCGGCTGCTCGTCGGGATCGCGGGCTTGTGGCCCCCGTACTCGGCCCACATGCCGAGGAATTGCCGAACGAGACGGGTCGGTGCTCGCGCCTCACCGCCCTTCCGATTGACGAGAAGCACCGACAACTGCCGGTACAGCTCGAGGACCGCCGCACCTTGCGCGTGGAGCGCCTGTTGCCGCCCCTCCTCCGGGGCATTGTGCCGTGTGACGGTGGCAGCCTTCGCCGCTCGGAGAAAGCGGCGCGGGAGTCCTGTCGACAACGACGACAGATCGAAGAAGTTGAAGAGCCCGGTCCCCAATCGGACGAGGCTCAGCACCGAGAAGAGCGTCAGCAGTCCGAAGGCGACAACGCTGAGTGCATGGGGCTTGTAGCCCACGGCGCTCGCGGCGAGGATGACGACCCCGAACACGAGCGCCCACACGACTGTGTACGCATAGATCCGACTGGCACGCTCGCGCACGAAGAGTTGGCGCACCTCGCCGGGGACGTCGGAGTACGCGGTCGACGCGATCACGCCGACCATGGTGAAGAAGAGGGCGAGGAAGATGGCTTCGGCGCCGACGGCTGCGGCAACGAAGGCCTCGTAGGCCGACGAATCGAGGGGCTTGACCAGCCGCTCGATCGCGGAGCCATGGTGGTTCAGCGCCCCGGCCACGATCTCGAGCACGACCACCGCGAAAACGGCGGCGACGCCGCTCAGCGCGGCGCCCCCGAGGAGACGCCCAAGCGTGCTTGTGCTCTGGCGTGTCTCGCCGACGCGGTCCCAGGTCCCCGACCAGAAGCGGGACAGCGCGGTCCGCCAGCGTCGCGACCGGGCACGCCGTTCCCAGTACCGCATGGTCCCGAGTCGGCGGAGTCTCCGGAGTCGTGGACTCGTCTGCGACCGGCTCACGCTGGCGACCCCATTCGTGCTGGTACCCGTGCGCCCGCGTCGCTTCCGGGCGAGCGGAGCGACGTCCTTGAGCCCGGAGGCTGGCATCTGTTGTCCACCGTCGCATCGTAAGGTGACGGTGTGACGATGCGGGCTGGAACCCGGGTAAATCGCCCCCGATAGCGTGACCTATCGGGCAACCTGTGCTCATGGTTCAGGATGCTTCCCGCGTGTCCGAGAGTCCATCTGTTGCGGACTGGTGGGCGATCGTCGGTCCCATCGCCCGACCGACACCGACGGGCGTCATCACCACGCCTCATGATCGGACAGCGGTGCTCGCAGACCGCTATCGCCTCGGACCGATCTTGCTGCGTCCGGGAGGCAGGTTGCTTCGAGAGTTCCTGCGGGGCGAGCCGCAGAACTTGGTTGGTGTCACGGCAGTCGAGTCGTATCCGATCATCGTTGAAGGCAAGTGGAACGATGTGTTGACGGATGTAGACGCGGCGCCGTCTGTTGGGCGCGTCGCGGCGTACGCGCGCGAGGAGGCAGCGGCCCGCGTGTTGCATCGCGTGTCCTGTCTCCTTTCTCTGGCTTGGTACGAGCCATGGCAAGTCCGCACCTCAGCGAAATCGTCCCAGCACCTCCCGCCTCAGATCCCGCACTCTTGGGCGGAACCCCAATCAGCCGAGGGCGTCCCCACATTTAGGCCGGCTGAGGACCTCTCGGCCCGACGCCGCGAGCTCCCCGGCTGGGCGGTCAGCGCATGGGACACGCTCGAAGACGACGAGGCTCTCCAGACCGCGCTGACGTTCTGGCATCAAGGCTTGCACTTGACTGCGGAGTTCCCATCCTTTGCGCTCGTCGCCATCGCCGCGTCCGTCGAAGCGGTTGCGGGCTGTCGAGTGTTCCGAAGCCTCATGGACCTCCCTTCAGACCCGTGCCCGATCTGCGGCCACATTCCGCGGGCGACCGCGCGTTTTTGGGCCACGATGCAACTTGTTGCGTCATCGCAAGAACTCGACGAGCTCAAGCACGAATGGGACGTCTACACAGGCCGATCCACGGTCGCCCACGGGTCGCAGACACATGCGTTCGAGATCGCTCTCGGCCCCGTCTTCCTCTTTCGGTATCAAGTGCCCACCGCACACGCCGGCCCGTCGTTCGCCATCGACGAAACCAATCCGGCCCAGCGGTTCGTCCTGCAAGCACTGCCGCGTTTCACGTGGCTTGCCTCGCGACTCCTACTCCGAGCCCTCGGCGTCGCTCCCGACGAACAAGAACCGCGCGAATGAGCGTTTGCCACACAGCAGTCTGGCGATCGACACTTCCCTCCCGAAACATGGAGTGAGCTTCCCCCGTGTTTCCGGACGGGTTGTCTGGTCAAACGGGGGAAGCTCACTCGTCGGTTGGAGCTCCGGCGGAGTCGTTGCCGCCGATCGCCCGTCCCCCATGCTGGCTACGTCGGATGGTCGCCGGTGCGCGAGGGTTCCGACTCTGACACTGGCCTGGAGGTCGCAGTGCGTGGCCGAGCGGAAGCGGCTGCGCTTCCGGAGCGCACGCGGCCCACTAGAACTCAGCCTGGGGCTGGTAGTGCCAAGCGCACTTCGTCCCGCAACTGGGTGAGGCAGGGAATGACGCGGCTCTTGATCGCCTCCCATGCGCGACCCCAGTCGCTCGGGGGATAGCGGATGCCCAACTTCTCAAAATGCTGGTGCAGTTCTCTAGCCCGTCCAGGATGTTGGAGGGCCGTCCTCACCTTGACGACCACACGCAGTTGGTCAATAGTGTCGTCCGCGGCGTCGGAGCTGACGTTCCGCAGTGCCCTCTGGAGTCGATTCAGGGAACCAGTGACGGCGCGGTCCGCCGGGGGCAGGAGCGCATCGTCAATCTCGAACCCCTCGATGATCCCGCAGAGGTCGCTCATACGAGCCTTGAAGTCGTCTCGGGAACTGACCGGGATAACAACCCCGGCGACGGGCGTGGTGGCCAACCGCCGTACGAGCGGCGTGCCGAAGCGCAGCTGCCAGACGGCATCTAGGAAGTCCACAGCTTCGGTCAAGGCAAGTGGCGCAAGTTCCACAGTATCGTCGGGCGGCTCTGCGGAGAGCTCACGCTCCCAGCAATCGTGGCCCCCAGGACGGCACTCGGCAGCGGCGGTTGAGGCCCCCGGCTTCCCTAGGTCGCAGAGTGCACCAGCAAGCGTCCGGTTCCAGACACCTCCCATCGCTCTCGATCCTGTGACCTGTGGGTGCATCAGGTGAGAGCAAACGATGTCTGTGGACGGCAGCGCACAGCTCATGCAGAGCGCGCTCGAAGTCGGGGCGAGTTGATGCAAACCTGCGTGGCCAACCGCGGTCTCATCCCCTTCGCTAGCGGCTGCGCAGTACAAATCATCGCTATCGCGTAGCTGGTACCGGCACGTCTTGGCGAGGAGAAGGCTCAGTAGGTGCGGGAGTTCGTCGTTACTGACCTCGACCACCTGCGCCGTCTGGGTGTACTCACCCGGCACCTCGTCGGCCTCGACGAACTGAGCGACCCGTTCGAGGCCAAACTGGACGAGGGCGCGTTCAAGGTCGGCTGGCGAGACTCCATCGAGGCGTCCGGCGCCCGTATCGCCCGCGATCGTGATTCGCACGATCGTGTGGGGCTCTCCGTCGACGTAGAACCTGAAAGTCGGGGAGGCCGTGCCGCCAACCGTCGACGGCTTGTGAACGCCCTCGTACCGGACCGAAAACATGGCCTTACGCTAGGCCAGGACGGATGGAAGGTGGGTCCGTGCCGAGCGGTCGCCATGTCGTCGCCATGTCGCGTCTCGGAGCAACAGCGCGAAACGGCGCTCACCTACGATCTGTGAGCGAGTCGTGCAACCGTCGCTGACCAGTACAGACGTCAACACGGAGCAACTGCGATCAACCCATTCGGCAGACTGGGGGACCGAAGGTCGGAGGTTCAAGGCCTCGGCCGAGTCGTGGGCACGGGCTGGCGAGGGCGGGAACCTAACCACTGGCATTGCGCACGGGCTCGAAGTGCTCGGGCCGGGTTCTGGCGCCGCACAGACATCGAACGATGGGCCCGCAAGACAGGACGGCTCAAGTGAGAGTCACGCTCTTCGTAGTAGGTGGGCTACACGAGCTCGCCGGCATCGCCGCGGTCGCCGCGGCCGTCATACCAGCGCTCGGCACGGCGCGAGCGCACCTTGAACGAGCCGACGCGATAGGCCGCGTCGGCGGCGGGGTCGCCGATATCGGCATGGGAGGCGCGTACCAGGGGCCCGTCGCGATGAAAGAGCTTGCCCAGCTCCGGCGTGAGGTTGCTCAGCAGCTTCGGACCGAGCTGGACGAGCGCGCTGGGGGGCTGCGGTCACCGCGCTCGGAATAGTCGTGACGACTCTTGCGAGCGTCAGGGCGGCGTAGAGGAGCCCCGGGCCCGGTTCTTACACGTGGCGCACTTCTCGACCATGCTCGCGGCTTCCCAGTCGAGTTCACGGAACACCGTAAGCGGAAGGTCGATGGCGCAGAGCACCTCGCCTGTCTCGGCGTCGACCGCGTGTGTCGTGCCGTAGGGGACCAGCTGCGGCTCGGTTCGCGATCGGATCGCTGTTGACTCGAGCCGCCGCGTGCGCTCCGCGCCCACCTGGTACCTCATGCTCGCAGGGTAACTCCCGGGTGCGACACCAGCAGGATTAGATCCCGAGTTGCCGCTGAATCGTGGCGGAGACGACTGTGACGACGATCGCCTTTCCCGATTCCATCAGGCCTGGTGCGAGTTGCTTGACGCGTTGCCACCGCTCCCGCTGCTCCTCCTCGGGCACTGAGTCGCCGCCGCGAAGGGCTTGGAGCTGCTCTCCCACGGTCAGGCGATCTGCCTCCGAGATGTTCTCGTCGTCGAGGAGGTTCTCGAGCTGCCAGAGGCGCCCTCTTCGGTCCACCCAAGGGTAGGGGCCTCCGCACTTGTCGCAGAAGTTCTGCGGCGGCGAGCCGTGCGCGCCGATGACGCCGCCGATGAGGACCCCCCTGAGCCGCATCCCGCAATTCGGGCAGCCCGTGAGGACCTCAGCTCCACACTCCGGGCAGCGCGGAGCCGGGCTGCCGGTCGACACGTTGAACGACGCCCAATGGCCCCGTCTACAGGCCGCGCCGTGCGTGTAGTCGCTCGGGCTTGGCACGCGTGCTCCTTCGGTCGCGGCGCGGAGCGTATGTTGTGGTCACAGGATTGGTCACGGAATCTTCGTTCCGGGCTCGGAACAGACGTGATGAGCACTGCACCGTGAGCCCTCTACACGGGACCTGACCAGGCGAAACAGTCTGAGCCGGAATAGACGTGGTGGCTGCGGTCGGAGTTCAAGTCCCCCCTCCGACACACCGTTGAAGCAACGGGGTCGACGCCGAGGCGGACCTCGTTGGCTTCCCGGTCGAAGACCGCGCTGACGCCCATGGCTTCGCTCAGGATAAAAAAGTCGAGGGCTACGATCCGGCCTTCCCAAGTTTAGGCGGTTTTGACCGCTCGCCCGGCGGATGTCTGGCGTGTGCGCTCCTGGTCGCCTGCGCCTTCGTCGGGGCATATGCGACCACGAGTTCTTCGGGTGTGGCGGGTAGCGCGTCGAGCTCTGGGGGCGTCCAGTTGTCGCCGGCCCCTGGCTCCCCGGGCGATTCCACCACGTCGTCCACCGACTCCATCACGACGTCCACGTCGAACCCGCCGGTGCCGTCTTCGGATCAGTCGCCGTCGTCGGGCCAGTCCCCCACGGGGGGTGGCACCCCGCCACCAGGCCCGACACCTGCCCCGGCACCAGCACCGCCAAGCTGTGCGTTGGATCGACCGATCGATGTGAGTGGCGGGTCGGTGGGATCGCTGGGCGTAGGCTCGGGTGGGAGCTTCACCGTGACCGGCTCCCCGGTCGTGGTGTCGGTGAGCGGGCTGGCGCCCTGCAACCACTACCGGCTGGCGATGTCCGGACCCGGCGGCTCCAAGTGGGTCTGCGGAGTAAGCGGCCTCGTGTTAGACGTCAGTGACAGAGTCCAAATCGGTGACAGCGTGAGCGTCACGCTCGAGGCGCCCCCGAACGCCTGCCCGCCCTAACAACCAACGGGCTCACGGCGGTGTGGACTGCGCACACCGGTTGAGCCCGCCGCGTCAAAATTCAGCCGTCGTTGACAAGAAACCAAGCTGATCGTGACGAGGTTGTGGGCGATCCAACCCGAACAGAACGAAACCGCGGCCCCCGTGCGCCCCCGCCGGTGCGCCAAGTATGTCGCTGCCCTTGTGAGATCGAGCCGGTGCGACCCCCTCGGGATCCATGACACTTGGATCTGTTGACGTCAGGCTGCATGATCCGAAGGAGGACATGCAGCA
>Ga0209515_10005841_pt1 | contig 15724 bp, 24 predicted proteins | sample Subgroupgradi54m_FD_187454 | JGI IMG/M metagenome (GOLD analysis project Ga0209515, IMG submission 187454) | Subsurface groundwater microbial communities from S. Glens Falls, New York, USA - GMW60B uncontaminated upgradient, 5.4 m (SPAdes)... ...
TACTCGTCGTTGTTTTGACTGCCATGCAAAATGTGAGTTTGGACGTACGGACAAAAGCTGGTTTGACCTGTCCACAGGTGAAGCTTCCTCGTATTGAGGATTGTCCAGGCGGTGAATGGAAATTTAAGCGTGATCCAGGTAATCCCAGCTGCCAAACGTTCTTGTGTGAGCCACTTCCCACGAAATCCCCGAGCCTAACAAAATAGAGCTCGCGGGGAGCCAACAAAATTTTGCGAGACTTCACTTTGCGAGCGCCTATGCGTATAGAATAACTGAAAGAGATTATTCGCGAGGGAAACTGAAGGCTCGTCTAAATTTTCGTTGGTGACCTCAGCGAGCAATATTGATATTTACAGAAGCTTGCTTTTTGAGGTCGAATTTGGCGCGTTTTATACATTTGGCACATGCTTTTACCCGAGTCATTATCCCATCAAGCGACAACGTCACCAAATGAAGATTGGGCCGAAATGAACGCAGAGTGACCGGTGCACGCTTTTTCCATTGCCCACCAGCAACCCCCGCGTGATGCGTATGCTGCCTGCCTGCATATGATTTTTTTCCACACAATTCACAAACGTAGGCCATATGCGCTATACTATATCATATGCTTGGGGATCTTAGCAATAATCCGATCGGTTTTGTGTTTGGACTGGTTGCCCTTATCGTGGCCATCACTATTCATGAATTTAGCCATGCATATGCGGCAGAACAATTAGGCGACCCCACGCCGCGACTCATGGGTCGCTTAACACTCAATCCGCTTGCTCACTTGGATCCACTGGGTACCATCATGCTTCTCGTTGCTCGTTTTGGCTGGGGCAAGCCAGTTGTCTTTGACCCCTTTAATTTGCGCCACCCCAGGCGTGATGCCGCCATCATTTCTCTTGCTGGACCCGTATCGAATATCATCCTTGCTTTCATTTGCTCAGTTCTTCTCCGTCTTCTTTTCGATTTTCGTCTTTCCCTTTTGAGCAACTCATCTATTGGATTATTGGTGTATTTGATGGTTGAACTTCTCAAGCCTGTCATTTACTTCAATGTTGTTTTGGCAGTCTTTAACTTGATCCCCATCCATCCGCTGGATGGATTTAAAGTGGTGGGGGGCATATTGCCGGAAGAATACAGCCGGCAATGGCAGGAATTGGAGCCCTACGGGCTTATTTTTCTTCTCCTTCTTATCTTCCCCATCTTGAGCAGTGTCTCGCCGATAAGTATGCTTATTTCTCCTATTATCAACTTTTTTCTCTCGCTTCTTCTGCCCAGCGCGCCACTTATTTAACCTCTTTAATGTCAATCCTCTCTTCAGTGGCAAAAATTCGAAAGTGTCTGCCGGGGTATTTTTGCTTCAACTCGGCAATCCGCATATCAAGCCTCTGTTGAATTTCACTATCGGGAACACCTTTTTGACCGCCACACTGATCTCCGTGTGCCTGCCAACCAAAAATCGTTGCTCCGTGATGAGAAGCATACGCCACGCCCGTTTCATCCGTTGGGAGAGCTGCACCACCTGGATATGACTCATCCCAATAGTCGGTTGGGCCAAGTCCAGTTTCCTTTTCGAAAGCTTCTCTTGTATCATTTCCAAACCGTTTATCCATACAACGACGCAAATACCCCAACGTTCCTTGCTCTTTCATAGATACCTCCTAAAAAATTATATAAAGTATTTGCAATAGTATGTGCAAACGAACGTCTTGTCAATACGTTCCACATATAGAACTTGACAAAAAGAATTGCCTGCGATACAGTAACTATGCCCGTGTGGAGTGTGTTGAAGATTATTTTCCTCCACAAATTCAGATACACTGAGGTAGGCTCGACGTAAGTTGGGTCGACAGGACGAAGTTTCTTTGATCTGTGGATTAAAGAACAGTCCATCCGATTAGTTTAATCGGGGAAAATACCTTCATCCCACCGGGCGAACTAATAGTTCATTATTCTTCTTGACTTCGATTGCCCTTCCCCTTCCCCTTTGCTACAATCGCAGTACTACGCCGAGATAGCTCAGTGGTAGAGCAACTGTTTTGTAAACAGTAGGTCCGGGGTTCGACCCCCCGTCTCGGCTCAACGTTTTGAGCGAAGCGAAATCCCCGTATACGGGGACGATTCTCCGGAGGGGCTCAAAATTATCGAGCTTTGGAAAGCACATTTTTACCAAATGGCGTGTCGGCGAGAAGGTGGCTGAGTTCAGAAAATGCTTTTTCGTTGAGCCGGTACGTCACGCGCCTGCCCACTCGCGTTTTTGTTACCCACCCAGTCACCAACAGTCGCCTCAAATGGTGGGCAACCAAAGTTTGCGGCAAACCGAGGTAATCAACCAATTCACGAGGGTCTAAGTCATTGCCCGCCAAAAGATACACTATTGCTAATCGGGACACGTGGGCAATTCCTTCTAACTGACGAGCAACCGGCCGTACTTTATTTTGCAGTCTATTTTTTGTAACCATAGTGATAGTATACCAACTTCAGGCAAAATTGAGTATAATTGAGGGGCTTGCTGAGGTGCCGGAGTGGACAATCGGAGCAGTCTGTAAAACTGCCGCTCGAAAGGGCTACCTAGGTTCGAATCCTAGCCTCAGCACCAGGAATCCCGCCAAGCGGGATTCCTGTGTAAACACACTTACGTTTCTTCAAGCGATCGGGTATGAAGTTTTTGGAGGGTGTGGTCAAGTTCCTCTTCTAAATTGATATCTTTGACATGGGCAAGCCGAAGCAGCAAGAAAAACACATCGCCCATTTCTTGTTTATACGTTTCGATAATCCGTTTGTTATCTTCTTTATGCCCTTCCTCTTTTAAAAATGCGCGTGCCACTTCGCCTAACTCCTCCAAAAAGAAAAGTAAGATTATTTTCGGATCATCAGAATGACCAAGTTCTCGCGATACCTTGCCTACCTTTTCTTGAAGTTCTTTAAGATCACTCATACGGGCTCATCATAGCACAATTATTGAAGATATTTTCGGAAAAATTGGATATCGCGGGAAACCACGAGGTTCCAGGCAGGCATGAGATTATGATCCGCACCAGGATACATAAAATAATTGAGTTCTGCCGCATTCGTGGCATCTTTTCTTTTATCTTTAAGAATTTTCACTAAGTCATCGCTCCACTTCTGCGGTACCGATTCGTCGGTCATGCCTTGATGAATTTGTAAAGGCCCGTTAATGCCGTCTAAATAATTGGTCAGAGAATACTGCTCCACATCATAATCGTTTTCAAATTTCGCAAGCCGCTTACGAAGTGCTTTGCCGTGATCATCAAAGTCATCGGTGTAATACAGTATAGAATACGGAAATGGCTTACTAACCGGCGCCCATAAGGTGGCAGGAATTGATTTGTTCAGTATTTCGAGAGCAGTGAGTGCAATTTGTCCCCCATTACTGTGTCCCCAGATCCCGACATGACTAGAATCAACGATCGACAAAGTTTTAATGGAGCCAATGAGGTTAAGGCCAGTCGTGTAGGTTTCGAATCGCTCCTCAAACACATCAGTGGACGGCATATCAGACCCGCCATAGCCTAAAAAATCCGGCGCCAACGTGATAAATCCATTGGCAGCAAATACTTCGCTACTCCGTTTTGTTCCTTCACCCGGTGTATATTTTTTGACATCCACATACCCGCGAAACTGCACAATCACCGGCTTCTTATTTTTTTCCGATGCGTCGTTAGGGATATGCGCAAGACCAGTAACTTTTTTTCCGTCAGACCTAAAGTGAAACCTATAGGCCGTATATGCTGCCGTCGTTGCTACGGCATTATCCAAAACAAACTGACTGCCGCCAAACTGTCGCTTGCGTAAATTTTCAATGGTGTATTTATCCAAAGGCTTTTCAATGAGTTGTCCGAGTGGAGAAACAATGTGGGGTTGATACTTCGTGAGGAAAAAGAAAGCAACACCACAGGCGACAATGATGAGAGTAAAAATCAGAAAGACTCTCCGCATGTTCCCAGTGTATCATAGGAGATTGTAGGGATTATCACTGGAGCACAACAATTCTTTCTTTCTCCTTAAAAACAACCTCAGAAAAATGATTGAAGAATCCATTTCTTCCCAATAATGGCACTTGCTGTTCATAGCTAAAATCTATCTTCGTAAGAAATCCAGTATTTTGAAGATAGAGCTTAACTTCCCATGTGTACCCTGGAATCGTGACTCCTCCAATACCTAAAATATCAATACGATTACCACGTTTCACTGGAATCCCAACAAGCTCTCCGTAACTAGCGGGAAATAAGTTTCGTTCCGATCCTGAGTCTAACAATGCGTGAATGGGTCTTCCTACTCTGTGGTTATAAATAAGTCGAATGGGAATAAATGGAAAACATCGCTCACCAATTTCTCCTTTAGTGTTCTTTTGTGGAATAGGTACGTAAGAGAATTCCATTATTAAGCTCCATACGGGGAGTATGTCTTGTTAAAAGGGAGGACATAAGTCAAAACAGCGTCTTTATCGTCAATTGATTCCAGTTTTTTGTTTACGGCTGTAAGCGTCTTTCCTGCAGCACGAACTTCGTCCCCTGTCGGGCTCAGGGCAACCCAGTGGTTTTCATATGGAATTAAGATATTTGATTGTTTCGATATTTTGGCTCTCATGTTGTCTATTGTAGGACTCTTCAAAAACTTTCGCAATAAATAAAAAAAGGGTGAAGGGGAGGTGGAATCAAAGGAATATCGTGAGCAAGGCCCACCCCCTCTTTACGGTATGGACGCAATTGCCTGTTCTCAACCAAAGCCATGGTGAGTGACTCTCCTTGATGGATACGGTTGTCGACGTAGACCAAGAGTTCCGCCGCTGCGGAGCCAAGCTCTCTTCGCAGGTCTTCGAGATCACTCGGCTCATACGGCTCCGTGGACACGTCAATGGCAACATCGATACTCAAGTCGTCAAGATCCCGCTGAATCTGGACGTTTATCTTTTTGAGGAGTCCCGGATCTGTGATATGCGCCACGTGATCACGAACTCTTCGATAAACTTCCATCCAGAATCGCAAAGTTGCATTAAGCCGGTCGATCTTGGCCACGACTGCTTCACTCGTTGTCACTTCTTCTGCCATCTCCCACCTTCTTTCTCTAAAAGAAGATAAGCGGCCCTGCCACATTAACTTTTGATCCATTCCTTCCCTTCACCCGCACCTCTGCAATTGCAGAAATGTGAAGCGAGTATACCACGGCAGGGATACTGAAACAAAAAAATTAGAGGACGCCGAGGTCTTTTCCGACTTTGGCAAATGCGGCAATGCCGAAGTCGAGGTCTTTTTTACTATGAACAGCCGATGGCATCACGCGAATGCGTGCTTTGCCGAGAGCAACCATCGGATATTTGATGGGGGTGGCAAACACGTTCTGTTCAAAAAGTTTTTTACTGAATTCTTTAGCCAAATTTTCGTCCCCGAGCATCACTGGCGTAATGGGCGTCTCGGTTCTCCCCGTATCAAATCCGAGCTTCTGAAACCCTTCTCGCACATACTTCGCATTGGCCCACAATTTCTTCACCAATGCATCGGATCGAGAAAGAATTTTTACCCCTTCGATAACCGCCGCGACATCAGCAACCGTAAGACCGGTGGAAAAAAGATAGGGCCTGCCTTTTTGGCGGTAATATTCAATGAGTTCCTTTTTGCCGGTAATCACCCCGCCCAACACACCGAATGCTTTAGAAAGCGTTCCCACCTCAATATCCAATTGTCCTTGCAGCTTGAAGTGATGGGCAATACCACGGCCTTCTCCCAACACGCCTTCACCGTGGGCATCATCCACCATCGTGATTGCTCCATATTGTTTGGCGAGGGCAACAATGTCAGGAAGCGGCGCAATATCGCCATCCATACTAAATACGCCATCGGAAACAACCAAAATAATCGGCTTTGTGCCATCGGATTTCGGAGTCTTCGCTAATTCCGAAGCTTCTTTGAGTCGAGCCTCAAGCTCCGCCATGTCTTTATGTTTATAAATAAATTTATTTTTTACCTGCGCAAGCTTGATGGCATCAATGATAGAGGCGTGATTGAGCTCATCAGAGATCACCATATCTTCTTTGCCAACAATCGTCCCAATTGCCACAATGTTGGCAATAAATCCACCAGGAAGTAAAAATGCTGCTTGGGCGCCTTTGAACTTCGCAAGCGCCTTCTCTGCTTCCATATGAAGCGCTAAATTTCCGGAAATCGGCCGCACGGCTCCGGCTCCCACGCCGTATTTTTTTACCGCTTTGACCACTGCGGCGACCAGACGCTTGTCCTGGGCAAATCCCAAGTAGTTGTTCGAGCAAAAATTCAAAAGCTTTTTCCCATCCACCGTAAACCATGGCCCTTGCGGAGATTCCAGCACGCGAACGGGCGTATAGAGGCCTTTTTCTTTCATCTGGGCAATCGTGTCGTAATAGGGCTTGAGTGGATCGGTCATAGTCCTCCTTTGAATTTCTCCTTCAATTCTTCGATCATTATTTTTGTCATTTTTGATAAGTCGTATGTATGTTTCCATCCCCAATCTTTTCGTGCAACGGAGTCATCAATCGACTGTGGCCAACTGTCGGCAATCTTTTGCCGATGATCGGGTTTATATATGACTCTTACTTTGATATGCTTATTGATCTCGCCTGCAAGTTCTTCAGCAGTAAAACTTATTGCTGCTACATTGTAACTCGTTCTCACGGTAAGTGCACCCGCATCTGATTCCATAAGTTTGATGGTTGCCGCAATGCCGTCATCCATGTACATCATCGGGAGCTTGGTATCGGGCCGGACAAAACATTCGTATGATCCTTTCTGCAATCCATCGTAAAAAATGGCCACCGCAAAATCCGTGGTTCCCCCGCCCGGCGGCGTCTTCCAACTAATTAGCCCTGGATAGCGAAGGCTGCGCACATCGACACCATATTTGAGGAAGTAATAGTGACAAAGGTTTTCGCCGGCAAGCTTGGTGACTCCGTACATGGTGGTGGGCTCCAAAACGGTTCGCTGCGGCGTTTTCACCCGCGGTGTGGTGGGTCCAAATGCCGCAATGGAGCTAGGCCAAAAAACTTTAAGTTTATACTCTACTGCATAATCCAAAATACTTTTGAGGCCATTCATGTTGATATCCCAAGTCAAAGAAGGGTCGATTTCCCCTTTTGCAGAAAGAAGCGAAACGAGGTGATAAATGGTGCCGATGTTGTACTTTTTCAGAAGCCTAGCGACGGCTTTGCCATCGGTAATTTCGACGGATTCCACGATGCCGGCAAAATCTTTAGGGATGTTGTGGTGACCAACGGCGATGACATTATCACTGCCGTGCTTCTTTTGAAGCGCAGGCACGAGCTCTGAACCAATTTGTCCAAACGCACCAGTGACGAGGATTTTTTTGGTCATGTAAATTGAGTCGAGAACCTTTCTAAAATCCTTCGTCAATGATAAAATAGTCTGCATCGCCCGGATGGCTCAGTGGTAGAGCAAGTTCTTGGTAAGAACTAGGCCGCGAGTCCGATTCTCGCTCCGGGCTCAACTGTTCTGTTTTGAGTCCCGCTTGGCGGACGAAATCCCCGTATACGGGGACAATTCCCTCTCTAGGCTCAAAGAAGTTTAATGTGACTTATACTGCACTTCCATGTATTCGATGAAGCGGTCATCCAGCTCAAACGTCTTTTTGGCAAACTCCTTCACCTTCTCATAATCAAATTGTTTACACGAAAACACGTCAACACACATTTCACCTGTTGCCGTAAAGGTGTGAATGGAAATATGGGAAAAATCAATGATGCAAAACCCCGTAATCCCGGGGTTTTCCGGCACGCCTTCAATAATCACCGGACCATGGAGGATGTGCATTTGGCAAAGTTTGGCAATCTCCTCTAGTGCATACTTCACTTTTGCGCCATCAGAAAGCACCTCGGGTTTGCAGTTGTAGGCATCGATAATAATGTGAAATCTGCGCGATATATGCTCTGCCATTATGGAATAACTATGACGGATACACCGAGGGGTTGTCAAGATAAGGCTCAAACCTTTATGATGAATATATGAATATTTTTTCTCTTCTTGCTTTCACCGTCTATGCCGCAGAAGCTATCATTTCGCCGCTTCCGGATATTCCTCTTGTTCCTCCCGTCCTAAAGCCCAACGTCACGTTTGGGGAGCTTACTGCTGCTCGTGTGACGGGTCAGGTATTGGGCGAAGCAACCACAGCAGCAATACCCACCTCCACACCCTTGCCCGCCGTAGTCCCGCCAAGCGGGACGAAGGAGGGAATCACCAGAAAAAGAAACGTCACCATTGCCGTTTTGGGCGATTCTATGGTTGACACTCTCGGCCCAGGCGTCCCTCACCTTCAATCAAAACTTACTACTCTTTTTCCGACCACACACTTCAACATTCTTAATTATGGTGTCGGGGCAACCAATGCAGAGTATGGACTCGAGCGCCTCACCCATGACTATACCTACTTAGGTAATCATATCGCCTCACTGGTTTCCCAACACCCAGATATGGTAGTCGTCGAATCATTTGGGTATAATCCGTTTTCGATAGGAGAAGGAGCACTCGATCGGCATTGGCTGACTATGGCAAAAATTATTGATGTACTCAAAGGGCAAATACCTGGAGTCAAAATCGTTATTGCCGCAACCATTGCGCCCAATGCCAAGGTATTTGGTGATGGCGCTGCTGGCCTTTCTTTCGGACCGATTGATAAATGGCAACACGTCGATGTGATAAAAAAATATTTAGATTCAACCGTTCGCTTTGCCCAAAGTCAACATCTCCCACTTGCTAACATCTATAATCCAAGCCTTGGATCCGATGGCAATGGCAACCTCGCCTACATTAATCCTGGTGACCACATCCACTACTCCGACGCCGGACGGGAGTTATTTGCCCAAAAAGTGACGGAGGCAATCATTTCAAACCACTTACTTGAATAATGTAGCCTCGGCCGATATAATAAGAGCCTATGGCAAAAAAAGATCAGCGCGTCCTTTTGGCATTAACCTGTACGGTGTGTAAGCACCAAAATTACATCACGGATAGGAATAAAATAAATACGCCGGAGAAATTAACCTTCAATAAATACTGTCGGTATTGCAAAAAACACACCGCACATAAAGAATCGAGCAAACTAGACTAACGTAAATTGCCAAGTGTACATTATGCCCCGAAACACCTTTATTATTATCAGTCTTCTTGCTGTTTTTGCGGCATTAGTTATCGGAGTCAATATTGGAAGACGATTGAGCAACCAATCGATTGTCGTCGTTTCCCCACCAACGACCACAATCACGCCAAGTCCAACGCCATTACCACAGACTATCATATATGCAAGCCCTGCCTGTGGCATTTCTTTTGATTACCCGGCAAACTTTACCAAACAAGAAACACCCGCTTCCATGAGTGCCATTTTCGCCGATCCACAAAATGCAAATGTAATGATTGTATTTACGTGCCAAAAAGATATTCCTAAGCCCCCACTTCCAACAGATAAAATCGAAGCAATAAAGATCGGCAGCATATCTGCAACGCTCTATCATGACACTACAGCCCGCGACGGCAAGCCGATTGACAAGCTCATCTTTCACCACCCCAAAACCGGCCTGGATATCTTCCTTGCCGGCTTGGGCCCCATATTCCAACAAACCCTTGCCTCAATAAAAATTCTTCCCTAAATTTGATATAATAGAGGCTATTCTTTAGGCCTGTCGTTCAATGGTAGGACAGCGGTCTCCAACCCTAAAAATTAGGGCTGTGGTGAAATGGTATCACAGCAGTCTCCAAAACTGCTTTTCCAGGTTCGAATCCTGGCAGCCCTGCAAAATACAGAGTGGCCTCCAACCCCGCCAAGCGGGACTATTCATTTACCTCTTGACAAAATGTATATTTAAGTGTATAGTTAAATAACTATGGACTATATTACAACTACTGACTTAAGAACTAAATCTTCTCAATTAGTTGACGCGCTTAAAAGTGGTTTATCTGTCCCTTTAATTCACAGATCAGAAATTATCGGAGAAATTAAACCTAAAAAGAAAACAGTATATCCCTTAACACAAGCAGATATAGATGAACTTAAAAAGTTAGCAAGAGAACTCAATCTACCTAAAACTTCTTATAAAGAACGAGAACAAATATACAGAAAGCATCTTTTAGAGAGATATGGCAAAAATCTTTCTTGATGCTAATTACTTCATAGATGCCATCCATAGAAGACCCCAAGAGCAGATTCTTGATAGTCTAAAAGACAATGTCATTTATATCTCAACACTTTCATTTCATATTTACTGCTATATATATAAAATAAAAATACCAAATAAAACTATACTCTTACAAAAAGAAAAATTTCAGCTAGTAGATTTTACCCAAGATATATTAGAAAGAGCATTAAATGGTCCGACAAATGACTTTGAAGACAACATACAACTACATAGCGCAGCAGAGGCAGATTGCAACGTATTTTTAACAAATGATAAAAAAATAAAAGATCTAAAATTCTTTGGTAAAGTCAAAGTTGACCAACATTAGTATAATAATACGTTCCAACATAGTTCACTAAGCCCTGCAAAATATAGAGCGGTCTCCAACCCCGCCAAGCGGGACGATTCTTTCCAGGCCTGCTGATATATTTTGATGTATTTATCCTTTGAAATCTGCTATAATCCATCTCATGCAATGGCTAGAAAATTTCGGACGCGGACATTTGGACCTAGAAGGAATTGATCTAGGAAACACCAATCCTACTCAACAAGCTGAATATTTTGGAGGAAAAGTCGGTTGTCCCTCAGTGCCGTCTTTGGTCAATGAGCGTGGGGCAGAAATCATGGCCAAGCGCTATGCCGAAATTCTACTTTATTATTCGTTGATGATAGAGACCGTCGAAAAAGTTCGTCCGGATATTGCCGCCCAAATCGAAGGACCCCTCGATCGAATCCCTGGAGAACCTCTTGCCGTTTATGATGATACCTGGATCCCTGTTGAAAACTTGAGTAAAGTCCCGGGCCCCGAAACCCCATGGGGATATGCTCTTCCACGGCTCGTTACCGCTTACATGCGTGAGTCAAACACAGAAGGAGATTTGGGTGACCGTCTGTCTCGCGCTCTTACATATTTTGATGACGTTCTAGCTAGTCTAGAAAACGGTGACAATGCTCATTCTCTACTTTTAAAATTTGCAGAGAAACTAGCGACCAAGGGTAAAGCCAATGCTCAACTAATCCTTAAAAGAACTATTAGTCAGGGAAAAATGGAGCAGGACAGTTTTTACACATATTTCCAAGAAGTTATTACTGATATGAAAAACACGGCACCAACTCTGTTTGCTAGCTACGAAGCGCTCAATGATCAACAGAAGAAAGATTTGGGAATTGCCAACCCTTTTGTCAGACGCTAGAGATCACCTGAGGGTAAAAAGTTCGAATACGTTCCATCCAGGGCTGCAGATGATCATGAAAGAGCTTTTACTCCGAAACCAGAGGCATACTTCCCTACCGTGGCGCCGAAGTGATAACTCCAAGGATCAACCGCAATCGCTTTGTCTTTTAATTGTATTTTTAAAAATTGGTGGGGTGAAATATACCACACCAAACTATACCCCAGCGATATTTGCTCATCGCGGAGTTTCCCACTTTTCACCATGAGCACGCGAAAGAGATAATTTTGGTGGGTACAATGGAGAAATCCATTTCTTTGCCAGAGTTTGTTGGGGTCTTCTTCAAACGCTTTCCAGAAAAAAATATACGTCCGAAAATGATTAGAACGGTACTTTGTAGAAAGGATATCAATTGCTTCCTGCATGGCAGCTTCCACCGACGAACAATTCCTTACCCGCTGTATTGCTTTGATCAAATCAGGATTGGTAATTTCCGAAATCGGCTCTTTGGCAAAAAGATGCGGAATCATATCTTGATTTATTCTATCATGGATGTAACAATGAACATATGAAGCAAAAAGGCAACAGCTCCATACTTATTCTTTTTATCATTGTCTTTATTGTTGCTAGTACCTTTCTGGTGATGCGCTCACCCAAAACCAGCCAGAACCAACCTTTTTCCCCTGCACTCCTCCTTCCTACCCCTACCCCAACAATGCAAGAAACCAATGTGCACTCGGGGGATGGCACCATGAAACTTATGATGAAAACAGAAAAAAAATCTAACGGCACAAGTACGTACTCCTTCACCGCTACTGATATTTCTGGCAACAATCCAAAATCCCTGCTCACCAAAACCGTCCCGCCTGGCGGGACCATGATCATCCCGCAAAATACCTGGTCGCCGGATAACAAATTGGTTTTTCTGCAAGAAAATGATCCTGCCACATCCGCCGCGACGCTGGCGCCTCTGAGTATTTTTATATTGAAAGCATCGGGTGAGTCGTTTGCGGATAATCAGCAATATCTTGATGTTACATCTCTATGGACACAACGCAATATAAACTATACGTTTAGAAACGCAACTGGATGGGCTTCTCCGACGCTTCTTATTATTACTACGAATAAAAATGATGGCACCCGCGGCCCTTCGTATTGGTTTGACGTTCCCTCCAAAGCCTTCCTACAGCTAGCAAGCTAGTCACTGCAATTCATTTCTTGCTATACTGATTTTATGCAATGCCCCAATGCAGACGGAGAATTGGAACAAAAGATTCACCAAAAAGAAGGATTGGTCATCACCTACCATCAATGTCCGGTGTGTGATGGTTCGTGGCTCGATGCATTTAACACCAATTATCTTAAAACTGAAGATATCCCACAAACATCAGATGAACCCACAAGTGCCGCCCCTATACAGCCGACGTGTCCTGTCTGCAACGAAGCACTAACGATTACCCACGGCGACAATATTCCCCAAAATGTGCAAACATGGAAATGCCCCAACAATCACGGATATTTTTTCCCTAAAGGAGAATTATTTAAGTTTAAGCGTGCCCAGGAAGCCAAAATTAACTATTTTAAACTGTGGAGTATTCCCCTTCCCAATGTGGCAAGCGTCCTTTTGGCAATATTCATATTCTTTATTGTTTCTGCCAGCCTTGTCAATGTAGGGCAGCGACAAATTTACCAACTTCAAGCACAAAATATTTTACAATTTCAGGAAGCGTTCGTTGCAGATACATCGGTAACCATTGCAGCTACTACAACGAGCAAAACCACGGCAACGCTCCACATCGGCCCATATGAACAATCCATGCAAACGAAGGACTACATCCTCCACACACTGTTTCTTTCTCACTTAACCGGCGGCACGTACGAGTATTTCTTTACCTTTCTGATTGACGGAAAAACGGTCCGGTCCAACACGTTTACCTTTATCATTCAATAGCTATAAACGTTTAACTCTTCCCCAGCGCTTCCAATTGGGGTTAAGGTACCCTAACTGCAACATATCATCAAGGATATCAAACACATAGTGTACAACCATTGCGCCAAAAAGGATTACCCCCACACGCCATTCAATAAATGACGAGGCGCCGGCAAGCCCAAAAAGAAGAAGCATAAAATAGACATTGTGCGTGGCGAGGTTCGTATTATACTTATGTCCATTCTCGAGAAATGCCACCAGATCTCTCCATTGTTTCGTTTTCAAGAGTTTTTTGACCTCTTGTGCATACGATTCTTTTTTACCGTAGGCAAAAAAATATAAAAAATGGTCAGCATCGGGAAGAAGCGAAGCAAACAGCGATAGCCAAATCCAACGAAGATTAAACTCGTGCCACCACTCACGCAAAAACCACGCCCAGAGAAGTCCTAATAAAATGTGATAGAACTCGTGTCTGGCGTGCCAAAGAATAAATCCTAGTCCTTTAATGCGCTGGGCCGATCGACGCATACAATACTCCCATCATATCGTACATTCATTTCTCTTGACAACCCACCAATAGTCCTGCATAGTAAAAATATCCATGAAACTTACTGCTGCAGAATCTGCCTGGGTAAAAATCTTTGGCGTCCTCACTCTCATCATTACCATTTTTTTTATTACCCAACCTCTCTTGCCCACTGCAAAAAATAACGAAGAACCACTTGCCGATCCTACTATTTTGCAGAAACTTTTAGCAGGAGAAACACTTTTGGCCCCACCAGAGATACCGCATGGCCAATTTCATGGTGCCAAAGTCATTCCTCCTCCGCTTGCCAACCTTATTGTTTCACCAAAAGTATTAGGCACTACATCGCCCAGTGAAAAACATATTGAAGTTGACTTAACCAACCAACGGGTATTTGCATTTGAAGGAGATCGAAAAGTGTATGATTTTGCCACGTCCACCGGCAAATGGGGACGCACTCCCACCGGCACGTTCCACATTTGGACGAAATTAAAAAGCACCCTCATGAGTGGTGGCAGTGGGGCTACGTCTTATTATTTACCCAATGTGCCGTGGGTGATGTTTTTCGGCAATAATGAAGTACCTGCCAGTCGCGGCTTTAGTTTACATGGCACCTATTGGCACAATAACTTTGGCCATCCCATGAGCCATGGATGTGTAAATTTACGGACAGAGGATGCAAAAGTGCTTTTTGAATGGGCTGATCCACCCCTTGCAGATAGCAAAGCCTGGTCCATCACCGTGCGTGCTGCCGATGAAGGAACGAAAGTGGTCATCTACGGCGATCCCCCGACCGACATTTCAAATTAAAAAATTAAAGCTTGAGGCTTTTGAGGTATTCTCGGAAGTCTCCGTTGAGATCTTTGTGAGCAAGGGCAAATTCCACGACGGTTTTGAGGTATTCAAGCTTATTGCCGGTATCGTAGTATTTCCCATCTTCAATCTCACAAGCATACACAGGATACCCAGTTTTTATAAGTGCATCGATGGCCTCGGGAAGATAAACTTCTCCCCCAGTACCGGGCTTTTGATTGCGCAAAATATCAAAAATCATTCTGGGTAAAATATAGGCGCCATGGGTAGCAAGATTAGATGGCGCTTTTTCTGGATCGGGTTTCTCTACAATTTTTTCAATTTTAAAGACATTTCCTGCAACCGGTTCGACTTTCGCAATGCCATACCGCTTGAGGTCTTCCTTTTTTTGAATGCGTACCGCAGAAATCACGGCGCCACCATATTGCTCATGTACCTTCATCATCTGTTGGAGTCTCGGAGGTTTACTATAAATAAATTCATCTCCCCACAAGACGGCGAAAAATTCATCTTCAATGACCGGTTCTGCAGAGAGCACTGGGGTACCGTTGCCATATGGTCCCTTTTGGCGGATATAGACAAAGTTGGCTAGCTCAGAAATTTTTCGCGTCTCTTCGAGGAGTTTAAATTTTCCCCCAGCTTCGAGATTTTGAATCAAGTCTGCATTGGGCACATCAAAATGATCTTCGATAGCCCGTTTCAATGCTCCGGTGACGATAACGATGTCGGTAATACCAGACGCAACAGCCTCCTCGACCACATACTGGATAACGGGTTTATCCACAATGGGGAGCATCTCTTTCGGCATGGCTTTGGTCTGCGGCAAAAACCGGGTTCCAAAGCCCGCAGCAGGAATGACTGCTTTTCGTATCTTTCCCATAGGTAAGTCTGATTTTATGCTTCCTGCAAACCATTTGTCAATTTTTGGCTTGTCTCTCTGCTCCAAAAAACCTATAATATAGAATAGGATTAAAGCGAGAGTTTCAAAAAGCACTCGAAACTTGAATCTTTGTATCTTCGCAAGTTTTCAGTTTACCCTGAGCTTGCCGAAGGGCTCTTTGACATAGACAGATAACTCTTGGCGTATCTATGGAGGTCTCCGCCTCCCCTCTCTCGTCCGATTT
>Ga0209515_10005844_pt1 | contig 15721 bp, 14 predicted proteins | sample Subgroupgradi54m_FD_187454 | JGI IMG/M metagenome (GOLD analysis project Ga0209515, IMG submission 187454) | Subsurface groundwater microbial communities from S. Glens Falls, New York, USA - GMW60B uncontaminated upgradient, 5.4 m (SPAdes)... ...
CCCGTTAGCTGGGCGGATGATCCCGTGGTTTGCCGCTGTCGCGCTGGGGTTGATCGGGGTCGGCCTGTACGTTGGATTTTTCGTGGCGCCGACCGATGTGACCCAGGGCGAGGCCTACCGCATTATCTTCGTCCATGTGCCGGCGGCCTGGATGTCCATGTTTCTCTACGTCATCATGGCTATCTGGGCCGGTCTCGGATTGGGACTCAATGCGCGCCCCTCGTTCATGATGGCGCAGGCCATCGCTCCCACCGGGGCGCTGTTTACGTTCCTCGCGCTGTTTACGGGGTCGATGTGGGGCAAACCGACCTGGGGGGCCTGGTGGGTGTGGGATGCCCGGCTGACGTCGGAGCTGATTCTGTTGTTTCAATATATCGGGATCATCTTGCTGCGGTCGTCGATCGACGATCTCCGCCGCGCCGATCGCGCGAGCGCCGTGTTGGCACTGGTGGGGGTGGTCAATGTCCCGATCATCTATTTTTCTGTGCGGTGGTGGAACACGTTGCATCAAGGAGCCTCTGTCAGCATCACCGCAGCGCCGACGATGGCGGGGACAATGGTGACGGCGATGTTGGTGATGATGTTCGGCTTCTGGATGTACAGCATTGCGGTGACCTTGGCCCGTATGCGTTGCGTGATTGTCGAGCGGGAGCGACAACCATCGTGGGGCAAGCCGGCGTCGATGCCGGATGTCGTGGAGGCGCGCTGATGCAGTGGGGGAGCCTGGCAGAGTTTTTTGCGATGGGCGGGTACGGCCTCTACGTGTGGCCCTCGTTTGGCGTCACAGCCCTGTGCATGGGAGGCGAAGTCCTCGCGGTGTGGCGGCGGTCTGTCGCCGCAGCGGCGAGTCGTGACGAGTTGTAGGAGGCAACGGAGACGATGACACCTCGACGGAAACGGTTTGTGCTCATCGGGCTGGGACTGGTCGCCTTGGCCGTGGCGTCGGCCCTCGTGTTGAATGCATTCCAAAGCAACTTGGTATTCTTTTATACACCGACGCAGGCGGCCAATGGGGACGTGCCCCAGGGGCGCAGCTTCCGCATCGGCGGAATGGTCGAAGCCGGAAGTCTCACCCGCGAAGGCGATGGACTGACTGTGCATTTTGTCGTGACCGACATGGCGAAACGAGTGCCTGTGACGTTCAAAGGGATCCTCCCGGACCTCTTCAAGGAAGGGAAGGGCGTCGTGGCCCAGGGTCAACTCGGTGCTAATGGGGCATTTCTGGCAAGTGAAGTGCTAGCGAAGCACGATGAAAACTATATGCCGCCGGAAGCGGCGGACGCGCTCGCCAAGGCCAAGACCGCAGGGGCCCAGAGCAGCGGCACCCTGGTCGTCAATCCACGCTAGGAGCCGACATGATTCCAGAAATTGGTCATTACGCCTTAATTCTCGCGCTCTGCGTGGCGGTGGTGCAGGGATGTCTGCCTATCTATGGCGCCGCGGTGGGGAACTCCTCGCTGATGGCGGTTGCGAAGCCGGCGGCGCGAGGGCAATTTCTCCTGGTCCTGCTGGCTTTTTGTTGCCTGGGGTATGCCTTTGCAGACAAAGACTTCTCCGTGCTCTACGTTGCAGCCACATCGAACTCCCAACTCCCGCTGCATTATCGCCTCGCAGCCATCTGGGGCGCGCATGAGGGCTCGTTGCTTCTCTGGATGTTCATCCTCAGCATCTGGATGGTCGCCGTCTCCTTCTTCTCCACCCGTCTGCCGGAGGCGATGCTCGCGCGCATCTTGGGCGTCATGGGCCTTGTCAGTGTGGGATTTCTTTTATTCATGTTGACCGTCTCCAATCCGTTCGAGCGCTTGATACCTGCAGCACTCGATGGGCGCGATCTGAATCCTCTGTTACAAGACCCCGGCATGGTGATCCATCCGCCGATGCTTTACATGGGGTACGTGGGGTTCTCCGTGGCGTTTTCTTTTGCGATCGCCGCGCTCTTGGGGGGCACGCTGGATGCGGCTTGGGCACGCTGGTCTCGCCCCTGGACTACAGTCGCCTGGTGTTTTATGACCGTGGGAGTTGCGATGGGGAGTGGGTGGGCCTATTACGAGCTGGGATGGGGTGGCTGGTGGTTCTGGGATCCGGTCGAAAACGCCTCCTTCATGCCCTGGCTGGCCGGCACCGCCTTGATGCACTCGCTGGCAGTGACTGATAAGCGGGGAGGTTTCAAAGCCTGGAGCGTGCTGCTCGCTATTATGGCATTTTCGCTCAGTCTGCTCGGAACCTTCTTAGTTCGCTCCGGCGTCTTGACATCAGTGCATGCGTTCGCGACCGACCCGAAGCGCGGCTTGTTCATTCTCATATTTTTGGCCGTGGTGATCGGCGGCTCTCTGGTCCTGTACGCCTGGCGGGCGCCTCGAGTCGGACTGGGTGGGAGCTTCGCCCTGATCTCGCGCGAAGGGATGTTGCTGGCGAACAATGTGTTGTTGGTGGCGGCCTTGGGCTCAGTGCTCCTGGGGACGCTGTATCCCTTGTTCTTGGATGCGCTGGACCTTGGCAAAATCTCGGTCGGCCCTCCGTACTTCGACACAGTCTTTCTTCCCCTGATGACCCCCGCCATATTTCTGATGGGGATCGGGCCGCTGGCCCAATGGAAACAGGCGAGCCTCCCGGCCTTGGCCATCCGCCTGCGCTGGGCCTTCGGCGTCAGCCTGGCGACCGCCGTAGCGGTGCCGTGGCTTATGGGCCAATGGACACCGCTGATCAGTCTGGGGCTCTTGCTGGCCTTCTGGATTCTGGCGACAATCTTGGTGGATCTGAGGGAGCGGTTGCTCCAGGCCGAGAGCGGCAGCGTCGGGGGCCGCCTGGCTACGCTGCCCCGCGCCTATTGGGGCATGGTACTGGCCCACTGCGGCGTGGCCCTGTTCATCGTCGGCGTGACCATGGTGAAGGGCTTTGAAGTGGAGCAGGACGTGCGGATGAACGTTGGTGAGACGGCCACGCTCGGTGGCTATACGTTCCGTTTTGACGGGACGCAGCAAGTAAACGGCCCGAACTATGTGGCGGCGCGGGGGACGTTTCATGTGAGCCAGGATGGTCGTGAGGTGACGGTGATGTATCCCGAAAAGCGCCGCTACTTCGTGCAGAACCAGACGATGACCGAAGCCGCGATCTCGCCGGGGTTGCTGCGTGATCTGTATGTGTCGTTGGGCGAGCCGCTCGAAGGTGGAGCCTGGAGTGTGCGGCTCTACCACAAGCCATTCATCGATTGGATCTGGGGAGGCTGTTTGGTCATGGCCGCGGGTGGCATTCTGGCCGTCAGCGATCGGCGCTATCGGCTGGCCTGGCGGCGGAAAGAGGCTGCGGTGCCGGCCACGGCCCAGATGGCACGCCCGACCATCTCATGAACCGGTTTCTCATCCCGTTTGGGCTCTTCATCGTTGTGGTCGGTTTTCTCGCAGTCGGGCTGACGCTCAACCCGCGTGAATTGCCGTCTCCCTTGGTCGGAAAAGCGGCGCCAGAGTTTTCGCTGCCGCAGCTCCATGATCCCGAAAAAGTGATTTCGTCGAACGATCTTAAGGGCAAGGTCTGGCTGCTCAATTTCTGGGCGTCTTGGTGCGGGGGCTGTAAGGAAGAGCATCCGGTGCTCATCCGTATCGCACAATCCGGGGAGGTGCCCATCTATGGTATGGATTATAAGGATCAACGGAGTGAGGCTCTGGCGTGGTTGAAGGAGTGGGGCAACCCCTACCAGATCGTTGCTGTAGATGAGCCGGGGCGTGTCGGTATTAATTACGGGGTCTACGGAGTGCCGGAAACCTACGTGATCGATAAGGCGGGGGTTATCCGTTACAAACAGATCGGCCCGATACGTGAGGACATCTTGGAGAAAAAGATTTTACCCCTGGTCAGGGAGTTGCAGAAGCAATGAGATGGCTCTGGATATTCATCCTGCTCCTTCCTGGTCTCGCCGTGGCGTATGAGGCCCAGCCTCTCACGGCGAACCCGCAGGCTGAGGCGCGGTTGAAAGCCCTCGCCGTCGAGCTGCGCTGCCTGGTCTGTCAGAACCAGACGCTGGCTGACTCGAATGCACCGTTGGCTGAGGACTTGCGCCGAGAAGTGAGGGAAATGATCGCCAAAGATATGAGCGACAAGGAGATTATCCATTTTCTCGTCACTCGTTACGGAGACTTCGTCTTATACCGACCGCCCTGGAAGCTCACGACCACATTGCTCTGGCTGGGGCCGTTCCTCTTATTGGGAGTTGGCGCAACGGGATTAGTGTTTGCGCTACGCAGGAGACAGAAAAAGGTTACCGACGTGACATTGTCGGAAGCTGAGCATAACCGTGTCGAAAAACTGCTTTCCGAAGGAGTTCATCGCCCTTGACCATCATATTTTGGCTGATCGCATCGAGCATGACCCTTCTCATCCTCGGTCTCCTGTTGTGGCCACTGCTGAAACGCACGGCTGTCGCAGCAACGGGAGAGCAGGAGAAGACGCTGTCTATTTTCAGGCAGCAATTTGGAGAATTAGAGCAAGACCGCGCCAACGGTGTGCTCACCGACGAATTGTATGAGCAGGCGCGACGTGAGCTTGAACGCCGTTTGTTGGAGGAAACAGGCACCACGGAGACGATTCCCACAAGGGCACCACGCCAGGTAAGTAGCAGGCCGGTTGCGATTGCACTGGCCATCATCGTTCCGGCTGTCAGCGGATTGCTCTATTGGCAACTTGGGAATCCACTTGCCATGACGCAGCCAACCGCGGCTTCGATGTCTGCGCAAGGGGGTTCAGAAGGTGCGAGTCCATTTTCTGACGGACTTGGGCCACTGATCGAGCGACTCAAGCAGAAAATGCAGCAGAATCCGAATGATGGCACGGGATGGGCATTGCTCGCACGTTCGTACATGGGAATGGGGCGTTACGCCGAAGCCGCACTGGCATATGAGAATGCCACAAAACTAATTCCTGATGATGCCCAGTTATTCGCCGATTATGCCGATGCCATGGGGGTCCTCCATGGCCGCAAGTTGGAAGGGAAGCCAGAAGTCCTGATTCAACAGGCGTTGAAGATCGATCCACGCAATGTGAAGGCGCTGATGCTGGCAGGGACTGTGGCGTTCACCCGAAAAAACTTTGCACGTGCGGCGAAGGACTGGGAGCAAGCTCGTGCCAACCTTCCTGCGGACGTAGATCCGGAGATGACACAGCAACTGACGGCTGCTATAGAAGAGGCTCGGAGCCAACTCGGTGGTGGCCAGAGCATGGTGTCTGCGCTTACAGAACCTGCGGCGCCGGCTCAGCCAACCGGGCAGCCGCGCGTAATCAAGGGTACGGTGGCGATGGCGCCCAGCTTGGCCGGCAAGGGATCTCCGACGGACACATTGTTTGTGTTTGCACGCGAAATGAATGGCCCACCCATGCCGGTGTCGATCGTACGGGCGACGAGGAAAGATCTCCCGTTTACGTTTCGGCTCGATGACTCGACTAGCCCGATGCCCTCCAGAAAACTCTCCAGCGCCGGACCGGTGGTGATTGTGGCCCGTCTGTCGAAGTCTGGCCAGGCCATGCCCCAGAGTGGAGATCTAGAGGGGACGAGTCAGCCGATACAGTCTGGGGGGGAGGGGATCGCAGTTGTCATCGATCATGAGAGAATGGATAAAGAATCGGCAGCGCCGGCTCCGCTAGCCAGCCAGACGGGACAACCGCGTGCGATCAGAGGTACGGTGACTGTGGCGCCGAGCTTAGCCGGCAAAGCATCCGCGACAGATACATTGTTTGTCTTTGCCCGCGAGATGAGTGGGCCACCGATGCCGGTGGCGATCGTGCGTGCAACGAAAAAAGATTTGCCCTTTACGTTCCAACTCGATGACTCGACTAGCCCGATGCCCTCCAGAAAACTTTCCAGCGCAGGCCCGGTGGTGATTGTGGCCCGTCTGTCGAAGTCTGGCCAGGCCATGCCCCAGAGTGGAGATCTAGAGGGGACGAGTCAGCCGATACAATCAGGGGTGGATGGGATCACCGTCGTCATCGATCGTGAAAGACCGTAACGCTGAGAAGCCCACAGGCCGCTCTCTTCCATTGCCTCGCGTGCTGCATAACTCCTGCCGCTGATCCGTCACGTATCGTTAGGGCGCTCTGTTTATTGCAGTAAGCCACCCGATTTATTGCACAAGCCCACTTGACATATTCCGATGTATGCTGAGATATATGCGCGCTGTTCGCTAAGCGATAAGTTTACTCAAGAGCGTAGTGATGTGTTTTTACAAACGGGGAGTATGCACATGGTCAACAAATTTTGGCTGAGGTGTAGTCTGCTGGTCTGCGGCGTGCTGCTTATTTCAATGGGAACTGGATATGCGGAACCGGCAGCGCCGGCCAAGTCGTCTGGACAGTCGCTTGCGATCAGCGGCAAGGTCAGTATTGCGCCGAGCCTTGCCGGCAAGGGGTCCGCAACGGACACGTTATTTGTGTTTGCCCGTGAGACGAATGGCCCACCGATGCCGGTGGCGATCATGCGGGCGACGAAGAAAGACTTGCCCTTTACGTTCCGGCTCGATGACTCGAACAGCATGATGCCGTCCAGAACACTCTCCGACGTCGCAATGGTGGTGATTGTGGCTCGTCTGTCGAAGTCCGGCCAGGCTATGCCGCAAAGTGGAGACTTAGAGGGGATGAGTCAACCAGTGAAGCCTGGAGTAGATGGGGTCACCGTCGTCATCGATCGCGAAAGACCGTAGTTTCAAGAACCAAGAGCGCGCGCGCTCATTACGATAACGCGTGATAGTTTGCCTCTGACCATACACGAATACTGATGGCGCTAGACTTGCACAGTTCAGAATTATGAGACTTTTTTTACACCAAACTCACTTAATATATTGACATCGATTATTATGCTGCGATATACATGCGCAGCACGCTAATTATAACCGCTAATATGAACAATAGTAGATGCGAATACCGGCACATACACACGTACGATCATTAGAGTGGCTTGACTTATAAATAGGGCAATTATCATCTGTGGAGGGTTAAGTTATGACCAATAAATTCTGGTTGAGATGTGGCCTGGTAGTTTGCGGGGTGTTGCTTACGTCAACAGCTCAGGCGGACTTCCCCAGCGTCCCCAAGGAAACCTACGAGGCGCTGAACCTTGATCGGTCCGCCAGCCCCAAGCAGTTGCATGAGGCGTTGACGAAGCGCTACGTGGATCCAGGCAGAGGCGCGGGGAAAGGGCAGTACGGCCAGTATTGGGAGCCGATCCCAATGAGCAAGTATTTCGATCCAATGTCGTTCTACAAGCCCCCGACATCGGTCAAGGATATCGCGACACGCGAGCAATGCGTGAAATGCCACACCGATGAGTCGCCGGGGTGGGTGACGCTTTGGAAAAAGAGTGCCCACGCCAATCTTGACAAGATCCGTAAGCTGACCCCGAAAGATGATACCTATTACAAGAAGGCAAAGCTGGAGGATGTCGAGGCGAACCTGCGCTCGATTGGCAAGCTCGGAGCAACAGAGAACTTGAAGGAAGTCGGCTGCATCGATTGCCACGTTGACATCAACACGAAAAAGAAGGCCGATCACCGGGTCGACCTGAAGATGCCCACTGCCGATGTGTGCGGCAACTGCCATCTACAAGAATATGCCGAGCGCGAGTCCGAGCGCGACACGATCTTATGGCCGAAAAACCAGTGGCCGAGGGGCCGCCCGTCGCACGCGCTGGATTACAGGGCCAACGTCGAGACGGATATCTACGCCGGAATGTCGCAGCGTGAGATCGCTGACGGCTGCACCATGTGCCACACCAACCAGAACAAGTGCGACAACTGCCATACCAGGCACGAATTCTCGGTGGCCAACTCTCGCAAGCCTGAAGCCTGCGGCACCTGTCACAGCGGCGCCGATCACAACAACTGGGAGGCCTACAACGGGTCGCAGCATGGGCTGGGGTACCAGGCCTCTAAAGATCAAACGAATTGGAATATACAGCTCAAGGATGCAGTTGCTAAGGGTGGGCAGCGCTTCCCTACCTGCCAGAGCTGTCATATGGAGTATCAGGGCAAATTCAGCCACAACACGGTGCGTAAGGTTCGCTGGGCGAACTATCCCTTCGTGCCTGGCATTAGAGAACCTGTATTTGGCGAATGGGGCCAGAAGCGCCTGGATGCGTGGGTCAAGACCTGCACAACGTGCCACTCCGAGAGCTTCGCGCGCGCATGGTTGGAGTTTATGGACAACGGCACCTCTGAGGGACTCGATAAATACGATGAGGCGCACAACGTCGTCCGTAAGCAGTATGACGCTAGACTCCTCACCGGTCAGAGGAACAACCGGCCTGCCCCTCCAGCGCCGGCTAAGGCCCAGTTCGACCAGTTTTGGCAGATCTACTGGTCGAAGGGCAACAGCCCTACAGCCATCGAGCTCAAGCTCTTCGAAATGGCTGAGGACCATCTGGTGCAACTGCACGTCAGTCTCGCGCACCAATATCCAGGGTACACCTACACCGTCGGCTGGGCAGCGATGAACCGAGCTTATGTCGAAATCATGGACGAGGACACCAAACTTAAGGATAGGCTGATGCTGATGGAACGGGTGGCCAAACTTGAGCAGAGCAAGACCAGTAGCCTGCTGGATTTCGATAGCACGGACGGGAAGCTTACGCTCGGCAGCGTGGGCGGCGGATTGTTGCTGACCGGCACCCTCGCGCTCGCCGGATGGAGTAGACGCAAGAAGAACCAGCGGTGACAACGGACGCAGCGCAGACGATGGAAGCAGCGCTGACGCGACCAAGTAGTAAAGTCCTCCCGTCACTAGGAATAGTCCTGGTGGCGGGAGGACTTCTTTTGCTTGGTTGGTTTGCATTTTTGTGGCTCAGTCCAGGCCCAGCGCCGTATCACTACCGCTTGGTGGAAGAGGGTGGTATTGATAAGTTCAACAAGCTAGGACTAGATGCTTGGCCTGACCTTGGCATCAGCAAGCAAGAGATAGTAGTAGAGGGTGTGGACGAACCGGTAGCTGTAGCCTATCTTGCCCGCCGCGGAAATACAAAGCCCGTTATGCTCGCCTGGGAAAATTACACCGGCGATCCATTGATTTTCGTCGACAGTAAGCTCTCCGAGCTGACCCTGTTGGCGCCAGTGATTGCTAAGCATGTGCCGAAAGACGCTGCCATTCTTGCCTGGTGGGACACCTCGCGTCAGATTCAGCTCTTGACTGGGTTAGAGACGGTGTTCACCTCCCATCTCAGTGGACCTCTTATCACGCCGTCGCTCTGGCGACTGCGAATCGAGGCGATCGAGAAATACGAACGCGAGTTTTGGGGCTCTACAGCAAGCGCAGAAGAGAAGGGCAAATTCCAACGCTTTGCTGATGCACTGTCGGCAGAGCCAACGGAAGGTGCAGCGATGCTGCGTGAACTGACTGGCGGGCACGAAGCCTATGTCGTGGTTCAGGTCTCGGACCTCTACAAACTCGGGCAGATGCGCCCCGATCGCATCGGTGTCGCCTACAAGGACTTCCCCTTGAAGGGTGGGGATGTGCATGGTCTAAGCGCGATGGTGAAGCGTTGGCAAATGGACAACAACTACACCTCCCAAACGGTGTATGGACTCTCGGAGAGTTTAGTGCGCGCCTACTTCCTCACCGATGCTAAGAGCGATAATACGCTGCTCGCACAGATGCTGCCCATGACGACCTCGCAGCCTCTCGAATTCAAAGCCGTCCAGTTGGTCCATAAACAGGGAGCCTATTGGGTGTATAAGATTCCGTCTGCGCAGCCATCGAATAACTAACTCTTTGAGTGGCCGAAGCGGAAGGACCGCTATTGTAAATCTTGGACACTCTCGATAGAGTAACGCATAATTGATTTTTCAATCACGACCACGATTAGTTTTTCTGATGAAAGGAGGCCCCGTGAAGTATCCGATGGTATTTGCACTAGCAGCTGTAGTCGTATTCGCAACTATGGCCGGAAGCGCTTCCGCTGAGACGCCATTCGAGGGGCGAAAAAAATGCAGTAATTGCCACAAGAGTGAGGCCGATTCCTGGCTCAAGACCGCTCATGCTAAAGCTGTCGACTCGCTTAAGGCCACCAGGGACAAAGAAAAAAATAAGGCCATGGTCAAGGCAAAACTTGACCCTAAGAAAGACTTTACCAAGGATAAGGATTGCATCGGCTGCCACGTGACTGGGTTCGGAGTAGAAGGTGGGTATGAAATTACAGAGCCGGACAAGTTCTTGATCGGTGTCGGCTGCGAGTCCTGCCATGGGGCCGGCCCCGACTATCGCAAGATCCACCGCAAGGCGGGCGAAGCTTTTGAAAAGTCGAAAAAGGTCACGGCGCGCGAGTCCCTCGCGGAAGCCGGACAAGAGTTTGAGTTCATTGAAAAGTGCAGCGGTTGCCATCTGAACTACGAGGGCTCTGGATGGAAGGGGACCAAGAAGCCCTACACGCCCTTCACTCCCACGGTAGACAAGAAGTATACGTTCGACTTTGAGAAGATGGTGCGTAACAACAAGGCTATGCATGAACACTTCAAGCTAGCGGGCACGTTTGAAGGTCCGCCCACCCCGAAATTTCATGAAGAGTTCCAAAAGGATGCCAAACCGGCCGAGATAGGCAAGGAGGAGTAATGGCGGGGGGGCTAAGGAATTACTTAAGTGTGTCTGGTGGCGCCTTGCTTCTTGGCGCAGTTCTTACGGTCGGATCGATCGTCGTCGTATTTGGCGGCGAGGCTGCAATATCCAGGACCGAGTTCTGTGTGAGCTGCCATTCCGAGACCTACCCCTATGAGGAGCTGAAGAAATCCTCGCACTGGGGAGCGCTCGGTTCCGATCCTGGCTGCAAGGACTGCCACGTCCCCCAAGGCTTGGCAAACTTTCCTCTAGCTATGTGGACACATGTAATGGATGGAGTGCCGTTCCTGATAGAGGAGTTCACCGTCGACTACTCTACTATTGAAAAGTTCAACGAGCGGCGGCCGGAGGCGGCCTACAGAGCCCGCATGAAGTTGAAGGGGTGGGACAGCATGACCTGCCGGGCTTGCCACAAGAATACCAAGCCTCCAGGGGCGTCGGCTAAGGCGGCGCACAAGAAGATGGAAACAGAGGGCGCAACTTGTATCGATTGCCATCAGAACCTGGTGCATAAGAAAGTCCCCGAGCATGACCTCACTGCCAGCGTGGCGCAGGGGAAGATGGTGTTGAAAGAGGAGAAGAAAGAGAAAGACTGATCCACGGAGTTCTCTTCTCGAATTGTTATCCGACTTCGTCATTCTTGGCGGGAGAGATGCTGTTACACGCAGCTCTCCCGCCAACCTCTTATTTGGCAATAATCCAGTATCTTCTGTAAGACATGTGGCTCGTTCTTGATCGTCTGATCGTGAAGGGGTATCCTTGCTTGTGCAAAACCACCGTAGCCGAGTGACTCGTGGTTTTGACTGATCCCTGTTGAGTTGACGTGAGACCGGCTACAGGTTAAATTTCGACCACAGGAGAATCTCCAGTTAATCCCTATGGCGTCAGACGTATTCTATGATGGGCCCTGTTTCCCATCGCTTTTCCGAGTGGTCGATCAAGTGAGCGTACGTAACAGATTCATGAGAGGTTGAGATTCAATGAGGTCGAGTTTGCTACGCCATTTCCCTGAGATTGATGCCGCCTATGCGCATAGCAAACGGGATTACACCATAGCGGCGATCACGTTTGCCTCTGTATCGATTTGTATGGCGTTTGAAGTAAGCGGGAGTGTGTGGAAACAATATGCCCTAGGGTTTATCGCGCTGGTATGTCTGATTGGGTTCTTGCGGGGTGAGACGAGAGAAGTACGATTGCAGGTTGCCGTGGCTGTCGCGTTTACGACAATCGGTGAATATGTGGCGTCTGTCTGTATGGGAGGCTACACCTATCGCTTCGACAATGTACCGGCCTATGTGCCGCTCGGTCACGGAATGGTGTATTTAACTTCCATTGCGTTGGCGCGTTCCGGGCTGTTTATTAAATATGCAAGAGTAATTACCACAACAGTGATTGTGGTGTGCGGGGCATGGTCGATTTGGGGGATCAGCGGGATTCCAGAACAGGGTGATGTCGGGGGGGCAGTGCTATTCTCTGTGTTTTTGATCTGTCTGTTTAGAGGTCGCTCGCCGTTGGTGTACCTCGCGGCATTCTTTATTACGACTTGGCTGGAGATACTCGGCACAGCAGCTGGGGCCTGGAAATGGGCGTTGGTAGACCCTGTGTTTGGTTTGGTCCAGGGAAACCCTCCAAGTGGGGTTGCTGTCTGGTATTGCCTTGTTGATGCGGTGGCCCTCACCGGAGGGCCTCTATTATCGCGCGGCCTGAAGAATGCCAGTGGATGGCTTACATCCAGGGGCTATGATTCCGAACGAATGGGAAAACTGTCAGATCTTTTAGGTTTCCGAGGCCATGTACGTGAGGATATTCAAACGCAGATACACCGCACCTCGCAGGCCATCAGTACATCGTTAAAGAACCCCGATCTTGCCGTCGAGCCTCTCGACAAAACCTAATTCCGCGCCACATCTGGACGAGGCTCATCCCAATTCTCCGATCACAGGACTACATCGTGATGGCGCTCAAGAGTGCTGGCCGACACCCTCCGTTTTTCAAAATTCCCGCCCTGCTCACCAGGGCTCAACCCAGTCAAGCATCGCTGGGGTGACCTGCGCGAGAAGCCCCTTCACAAATTGATTTTCAGTAGTGATGCCCGTAACGGGCCAGGAGTAGAAAGTGTTCAGCCGTCAGCGTGAAGCTAATCTATGAATCACCGTGGAACGAGCAGGGGGGGGGCTTTCGCCCCCCCCCCCTTAATCACCCAATGACCTAAGACTCACTTCTGATTCTACTTCGCGTTATCGCGCACACACCAGACAAAGTTCGTGTTGATCTTAAAATCGTTGCCTACGATGCCATAGTCGAAGTTTACGTCCCACGCGCTCATCGTATAGTCTTCGTGCTCCGTTGCCGTCCAATAGCCAAAAAACTCGATGTTGGAAAAAGGATGGCCAGTCGGGAGGGCGGGGGGAGGATATATCGTGTGATCCGCCAGGGTCGCCAACTCTTTGACTGCGGGCAAGCGCCAGCCTTTTTTGCCACCGACGGTCTTTTTCGCACAGATACCGGCGGCATTTTTCCAAACCGTCCTCGCTCTCGCCGGTATGGTCTCCCACACCAGCCCCGTCTCATTGTCCAGCACCGCCTCATTGTTAAAGGCTTCCAGCACGACAAACCGAGATGCGCCCTGCTGACCCGTCGGTGAGTCAGACGCTTCGGCAGGCGTGGCTCCTGAGCCCAAACCAGCCAGCGCCAGGCATCCGACAGCCAGCCCCACAGCCCCGATGCGGCTCACCCATTTGCTTCTTCTGCTTTTCATGTCGACCCTCCTGTATGTGATGTTGTTGCACCGCCGGACTGCTGCGTGGCCCACTATATCAGACCACACAGCGAGGGATGCTTTGTTAGGTTTGGAGAAGTGTGTGCAAGTTGAAAGCCGCGAATCGGCATAGACATCCTCTCAGAGACATGAGAAGTAGAGCGTATGCTTAATAGCAGGAGACTCTTTGCTTTGTCAATACCTTCTGCAGGACTGATCTGTTCTACACGCTTTGATGGCGCTGGTCGCGGTGTGGATGAGCGTCTCGCCACAGAACCTGCCTGAGCAAGGGCATCCGAGTGGCTGTAGGGGGATGATGAAAGCGAGCAAGCCGTTGTTATGTACACAGGCCCACTGTCCAATCGTAAGACGGGGAGGGAGAGGCGAAGCCTCTCCCTCCCCGTCTTACGTTACTCTGGTGCGACCCTTACGACCGTGATGCCATGAGCACCACTGCTATTGAGGCCGCTGTGTCTTGCCATCATCCTGATCATCTCCCTGCAGATTACTACAGCCCTTTGAAGAGGCTAGGATTGGTTGGACCATCTATCTTGAGCAGGCCAAGGGCGCCCTTCTCGATGCGGAAGATCGAGTGGTCAACCGAAACAAACGTGCCGGGCATTTCGCCCTTAAATTCTCCTATGGTAGCTTCACCTGGCGGCACCAGGGTGCTTTGGATACTCTCAAGTGGCGCTTTTGACACGTCACCTCCTGGCCACACCCGGTCTAACATCTCGCCGATGACATGCCACGAAGAGTCAAAGTTGATTCCTGCATTGCCAAAGAACCATCGATCGGTCTCTCCCACTTTAGACCGTAGTGGAACTTTGACCAGCGCGGTCATATGGCCGTTATGCACGACATAGGAAGCGTCCGCGTCTACCACCTTTTGATTCGAAAAAACCAGGGTATCGTTCTTCTTGCCATCTTTCATATAAAATTCGCTCTGCATGACCTGGAATTCTTTTTCGACAGGCTTAAGCCCACCAACCGGCTCAACTAAGATCAAGCCGTACATGCCACTCGCAAGGTGTTGTATATCGGCTGGCGCTGCAGTGGAGGAGCGATAGACAAAGAGGCCTTGTTTGGTGGCCTTAAACTGTATCTGGGCTTCCTTCCCGGGCTCCGCATTGACCAGGGCGGCTCCGCCAGCCGCCTGGAAGTCAAGATTGTGACTGCGCTTGCTGTCCTTCTTGTTCTTCAAATGGACTTCAACCGTATCGCCCACCATGACGCGGATCATGGGCCCTGGCACGGTTCCATTAAGACCCCAGAACTCATAATTGTTATCGTCGCTAATCGGACCGACCCACTCGGACGATTCCAGGTTGACCACGACGGTGGCGGGCTGGGTTCGTGTGATGGGAGGGGGAACATTGGGTGCTTTTGTCAGTTGAGCTGTGATGGTCTCCGCCGACACCAGGCCTGCATTGATGGCAAGACACGGAGCCATGACCAATGCGCTGATCAATCCGGCATGACGCACGCTACGCAAAAAACTCTTGGACATGACGCCTCCTTTAATTTTGGATTACTCTGTGACGGCCATCATCCTGATCGCCTGCCTGCAGAGTATTTAAGGCCTTTTTAGATGGCCTAGTTGGCGAATCCTCTAGGCTACCTTCAGTCTACCTTCAGCAGGCCAAGGGCGCCTTTGCCCTTTCGATCCTTCACTGGGTCAACGAAAGTATAGGTGCCAGGCGCCTTGACTTTAAACTCTGCCATGACAGCGCCACCTGCAGGACTCACAGCAACCTTCACATTCTCCGCCGGTGGTGAGGTCAAAGAACCCTCGAGGTACACCCTGTCGAACGTCTGTTCGAGGACCTGCCAAGACCTGACATGGTTGGGTCCTCCGTTGGTTAAGAAAACCCGAACTGTGTCTCCGGCCTTGGCTCGAAGAGGATTTTTGACCAGCGAGCTCGCATTGCCGTTATATACAACATGGGAGGAGCGCTCGTCTAACCCATTTTCGAATGAAAACTCCAAGGTCTCGCCCTTCTCGCCATCTTTCGTGTAAAACTCGCTTTGCATGATCTGGAATTCTTTGTCGACAGGCTTAAGCCCACCCACTGGCTCAACTAAGATCGTGCCGTACATACCATTCGCAATGTGCTCGGGAATGGATGGCGATGCGGTGGCGCAGTGATACAAAAAGATGCCAGGCATGATCATCTTAAACCGTCCCCCGCTCTCCTGCCCTGGCTCGCTATTGAGCAGGCTAGCTCCGCCGCCTGGTCCCGTGATTGCATGGAAGTCAATATTGTGAGCTTCCTTGCTGTCCTTATGGTTCTTCAAATGGATTTCAACGGTATCGCCCACCATGACGCGGATCATGGGCCCTGGCACGCTTTTATTAAAACCCCAGAACTCATAGTTGTT
>Ga0209515_10005845_pt1 | contig 15720 bp, 14 predicted proteins | sample Subgroupgradi54m_FD_187454 | JGI IMG/M metagenome (GOLD analysis project Ga0209515, IMG submission 187454) | Subsurface groundwater microbial communities from S. Glens Falls, New York, USA - GMW60B uncontaminated upgradient, 5.4 m (SPAdes)... ...
AATGGTACGCCAGCGATAGCGTGGTGCCCGACCGTATCGTCGAGCTATCGTCCTACCACGCGATTCTCGGTTGCGCCCTTGCCGGCATGGGGGTCGCGCTGGTACCGCGCAGCATCTTGGATGCCTTTCCGGGACGCAAGCGTCTGAGCATTCACGCATTAACGGGGACACACCGCAAGGCACGCATCGTCATGCTCTGGCGCAAGGGCAAAAAAAACAGCAACATCCAGGCGATGATCGATCTGTTGCGGGCACAACGGCAGATTACGTCGTGATATTCAACGCCACGAAATCTCCTTCCAGCGCCCCCACTCGCGCGTCTTCGCAATACAACGTAACCGCAATGGAGAGGCGCGCACGCCCCTTGCGTTGCAGGAGTTCGATAAATTTTTCCCATGCCGCCGCAGTCGGTGGCGCCGAGACTGCGGTAAACACAGCCACAATCGGATGCTCGTAATGCATCGTATTTTTCTGGATCACGATGCGACTTTTGAGGCCGGCCTGTTCTAGTCGAACATAGAGCAGCGCCCAGGCGGCCAGAATCGCCACCGCCGAAGCACTACCGCCGAATACAGTTTGGCGATGATTGATGTTCGGCGTCAGCGGCGCCGACAAGGTGACGCCCGCCGCAGTCGCATGGATCACCTGTACCTCCATCGCCCGCGACAGCGGAATATGTTCGTGCAGGTAGTGTTGCAATGCGTATGGTTCCATAGATATCCCATCCTGATATTCTGCATAGCCATTCGACTAGGCGCGATAAGACCTGCGCCAAGTCGCTGGTTAATGCCCTGCATAGCCATTCGACTAGGCGCGATAAGACCTGCGCCAAGTCGCTGGTTAATGCCCTGCATAGCCATTCGACTAGGCGCGATAAGACCTGCGCCAAGTCGCTGGTTAAACGACGTATACTTTAATGCGTTTTCATCGTGCCTTTTCGTCGCTCCACCTTCCATGAATTTCTGCGCACACTGCGGTCAGCCGGTTCGCCTGCGTATTCCACCCGATGATGAACGGGAGAGGCATTGTTGCGATCACTGCGGCACCGTGCATTATCAGAACCCCAAGCTGGTGCTGGGGACAATTCCAATCTGGCAGGACAAGATTCTGCTGTGCCGCCGCGCGATCGAACCACGCCGGGGGTTCTGGACCTTGCCGGCTGGATTCATGGAATGCGGCGAAACGCTTGTCGAAGGCGCACAGCGCGAGACTATTGAGGAAGCCGGCGCCGATATCACGATGGGCGCGCTGTTCTCGATCATTGATGTACCGCGCATTGCACAGGTACATGTGTTTTATCTTGCGCAGCTCAATTCACTGCAATTCAATCCGGGCAGCGAAACGCTGGAGGTACGCTTGTGCAGCGAAGCCGATATGCCCTGGGACGATCTGGCGTTTCACACCGTGCGCTTGACGCTGCAACGTTTTTTTGCCGACCGCGCACGGGGCGCCTTTGACCTGCATCAAGCGGTCATCGCGCCCGGACATCCGGCGCATACGCCAGCATGATTCCCTGGCTGACGCAAGATACGCCTCTGCCTCACCCAACACAGGCCTTGCTGGAACCGAATGGTTTGCTGGCGGCGAGCGAGGACATTTCTCCAGCACGCCTGCTGGAAGCCTATCGGCAAGGGATCTTCCCGTGGTACAGCAGCGAACAGCCGGTGTTGTGGTGGAGTCCGGATCCGCGCATGGTGCTGCGGCCTGATCAATTCATCTGCAGCCGTTCGCTGCGCAAAACACTGAACAAGGTCGCACGCGATGCGCGCTGGCAGATTCGCGTAGATAGCGATTTTGGCGCCGTCATGCAAGCCTGCGCACAAACGCGAACGCAGCAGGAGGGCACCTGGATCACACCTGACATCATCACCGCCTATACGGGACTGCATCAACTTGGCCACGCGCACTCCGTGGAAGTCTGGTGCGGCAAGGTGCTGGTGGGCGGGTTGTATGGCGTCAATCTCGGACGCATGTTTTTTGGCGAGTCGATGTTTGCACGGATCGCCGATGCCTCGAAAATCGCCCTTGCCCATCTGGCGTTTTTTCTGCGTGCGCAGGGCTGCCCAATGATAGACTGCCAGCAAGAGACGCAGCACTTGGCGTCGCTGGGCGCACGACCGATTTCCCGCAGCGATTTTTTGCAACAGTTGCAGCGCCTGATTGAGGAACCACAGATCGCCTGGCCGGATCAATTCGACAGCACCGCCTTAATTTCATCCACGTTTTCATGAGCCATCCGCAAGAATTTCCTTTCTCAGTACTTCAGTTCTACGCCACCGCACCCTACCCATGCAGCTATCTGGAAGGACGGCAGGCGCGTTCGCAGGTCGCAACGCCGGCCCACTTGATCAATGCCGACCTTTACAGCGAATTGGTGAAAGTCGGCTTTCGGCGCAGCGGCGCATTCACCTATCGCCCGCATTGCGATGGTTGCCAGGCCTGTGTGCCGGTGCGTCTGCCCGTGCGCGACTTTGCCCCCAATCGTACGCAGCGCCGCAGCGCCAAGGCGCATCAGGGTTTGCATGCGCTGGTGGCACGGCTGGAATTCACGCAGGAGCATTACGATCTGTATGTGCGCTATCAACACGCACGCCATGCCGGCGGCGGCATGGATCAGGACGATCACGAACAATACGCGCAGTTTCTGCTGACCAGCCGCATCAACACCCGTCTGGTCGAATTTCGCGATGCCGATGGAATCCTGCGCATGGTCAGCATCATCGACATTCTCAACGATGGTTTGTCGTCGGTGTACACCTTCTTTGATCCCGATCAACCGCAAGCGAGCTATGGCACCTACGGCGTGCTGTGGCAGATCGAGCAATGCCTGCAACTGGCCCTGCCTTATCTCTACCTGGGCTACTGGATTGAGCAAAGCGGAAAGATGGCGTATAAAGCGCGCTTCCGTCCGCTCGAAGGATTGCAGGACGGCCAATGGCAAACTCTGCAACCCGCACTCTGATCCATGGATTTATATTCACTCGCCCGTCCGCTCCTGTTCAATCTCGACCCTGAGGTCGCTCACCGTTACACACTGAATTCGCTCGATGCACTGGCCGCACTGCATCTGCTGCCGAACAAGCCGGTGTTTGCGCAGCCGCGCCAATTGCTCGGCCTGACCTTTCCCAACGCGGTCGGCCTGGCCGCCGGGTTGGACAAGGATGGCGCGCACATCGACGGCCTGGCGAGCCTGGGATTTGGCTTCATCGAAATCGGCACCGTCACGCCGCGCGCGCAACCCGGCAACCCGCAGCCGCGCCTGTTCCGCCTGCCCGCAGCGCACGCACTGATCAACCGCATGGGTTTCAATAACGGCGGCGTCGAGGCATTTCTCGCCAACATCCGCCGCGCCCGCTACCGAGGCATCCTCGGCCTGAATATCGGCAAGAATGCCGACACGCCAATCGAACGCGCCGCCGCCGACTACCTGCACTGCCTGCACGCGGTCTATCCCCATGCTAGCTATGTCACAGTCAATATTTCCTCACCCAATACGAAGAATCTGCGCCAGTTGCAAAGCGGCGATGAATTGACACAGTTACTCGACCAATTGAAAACCGCGCAGCGCGACCTGCACCAGCAGCACGAACGTTACGTACCGCTGCTGCTGAAAATTGCACCCGATCTAGAGCCCCAGCAAATCGAATGGATCGCCCAGCGTCTCCTCGATAGCGGCATGGATGGCGTGATCGCCAGCAACACTACGCTCGCGCGCGATACCGTGCAAGGCCTGCCCCATGCCGAAGAAACCGGCGGTTTGAGCGGCGCCCCCGTGCGCGACCGCTCCACGGCGGTGATTGCACAACTACACAGTGTGCTCAAAAGCCGCCTGCCGATCATAGGCGTAGGCGGCATCATGTCCGGCAACGACGCGGCAGAAAAGATCGCTGCCGGCGCCAGCCTGGTACAAATCTATTCCGGCCTGATCTACCGTGGCCCAGCGCTGGTGAAGGAATGTGTGCAGGCGATTGAGTGGCGTTGACGAATGACGTGTGAAAAACCCTCGACCCGAAGCACAACGGTCGCACTTCGTAGCCCGCCTTTGTCACCTGTCACTCGTCACCGCCCCTCCCGTCACCGTTTTTCATCTTGTGGGATACAATTCCAGCAACACCGCTGCAATTGACCCGATGAAAAAATCCAACGACACCATTGCCATTCAAGTGATCGAGCGCATGATGACGCTGCTCGACGCCCTCGCCGCACGCCCGGAATCGGTCAGCCTGAAAACACTGTCGGAACTCACCGGGCTGCACCCCTCGACGGCGCACCGCATCCTCAACGATCTGGTGACTACACGCATCGTCGATCGCAGTCAGCCAGGCGCGTATCGTCTGGGGATGCGTCTGCTGGAGTTAGGCAACCTGGTCAAGGCGCGACTGGATGTGCGCGAAGCGGCACTGGAACCGATGCGCGCCCTGCACCGCATCACCGGTCAGACCATCAATCTGTCGGTGCGTCAGGGCGATGAAATCATTTACATCGAACGTGCATTCTCCGAACGCTCAGGCATGCAGGTGGTGCGTGCGATTGGCGGCCGTGCACCACTGCATCTGACCTCCACTGGAAAACTGTTTCTCTCGGCCGATGATGGCAAGCAGGTGCGCGCCTATGCGATGCGCACCGGTCTGGCGGGCCACACGCAAAACAGCCTGACCGATTTGCCCAAACTGGAACGCGAATTGACGCAGGTGCGCGACAACGGCTATGCGCGCGACAATGAAGAACTGGAATTGGGCGTGAGCTGTATTGCAGCGGGAATCCGCGACGATAGCGGCAAGGTGATCGCTGGCTTGTCGCTCAGCACCCCGACCGATCGTCTGCAGGAAGGCTGGCTCAAGGAACTGCTGCGTACCGCGAAGGAAATTTCAACAACGATCGGCTATGTGCCGGACGAAGCATGAAGGCGTACCACCGGTTGCAACTGACTGACTTTCTGTGAGGGCAAGGATTCTTCCAGCCATTTGCGAATGCGGTTGGCATCGGCCTGACGGGGCATGTCGCGCTTGCCTTTTGAAATCGCATCCAGCAGCACAATCACCACTTTGCGTCCTTCGATGGTGGCCAACATTACCAGGCACTTGCCGGCTTCATTGATGTAGCCGGTTTTTGAAATGCCAATATCCCATTCCTGACTGGACACCAAACCATTGGTGTTGCGATACGCCAGATTTCTCTTGCCGCCCGCCACTTTGACTGTGTATCTGGGGCTGGTGGAGAACTCGCGAATTTCCGGATGCGCTGACACCGCCTTGACCAGGCGAACCAGATCGCCCGCACTGGAAACGTTATCGCTATCGAACCCGGTCGAATCGACAAAGTGCGAACTGAGCATGCCCAGATCGCGCGCCTTCAAATTCATGGCTTCGACAAAAGCTGTAATGCCACCCGGATAGTTGCGTCCCAGCGCACTGGCCGCACGATTCTCCGAAGCCATCAAGGCCAGATGCATCATGTCGGCACGGCTCAGCGTCGCCCCTACATTCAGATTCGATTTCGAATGTTTCCTGGTGTAGATATCCTCATCGGTAATCTGCAACATTTCATCCATGGGCTGGCGCGCATCCAGTACCACCAGCGCCGTCATCAGCTTGGTGATCGAGGCAATCGGCAGGACTGCGTGGGTATTTTTTGCAAACAGAACATCGGAGGTGGTTTCATCTTCCACCAGAGCAACGCTGGAGCGCAGGGACAAGGGATCTTCGGTGCCATGCAGGCCCGCCAGCTCACCGTAGGAAGGATGCGCGGACGGGCGCGGTTTCTTGACGATACGGTTTTTGCTGGTCAGTGAAATTTTCTTGGCTTGAATCTGGCCACTCACGGTCGCGCTTGCCATCGCGTTCTGCGCACACAGCGACCCCAGCAGGAGGAACATAACCGGCATCAGTTGCCAATGAAATTGCTTGTTGAATTTCTTCACGCCATCACCCAGTCAAACCATAGTCACACGCGCCAAACCCGCAAAAATACTGCGAATCCAACGTCCAGCAGGTCAGGATTCTCTCATGTAATTTCAGTCTTGCGAGCGTTCTGTGCAAACCATTCGATGCGCTTCAACTTAAAAATCACAGCGCCGCTCAACGGAGGAATTAACGGCTGCGCCGATGGATTTCTGATGGCCCGCTGCACAACCGCCGATCAACGGGTGATTTCAACCGATGGATCAAACGCTAAATTTCCTCAACGCAGCGCAGCAGTTTTATCCAATCACGGCCAAAATGATGCGCCTTGATAAAAATCAAATACCATTACAATTCAATGACATATAAATTAAATTTGCGTGTCGCCCGTCGGTTTTGTGCAACGCACCAAATAATCCTTGACAGCAGGAAAAAACGGCCTAGAATGCGAGTCATGTTGCAGCGCAATATTCGTTCCAAGCCCGTGGATTCAAGCTGCACTTTCCAACCTTCGATAGGAGAAACATGATGTTTGCAACCCCAGAACAAATTAGCGCTGCCCAAAAAGCCGGTGTTGAAAGCCTGCTGGCCTTCAGTTCCAAAGCCTTTGAAGGCGTTGAAAAACTGGTTGACCTCAATCTGAGCGTCGCCAAGGCAAATTTTGAAGAAACCGCAGGTACCCTGCAATCCTTGCTGAATGTTAAAGACGTGCAAGAGCTGGTGTCCTTCCAAGGCGCGCTGGCACAGCCATCCGCTGAAAAAGCCCTGTCCTACTCCCGTTCTGTGTATGACATTGCCACCACCACCCAGAGCGAAATCCAGAAACTGGCTGAAGTGCAACTGGCTGAAAGCAACAAAACCTTTACCTCGTTGATCGACAGCGCCACCAAGAATGCCCCGGCCGGTTCCGAAACCGCCGTCGCCATGGTCAAGTCGGCCATCTCCGCAGCGAACAGCGCCTACGACAGCATGACCAAAGTCGCCAAGCAAGTTGCTGAAATGACCGAAGCCAATGTCGCTGCTGCGGCCTCCGCCGGTGTCAAAGCCGCCGCTGCCGCAACGCCACGCGCGACCAAGAAAGCTGCCTGAGTTTCAAAGTGGCTGTAGTTCTTGGCCCGTCCGGGTAACACCGGGCGGGCTTTTTGTTTTCTGGCCGTGCTCTATTCGCGAAACTCGCACTGCAAATCAAGCAATCCCTGACGTAGCAACGCATAAGCTTTAAGTATCAGATCCGCAGGTCCTTTGACACCTAATTCGATTTGCGCACGACGTTCAGCATTCGCCAGCATCGGCAGGCTGAACACTTTCACCGGTGCACATTCGCGTTCGATGGTTTCCATCAACGGCGTCACTTTCGACTCGGCCGTGTCGAATACATGCAGCGCCAACTCTTTCCATCCCTGTTGGTGAAACAGATGTGAGTAGTACGTGTCGAGCACCCAAGTCAGCATCGGCCAGGCCATCTCGGGAAAACCCGGCACGAAATGATGCTGATGGATCGAGAAACCTGGAATCCGATTCACGGGGTTGGGAATCAAGGTACTGCCCGCAGGGAAACGGCCCATGTTCAAACGCAATTGATTTTCCGGGGCGCTCATGTCGGCACTGCCATAGCCCTTGGTGGCCAGCACCGCACAACGTTCAGAGATCAATGCCGCCGCTTCTGCATGCAAAACCAGCGGCACCCCCAAGGCTTCGCCAGCGGCCTGCCGCGTGTGATCATCCGGCGTCGCGCCAATGCCGCCGCAACTGAACACGACATCCGGGCTCGCCAGCGAACGTTTGAGGACTGCGGTCAAACGTGCGTGATCGTCACCCACAATTTCTGCCCATGCCAGACTCAATCCGCGTTGCCTGAGAGTTTCAATCACGTGCGGCAAGTGTTTGTCGGCGCGTCGGCCGGACAGTATTTCATCGCCAATGATCATCAGACCGAAGGCCATTTCAGTGAACCGCTTTTTCCGATTGCGTACGCAGGCCACGCAAGGCATGCAATTGGTAATGTGCAAACGCCAACCCACTGAACACGGGCGCGAACAACCACATCAGAGGAATCGAGCAAAACAGCGTAACAAGAATGCTCAGCAGCCACAGTCGGCCACTATGGTGTTTGAGCATGAATTCACGCTCGGCAGGCGTTGCATGTTCGGCAATCGCATCGAAGCCGAGGATACGTACATTCAGATAGGCGACCCAGAAGAACGGCAACACCAGCGCCAGCGGAGGAATCAGCCAGAACGGCAAGGTGCACAGCCAGCCCAGAACGAATATGACGATGGCAATCAAGGCATTGCCCAGGCTGGCGCTCAACACTCCCTCCCCCAGCCGTTCGAGGGGCGGATGATCGTAGCGGCCGGCCTGGTCGAGAATCGCCGGCATTGCGAAGCTGCCGACCAGCAACACGGCCGTCAGCAACAGTAAAGGCAACAGCAGTAGTGAGATCGACAGTGGTACCAGAAATGCCAGCACACTCTGCAAGCCCAGATTGATCAAACTGTTGTTCAACCAGTTGAGCCAGGTCCACGCCACCAGCCATTCGCGCACAGCCGTCGTCACGGGTTCCCAATACCACCAGAGTAACCCACCCCAGAGCAACAGCGCACCGAAAAACGGTAACAGCGCCAGCATCAGCATCGAGGGACGCAACTGGCTGCGAAAGGCGCGCAGGAAAGCGCGAATGACATCATTCATGGGAGCTCATTTCATTCATAACGAAGCAATCTTTTCAAACCGAGCCACTGTTGTGCCCAGAAACCCTGCCCATAATCGCGGCCTTCAAGTTGGTCGCGAATGCCGGTGGCTGGATAGTCATTGCGAAAATCGGCGGTGCGAAACAGGAGATCCCAGACCGGAAACAGCACTGCGAAATTACAGCCGCGTGCAACACCTTCGTGGCCATAACCAATGGCGTGATGCAGACGATGGAAACGCGGCGACGCCATGATTTTTTCACCCCAGCGGCCAAAGGTGCAGCGCAGGTTGGCGTGTTGCAGACTCTGCTGCATACGCGTGAAAATCACCAGCAGCATGAACTGCCCTGGCGCTACGCCAATGAACAGCGCCACCGCAGCGGCAATCACATCGCGCAACAAGTCGTCCAGCAGATGATTACGATCGTCCGTCCACAGCGTCATCTGGCGCTGACTGTGATGCAGCGAATGCAGCGCCCACCACCAGTTGAATTGATGCTGGCCGCGATGCACCCAGTAGTCAACAAAATCCAGCACCAGTAAATACAACACGAAACTGACTAACGGAATATCCGTCACCCCGGGCCAGAGTTGTTCCAGATTGAAGGGCGTCACCCCATTCAAATGCAGCCAGGCGGCCACCGTGTCGAACTGTGCCGACAACAAGGCAAACATGATCAAGCTGAACGCGCCCAGCCGATGCAAGGCGGTATAAATAATGTCAGTGCGTACAGCGCGGCGGTCAGTCAATGGCTCCAGCGGCCAGCGCCGTTCGATGGTGCGCAACACCAGCGCGAGAAAAATAATTTCAATCGCCCCAAGCAAGGTCCACTCCAGTCCCTCGAAGGCATCGTCGGCCAGCGCCATATTATCGGTAGCAAAGAGCAAGGGCTGCACCAGTTGTTCAAACAACCAGACATGCACTGTATTAAAAATATTCAGGAATTCATCCATCACCGAAAATCCGGATGCTCGCGCAAGGTGGCAAAACAAAAACCGCGCTGTTTCAAACCTGCAATCAAGGGCTCCAGCATCGGCGCGTAAGGTTCCTTGCGCGACCAGATCCCCAGGTGCGCCAGCAGGATATCGCCGGCGCGAATATCGCGCAGCGCATTCTGCAACAACATTTGATTGGGAAATTTTTCCGACGGTAATTCATCGCCCAGGAAACCGGCGGCCGACCAGCCCACATGCTTATAGCCACAGGCTTTGGCTGCTGCCAGTGCATTCGGCGTGGTATGCCCGCCCGGCGCACGCCAATAACCATTCAGTGCACGCCCGGTCATCTGTTCAAAGCGGTGATTCACCCGTTCCAGTTCTGCACAGACGGCGCTTGCATCGAACACCAGCGTTTTACCCGCCTGCGCGCCAAACAGCGGGCGGTAATGCACCCGCCCCTGCGCCAGGTCGCTGCTGAACACGCCGTGATCCCAGGTATGGCTGCCAAACGCATGGCCCTCGCTCATCCGCGCTTTCCAGTACGGCGCCCAGCGCGCGTCGAGCGAATAATCGCCCTGTGGCGTTTTTTCATTGGCGAGAAAGAAAGTGGCCTTGACCTGTTGACGCTTGAGAATATCGGCAATCAATTCGGCGTCACGCATATTGCCGGTGTCGAGCGTGAGATAGACGGTGCCATTGCATGCATCGGCCGATATCGCCATAAACAAGAAAAGATAAATGCAACCGCAGAGACGCAGAGAGCGCGGAGAAAATCCAAAACCTTTTGAGTTGCTCTGCGATTTCTCTGCGTTCTCTGCGCCTCTGCGGTTAAGTCTTTTCAATATCCTCATTGCCACGGTGCCCGATTATGGAAATACAAACCATGCGGCGAACGTCCGACGGGAATGCGTTGCACGACTTGCCGTGTGGTGAGATCGACCACACACAGCTGTCGCGCCCAGCGCGCCGTCAGCCAGAGGGTTTTGCCATCCGCCGACAGTTCCATGTCATCCGGGCCGCTGGGTACTTTGATCTCGTACAGGACTTTGCGTTCCTGCGTGTCCAGATAGGAAATGGTGTTGGACACACGGTTGGAGACAAACACATGGCGCCCATCGCCCACCGGACGGAAATTGTGTGCGCCCTTGCCGGTCACCACACGCCCGACCGACTTCGCAGTTTGCCAGTCGATAAAATCGACAAAGTCCTCGCCGGTCATGCCGATCATCAGATATTTACCATCACCGGTGATTTGAATCCCAGCCGGCATGCGCGCCGTCTTGATTTTCCATTTCACAGTCTGGGTGTCCAGATCAATGGCAATCAAGGCATCCGAATCCTGCAAGGTGACGAATGCCAGTTTGCTATCCGGCGAGAACGCCACGTGACTGGGCACCCTGCCAGCGGCAATGGTTTTCACCAGTTTGATATCGGTGCCATCCCAACTGTACATGTCGATGCGGTCGAGTCGATTGCCGGTCGTGATAAACCATTTCTGGTCGGGCGAAAAGGCCAATTGGTACGGGTCAACAATATTGGCGACGCGTCGTTGCAGCTGACCGCTGACCGGGTCGAGGAAGATCAATTGATTGCCGGCGGAATTGGCAACGATCAGCGATTTGCCATCGGGCGTGGGAAACATGTGGTGCGGTTCCTTGCCGGTCGGCTCCACACTCAGTACCTTGAAGGTTTGCTGATCAATCAGGCTGATGGTCGCATCGTTTGAGTTGAGCACCACAACGACATTGGTGGCAGGGGAAGGTTGCGCCTGAGCCGGGAGGACAATCGCCATCAAGCCAACAGCTGCAATGAAAAAACGAAACATGAAAAGTCCCATTCAAAATATACGAAGTCAAACCACGCTTCTCTCTTCAAGACTGAGGAAGAAAACCAGTCACTGTATCGATTGCCACACCTTCTGCAAACGTTTCGCTGATACCGGCATGGGTGTGCGCAGTTCCTGTGCGAACAGCGATACGCGCAATTCTTCCAGCAGCCAGCGAAACTCCACCAGCCGCGCATCGAGCTGGCCCTTGCGGGCAATCAAGGTGCGCTGATACTGCTGCAGCAAAGGCCGCAATTCTCCCATGCGCTGCCCATCGCGTGTGGGCTCGGTGCGTAGTTTATCGATCCGCAGTGCAACCGCCTTGAGATAACGCGCCAGATGCCCATACTGGTTGACCGGCGTCAACAAAATGAATTGTTTCGGCAACAAGGCGCTCAATTGCTGTTCAATGTCGGCGCGCGCCTCGACAAAGGTTTTGATCTGCGGCAACTTTTTTTGCAGAGCGGCATATTCCTGCAACAACGCCAACGTCTGCCGCGCCAGTTCCTGCGCCAGCAAACCCAACCGGCCCTTGGCTTGCTGCGTGCGCGCAGCAAAGGCAGCAGCCGTACTCGGCCACGGTTCACTCATGCAGGCGCGCTCCAGCGCGGCATCGAGCAATTGCAGGCGCAGCTCTTCCAGGCTGCCCATCGACAGATACAACATGCCCATGGTTTGCAGGTCGGCCAGATTTTTTTCCAGATATTTCAATTGCTCTTTCAATTGCAGAGCAAACAGGCGGCGCAGACCGAGACGATGCGCCTGTTGCGCCTTGTGTTCTTCATCGAAGATATCGAGGTCGCAATGACTACCGCGATCCACCAGCGCGGGATAGCCGATCAGGATTTGTCCGCCACGTTCGATTTCCGCAATCTCCGGCAACACGTCGAATGTCCAGCCCGTCAACCCTTGTTGCATCACCAGATGCGGTGCGGGCGGCGGCGCAGACTGTGCCGTCGTTTGGGCCGGTGCCTCCTGGGTGGCAACTTCGCGCACCGTTTCCGCGATTTTCTGGAACGCCTGCTGCGCCTTGCCGCCCAGCTCGGCACGCAGGGCAGCAAGGTTGCGGCCCATGCCGAGCTGGCGACCCGGTTCATCGACCACCTTGAAATTCATGAACAGATGCAGCGGCAGCGTTTCCAGCTTGAAGTCGGCGGGTTTCACCACCAGCGTGGTTTGCTCGCGGATATCGGCAATCAAGGCCTCAGTTAAAGAACCCGTCAATGCTTGACTCGACTCCGCTGTCTGACGCTCGACAAACCCGGCGGCGTAATGGGGCAAAGGCACGCAATGCCGCCGCAATTTTTGCGGCAGTGATTTCAGCAGCAGGTGCACTTTTTCCTTCAACATGCCCGGCACCAGCCACTCGCAGCGCGCCGTGTCGATCTGGTTCAGCGCCGCCAGCGGCACGGTCATGGTGACACCATCGCGCGGCACACCGGGCTCAAAGTGATAGCTCAACGCCAGATTCAAACCACGCATCGGCATCGTCTTGGGAAACACATCGGTCGTCACCCCAGCGGCTTCGTGGCGCATCAACTCGTCGCGATTGAGGCAAAGCAGTTTCGGCTGCGTCTGCTCCGCCTCTTTGCGCCAGGTCTCAAATGCTGCGCCGTTATGCACCTCGGCAGGAATACGCTGGTCGTAAAACGCCGTGATCAGCGCATCATCCACCAACACATCGGGGCGGCGCGCCTTGTGTTCCATTTGTTCGATCTCGGCCACCAACTTGCGGTTGTGCTGGAAGAACGGCGCCTGACTGTCGTACTGCATGTTGACCAGTGCTTCGCGGATGAAGGTCTCGCGCGCCTCCGTCGGGTTGATGCGACCATAGTCGATGCGGCGCTGGGCATAGATCGTCAGCCCGTACAAGGTGGCGCGTTCCATCGCCGTCACTTGCGCCGGCTTTCTTTCCCAGTGCGGGTCGGAATACGATTTCTTCAGCAGATGTCCGGCGAGGCGTTCGATCCAGCCCGGCTCGATGCGCGCCGCACAACGCGCGAACAAGCGGCTGGTTTCGACCAGCTCAGCGGCCATGATCCACTTGCCCTTTGCTGCCTGCGCACCCTGCGCCGATTTCTTCGCCAGCGCCGAGCCGGGCCAGACCATCAGCTTGATGCCGCGTGCCCCGAGATATTGAGGATCATCGTCCATCTTGCAAGCAACGTTGCCGAGCAAGCCGACCAGCAAGGCACAGTGAATCTGTTCATAGGTGGCGGGCGTGGCATTCAACTTCCAGCCCTGTTCTGCGACGGTGGTGTGCAACTGGCTATGCACATCGCGCCACTCGCGCATGCGCAGTTGCGAAACGAAATTTTCGCGGCAGTGCTGCATCAACTGGCGATTCGATTTTTTATGCTCGATGGCATCCTCGAACCATTTCCACAATTTCAGATACGAGAGGAAATCGGATTTATCCTCGATGAATTTCTTGTGCGCGTTGTCCGCCGCGTCCTGCGCTTCCAGCGGACGGTCACGTGGATCCTGGACTTCCAGCGCGCTGGCGATGATCAGCACTTCGTGCAAACAATGCTGCTCTTTCGCAGCCAGCACCATGCGTGCAATGCGCGGGTCGAGCGGCAGCTTCGCCAGTGCACGACCGGTATCGGTCAGCGTGTTGTCGTCGTCCAGCGCGCCGATTTCCTGCAGCAACTGGTAGCCATCGGCAATCGCCTTGCCGCTCGGCGGTTCGATGAAAGGGAAGGCTTCGATTGCGGTCAGACGCAGCGCCTTCATGCGCAGAATCACCGCCGCCAGCGACGAACGCTGAATTTCCGGGTCAGTGAATTTACTGCGCGCCACAAAATCCTGTTCTTCGTACAAGCGAATGCACACACCCGCCGCCACCCGCCCGCACCGACCGGCGCGCTGGTTTGCCGCCGATTGCGCAATCGGCTCGATCTGCAACTGCTCGACCTTGTTGCGATAGCTGTAGCGTTTGACGCGCGCCAGCCCACTATCGACGACGTAGCGAATACCGGGCACGGTCAGCGAGGTTTCTGCCACGTTGGTCGCCAGCACGATGCGGCGCGTGTGGGTCGGTTGGAAAATGCGTTCCTGTTCCTGCGCCGAGAGACGCGCAAACAGCGGCAGGATCTCGACATGCGGCGGGTGATGCTTGCGCAGCGCTTCGGCCGCTTCACGAATCTCACGCTCGCCGGGTAGGAACACCAGCACATCACCAGTGCCGAGGCGCGACAGCTCCGCTACGCCATCGACGATGCCGTCGTACAGGTCACGTTCCTTGTCCTTCTCGTTTTCCTGTATCGGCCGGTAACGCATCTCTACCGGATACAGCCGCCCAGATACATTAATGATAGGCGCGGGGTTTTCCTCCGTGCCGAAATGCTTCGCAAACCGATCGGCATCAATCGTGGCCGAGGTGATGATGATTTTCAGATCGGGCCGCTGCGGCAAAATCTCTTTGAGATAGCCGAGCAAAAAATCGATGTTCAGGCTGCGCTCGTGCGCCTCATCGATGATGAGTGTGTCGTACTGGCGCAGCAGGGGATCACCCTGCGTTTCGGCCAGCAGAATGCCGTCGGTCATCAACTTGACCCAGGCGCCCTTCTCCAGCTTGTCGTTGAAGCGCACCTTGTAACCGACCACTTCGCCCAGCGGCGTGCTCAACTCCTGCGCGATGCGGCGTGCCGTGGCGGTCGCAGCGATGCGGCGTGGCTGGGTATGGCCGATCAGACCGGTTTTTCCGCGCCCCAGCGCCAGGCAGATCTTCGGCAACTGCGTAGTTTTGCCCGAGCCAGTTTCGCCGCACACGATCACCACCGGGTGCGCGGCAATCGCCGCCGCAATCTCGTCCGCCCGTTCGGCAACCGGCAGCTCGACCGGGTAAGAAATTGGAGGAAGGGAATGCCGCAGAGGGAGGGTTTCAGACACTGTGGGAATATGCGCAAAAAAACGGAAAAAGAAAATGCCGGTAGCATCAATAAAAGCGGCGCGCCAATTATAATCTGCCCATGAGTGCCAACCCCACACCCTCCACGCCATCCGTCGAGCCGCTTACCGAGAGCAGCCAGTCCAGCGAAAGCATGCAATTCGTCAACTGGTTCCGCACGGTCGCGCCGTACATGCACGCCTTCCACGGCAAAACCTTCGTCATCGGGTTTTGCGGCGAACTGGTACAGGCCGGCAAACTGGCTGAACTGGTCTATGACATCGCTCTGCTACACGCGATGGATATCCGCATTGTCGTCGTGCACGGCTCGCGCCCGCAGATCAATGAACAACTGAAACTACGTAACATCCAGGCGCAATACGTGCAAGGCATGCGCATCACCGACCCCGCCACGCTCGAATGCGCCAAGGAAGCGGCGGGCGAACTGCGCTTCGACATCGAATCCGAATTTTC
>Ga0209515_10005847_pt1 | contig 15716 bp, 13 predicted proteins | sample Subgroupgradi54m_FD_187454 | JGI IMG/M metagenome (GOLD analysis project Ga0209515, IMG submission 187454) | Subsurface groundwater microbial communities from S. Glens Falls, New York, USA - GMW60B uncontaminated upgradient, 5.4 m (SPAdes)... ...
GGGCTTTAAAAATCTTTTCAAATGAGTTAAAATAGATGTTTCGATCTTCGGGAAAACTATGGCCATAGACAAAATTACTATTAAAGGCGCCCGCGAGCACAACCTAAAAAATATTGATCTTGAGATTCCTAAAAACAAGTTAGTGGTATTAACTGGAATTTCCGGTTCAGGTAAATCTTCTTTGGCTTTTGATACTTTATATGCAGAAGGTCAAAGAAGGTATGTAGAATCTTTATCTGCCTATGCCCGTCAATTTTTGGGAGTAATGGATAAACCGGATGTAGATTATATAGAAGGACTCTCCCCTGCAATCTCAATTGATCAAAAAGGAGTTTCTCATAATCCCAGATCAACTGTTGGAACAACTACGGAAATTTATGATTATTTAAGGCTTTTATTTGCCAGAGTAGGTCACCCTCATTGTCCAATTTGTGGAAGAGAGATTTCCAGAATGAGTGTGGAGCAGATGACGCAAGTCATCCTGAGCGAAGTCGAAGGATCTAATTCCAAAAAGGGAAAAAGAATTATGATTTTGGCACCAGTGGTTAAGGATAGAAAAGGGGAATACTCACAACTTTTTGAAGATTTAAGAAAAAAAGGTTTTTCAAAGGTTAGGGTTGATGGACAAGTAAGAGATCTTTCAGATGACTTAGTATTAATAAAAACAAATAAGCATACAATTGATGTAGTCGTGGATAGGTTGGTATTGGATAAAGAAAGTGTTCGTGATAACAAATTTAGCTCAAGATTGTCACAAAGTATTGAAACAGCGCTCAAATTAGGTGAAGGTTCTGTAATAATTTCAGAAGTTTTGGATGCTTCTTTAGAATTTCCTGCAAATCCTAAAAAAATGGAGGATCATCTATATTCTGAGAGATTTGCCTGTCCTGTTGATAATATAGCTTTATCAGAAGTTGAACCAAGATTATTTTCATTTAATTCTCCGCATGGTGCATGTCCACAATGCACAGGTTTAGGTTCTCTTTTGGAAATTGATCCGGAACTGGTTTTAAACCCGATTCTTTCTATTGCAGAGGGTGGAATTTTACCAATGTCAAAGTTAGCAACCAGTGAAACCTGGTTTACCCGTTTACTTGAGGCTGTTGGTGAAAAATATGGTTTTGAGTTAAATACCAGGCTTGGACAATTAAGTAGCGAAGCCAGACAAACTCTTTTGCAAGGGGCTGGGGGAGATCAGTTTAAAGTAGCAGGACGTAACAGGCAGGGGAAATGGACACATTTTTATTCAACATTTCAGGGTTTGGTTGCCTACTTGAAAGGAAGATATCAGAGTAGTGAATCTGATTTTGTAAAATCAGAAATAGAAAAATATATGGTGAAAGAAATTTGTCCAAAATGCCATGGAGCCCGTTTGAAACAGGAGGCGCTATCAATTACCATAGATAGATTAAATTTAGCAGAATTGACAACAATGTCCATAAGCGAAAGCTTAGATTGGGTTAAGCTTCTTAAATTGTCTGATCGTGAAACGCAAATTGCTAACTCAATTCTTAAGGAAATTAAATTAAGACTTCAATTTTTAGTAGATGTTGGCCTGGATTATTTAACTTTAGATCGAGCTTCTATGACTTTAGCAGGAGGAGAATCGCAAAGAATACGTTTAGCGTCTCAAATTGGCTCTGGTTTATCCGGAGTATTATATGTTTTAGATGAGCCTTCGATCGGACTTCATCAAAGAGATAATACAAGACTCATAGAAACCCTTAAAAAATTGCGGGATCTGGGGAATTCTGTAATAGTTAACGAGCATGATTCAGAAACAATGGAGGCTGCGGATCTTTTAATAGAAATAGGTCCTGGAGCAGGAGAACATGGAGGGGAAGTTGTGGCAATAGGAACTCCTGATGAGATTAAGAAAAATCCAAAATCTTTAACTGGTCAGTACCTTTCAGGGAAGAAAATTGTCAAGGTAAGCGGGGATTTGAAAAAAGAGCCAATTGAGATGGGTAATCTTAAAATTATTAATGCTACAGAGCATAATTTAAAAAATATTACAGTTTCTTTCCCTTTGGGTAAATTTGTATCAATTACCGGAGTCTCAGGTTCAGGCAAATCAACCCTGATTCATGATATCTTGTATAAAGCTTTGGCTCAAAAAGTTTATAAATCCAGGGATAGAGCAGGAGCTTTTAAAGAATTGGAAGGGGTAGAGAATATAGATAAAGTAGTTTTGGTTGATCAATCTCCTATTGGCAGAACTCCGCGTTCAAATCCGGCAACATATACTGGGGCGTTTACTTTTGTAAGAGATTTATTTGCCTCATCTCCTGAAGCTAAAATTAGAGGTTATGGTCCGGGAAGATTTTCTTTTAATGTAAAAGGGGGAAGATGTGAGGTTTGTGAAGGAGAAGGACAACTGAAAATAGAAATGCAATTTTTGCCGGATGTTCATGTGACTTGTGAATCTTGTAACGGAGCCAGATATAACAGAGAGGCTTTGGAAATACATTTTAAGGATAAAAATATTTCGCAGGTTTTAAATTTAACAGTTGAGGAAGGGTTAAAGTTTTTTGAAAATATTCCGAATATTAAAAACAAGCTGCAAGTTTTGTTTGATGTAGGTTTAGGTTATATCAGACTTGGTCAGCCTGCTCCAACTTTGTCCGGAGGGGAGGCTCAAAGAATCAAACTCTCCTCAGAGCTATCAAAAAGGCCAACAGGACACACAATGTATATTTTGGATGAGCCAACAACAGGTTTGCACTTTGCAGATATTGAAAGGCTTTTAGTAATCCTGCGAAAGCTGGTTAATTATGGTAATACTGTAGTTATAATAGAACACAATTTAGATGTAATTAAAAATACAGACTGGATTATAGATTTAGGGCCTGAAGGTGGAGATAAAGGTGGTAATATAGTTGCAGAGGGCACTCCTGAATCTGTTGCCAAAATCAAATCTTCCCACACCGGCCACTATTTGGCAAAAATTATTTAACTCCAAGTATTAGCTTACTTTTTTTGTTACAATTATTAAATGATGAAAAGGATTTTTTTAAGCCTTTTTTTAGTTTTCTCAATTTTTTTTATGACTGTTGTTTTTGCTGCTGATAGTACTAAATCTTCCCCACAGACTTTTTCAACCTCATATGATGTTATTTATGATGTGGGAGCAGATGGAATTACCATAGTAACAGAAAAAATCAACCTGAAGAATTTAACTTCTGAATATTATGCAAATCAATTTAAAATTACCATAGGTGCTACACAGATTTCAGATGTTAGGGCATCTGATCAATCAGGTATTATGGAAGTTAGTACCCAACAAAAAGATAACACCACAATTATTAGTGTTAAATTTAATCAGCAGATAGCAGGTTTGGGGAAAACCTTACCATGGACTTTGCAGTTTAAATCAAAAGATTTTGCCCAAAATTTAGGCAAAATATGGGAACTTAGGGCACCAAAAATAGCACCTTCTAATCTTGAAAATTACAATCTTACTATTTCTGTTCCTCAAACTTTTGGAGAACCAAGTTCTATTAATCCTACTCCAAGAAGTCAAACAATTTCCTCAGGCAAAATGTTTCTGACTTTTGATAAGAGTCAATTGTTGGCCTCAGGGGTATCGGCAAACTTTGGTACAAATCAGCTTTTTGATTTTGATTTGGCGTATCACTTGGAAAACAATAATCTGGTTCCAATTTTAACCAATATTGCTCTTCCCCCGGATACGGCTTACCAGGATGTAATTTTTCAAAGAATAGAACCAAAACCGATTAATATTACAGTTGATGATGACGGAAACTATCTGGCCTGGTATAGGTTAAACAGCAATCAAAAAATAGATATAAAGGTGTTTGGATCAACCAAGCTTTATGCAAATTCCAAAGTAAAAAACCCTGTCTTGGAAGATAGTTTAAGAAGAAAATATACTAAAGCCGACAAATATTGGGAAAAAGATAACCCGCAGATAACTTCAAAACTTACAGAAATTTTAGGGGAGAAGAGCCCAACAGGCTCTTCGAGTAGTCCCCCAACTGATGTGGGAGAAAAAGTAAAATTGATTTACCGTTTTGTAGTTGAGGATTTAAAATATGATCCTTCCAGACTTAAAGGTACAATAGATAGGCTTGGGGCAGTTACAGCTTTAAATAATCCAACTACAGCCGTCTGTATGGAATTTACGGATCTTTTTATAGCTTTAATAAGAGCTGCCGGTATACCTGCCAGGGAGTTGGACGGATATGCATATACTGCAAATCCTATTTTGAGACCTTTATCCTTAAGCAAAGACATACTGCATGCTTGGCCACAGTATTGGGATGAAAAAAAGGGTTGGGTTATGGTTGATCCAACCTGGGAAAATACTACAGGAGGTGTTGATTATTTTAATAAACTGGATTTAAATCATTTTACATTTGCTATTAGGGGCTCATCTTCCATTACTCCAATTCCGGCAGGATCATACAAATCTGCGAGTGAAGATTCAAATGATGTAAAAGTTACACTTTCCGGAAATGACTTTTTAGGAAAACCGCAACTTGGTGTAAATATTGAAAATACAAATCCAATACTTTCAGGCTTTCCGGGTAAAATTAGAGTTAATATTTCCAATTTTGGTAATGCGTTTTACCCCTCAACAATATTTTCCATAAATAGTGACAAATTATCTATACTTGAGGGAAACAGTCAAAAATTGGGTCCTATACCTGCATATGGAACATCCATTTTTTATTTTAATATCCGGACTAAATCACTATTTGATAATTACAATGATAAAATCAGAGTTTTTGTGAATGGTCAGCTGTTTGACAAAGATGTGAATATTAAACCGTTTCTAATTTTTGAATCAGTACCTGTTTTGCTGGCAACAGTTCTTTTAACAATAATTTTGGTTTATTCATCTGTATTGGGAACTCACATATATAAGAACAGGTTTTCTAGAAAGCGCAAAAAAAACTGATATGATTCCGGAATTTTTAGATAGATCCAAATTACCGCATAAACCTGGTATATATCAGTTTAAAGATATCTCCGGAAAAGTGATATATATAGGTAAAGCTATTGATTTATATCACAGAGTAGCTTCGTATTTTAACTCTGATGTGCGCAGTAAAACTGCTGTTTTAGTTTCGAAAATATCTTCTGTTGAAACAATAGTAGTTGAATCAGAACTTGAGGCTTTAATTTTAGAAGCCAACTACATTAAAAAATATTTGCCTATTTTTAATGTCAGATTAATTGATGATAAGGATTATTTATATATAGGGGTAACGAAAGAAAATTTTCCAAAAGTTATAACTTTGAGAAAACAAGACTTAAAAAAACTGAAGAAATACTGGGGTCCTTTTCCCTCTTCCAGAACTGTAAGAGATACTTTAAAACTTTTAAGAAGGGTTTTCCCCTGGTGCGGTGGGGATAAGAAAAGAGCTTGCTTCTACTATCATTTAGGACTTTGTCCTGGAGCCTGCGTGGGTTTAATAAGCAAAGATGATTACAATAAAATAATAAAGCGATTTAGTAAATTTATGGATGGAAAAAAAGATGAATTAGTAAAAGATCTAACTGAGGAGATGAATCAACTCTCAAAACAACAAAAATTTGAAGAAGCCGGAAAAGTAAAAAAGGCTATTGATGGGATTTTATATATGACGCAAACGAACAGGATAAAACTTTATCTGGAAAATCCAAACTTTTTGCAGGATGAAAAAGCTTTAGCACTTACCACTTTACAAAAAGATCTGAAATTGGAAAAATTACCTCAGAGAATAGAAGGCTATGATATTTCCAATATTTCGGGAAAAGAGTCTGTTGGTTCAATGGTGGTATTATCAAATGGCGAAATTGATAAATCCCAATATAGAAAATTTAAAATACATATAACTGGTAGACCAAATGATGTTGGTATGCACAAGGAGATGATGGGGCGAAGATTGAAACACAAAGAATGGCCTATGCCGGATTTAATTATTATAGATGGTGGCAGGGGACAGGTGAGAGGGATGAATCATGAATTAAGAATCATGAATTATGAGATCCCAATATATGGTCTGGCTAAAAGAATGGAATGGCTTTATTCTCCGGATGAAGAGATTATAAAACTTCCCAGAAGGAGTTTGTCTCTAAAGCTTTTACAAAAACTGAGGGATGAATCTCACAGATTTGCAATTACTTATCATAGAAAATTACGTGATACTATTAAAATATGAAAACTCTGCTCAGATACTTTCTAATAAATTTAGTTTCCCTTTATCTCGCCACCAGATTTATTTCCGGTTTAACCTATACAGGTGGTATAAAAAGTCTGCTGATTGGAGCACTAGCATTTATGCTTATTAATTTTATCCTGGTGCCTCTTTTAAAAATCTTATTTTTGCCATTGAATCTTCTAACTTTAGGTTTATTTACCTGGATAATAAATGTTTTGGCTCTATTCGCACTTACAACAATCGTTTCTGATTTTAAGCTATTGCCATTTGAGTTTGGCGGAATCTTACTAAACGGAGTTGTTATTCCTTCAATGGAGTTATCAACTTTCTGGGTAGCTGTTGTGGCGTCTTTACTTATTGGTTTTATTACACATTTTCTTCAGTGGCTGTCTCACTAGTAAAATGATATAATGATGTTTCATGAAACCTGTTATTTCTCTTATTCAAATAATTTTGGGAATTCTTTTGGTTTTGGTAATTATTATCCAACAAAAAGGAACAGGGATGGGTAGTACATTCGGTGGTGATTTATCCTTTTACCGTACTAAAAGAGGGGCTGAAAAATTGCTCTTTTATGCTACCATTGCACTCTCGGCAGCCTTTATACTCTTCTCACTTATCGGTTTAAATGTATATTAACCATATCATGATTTTCCTATCTTTAAGATTGGTGCTTCTTATAATTTTTCAGTATTTAAAGAGGAATAAAATGTGGATTATTCTTGGTATCTGCTTGTTTGCAATTATAATTATTACTCAGCTAAGGTTCAAACTTTTCTATTCTCCTAATGTTGTCAGAATTGGCTTAATTGGTACTTACCAGGAACATGATTTGCCTCAAGATGTAACAAAGCTTATTTCACAAAGTTTGGTTGAGGCCTCAGCTGATGGGAAAGTAAAGCCGAATTTAGTATCAGGTTGGGAAGTAAACAATGATGCAACTATTTTTAAATTTAAACTTAAAGATGGGTTAAAATGGATAGATAGTACTCCAGTTAAATCACAAGATTTAATATTTGATATTCCTAATACTGAAGTTTCATATCCTGATGATAAAACTATTCAATTTACCCTTAAAGAATCTTATTCTCCCCTACCTTCTCTTTTGACAAAATCAATATTAAAAAAGGGTACACTTTTGGGTATAGGTCCTTACAGAGTTGCCAAAATAGAAAAATCAAGAATTTTTATAACCAAAGTTACTCTGCTTCCTCCTGCTAGTGCTGTTTCCCAACTACCAGTAGTTTTTGTACGTTTTTACCCAAATGAAAAAGTAGCTGCCATCGGGTTTAGTTTAGGGGAAGTGCAAGCAATTTTGGGTTTAAGTAATGCAAAAATGTTTTTAAATTCTCATCTGGTAGAGATTAAACAGAAAACCGATTATACAAAAATCGTTGCAGTTTTGTTCCAAACAAAAGATCCGTTTTTGTCCAGCAGGTCTTTGCGGCAGGCCTTAAGTTTTGCCACACTTCAGATTCCAAATGAGCAGATTGCAAATAACCCTTATCCACCTATGTCTTGGGCATATAATAGTGAGTCAAAAAAATATTTGTCCAATTTAACAGAGGCAGAAGCAGCTATGGAGCGGGCTAAGTCCTCATTATCAGAAGATAAGTTACATAGCGAGTTAATTTTGACAACAACCCCTAATTTGGAAACAGAGGGAAAGTTAATCATAGCTTCATGGAAAAATTTAGGGTTTGATGCAAAATTACGGGTTGAGTCCGGAATTCCACAGAATTTTCAATCTCTTCTAATTACGCAAAGTATTCCAATTGACCCGGATCAATATTTTCTCTGGCATGCAACTCAAACTAAAACTAATTTAACTCAATATGATTCGAAGAGAGTGGATAAGGATTTGGAAGATGGTAGAAAAACAAATATTGAAGATGATAGAAAAGCTAAATATTTTGATTTCCAAAAAACTTTACTTGAAGATGCTCCAGCCGTTTTTCTTTACTTCCCTAAATACAATATTGTCTATCTTAAAAAAGCTGAATCTCTGTTAGATAAGGTGTTAGGTCTGTAATTTCATTCCCCAAAAGTGAAAGCATAGATTTTAGTTCCTGGGGTTTGGAAGTCTAAGTGGAGAAGATGAGTACCTACTTGTGGTAGTTCTACTAAGGGATAAAGCTTGGCTTCAGAGGCTGTAATAGTTTGGGTTAGTTTTCCATCAACTAAAACATTAATAACATCAGATTTAGTGGCTGGAGTAATGACTAGAAAAACTTTCCCTGCATTAAATTTAAAATCCAAAGCTGAAATTTCTTTTGAGGAAATATATTCATCTTGTTCATCCCAGTTGCCATTCAGGGTCCAGGTGTTTAAGCTCAAATCTTTTGAACTGGAATATTTATCCCTTCTGCTTAGTCCCAGATAAGTCTCTGGAGTAATTTGAGATTTTGGGGGTTGATCCGGCATATTTGTTAAAGGCATATCTGGATTTTGGCCAGCTTCTTTTAATAGATCCTGGATAGCTTTTTCCGTCACATTATATTCACCTTCACCAAAATGAGTATGTCTTATTACCCCTTTTGCATCTATTAAATACTCAGCAGGCCAGTAGTGGTTGTTATAAGCTTTCCAGGTAAGATAATCATTATCTTGAGCAACAGGATAGTGGATATTATATTGTTTTATGGCATTTAAAACATTTTCAGTTTTTTTCTCAAACTCGAATTCCGGTGTATGAACTCCGATCACTATAAATCCTTTGTCCTTGTACTTTTCATACCAGGAAGTTACAAATGGGAGAGTTCTAATACAATTTATACAAGTATATGTCCAGAAATCCACCAGAACCACTTTACCTTTAAGCTGAGATATGGTTAATGGTTCAGAGTTTAACCATTTACTAATACCCACAAATTCTGGAGCTTGACCTAAATTTGTTTGGGTGGGAGAAAAAATATTTGGGGTCGGCATAGGTTTGTTATTTCCCTTAAGCTTTTCTAATTGATTTTGTACAGATTTATTTCCTTCTAACTTGTATAAAAAATTAGAATAAGCTGGAATTGAATTTAAAAGCTTTGTTTGTAAAATTCTATCATATCCTGTAAATATTAACATTGCAGTAAGTATCATAATTATTCCAAATGCCTGCTGTATTTTGCCGGTATAAGGGGACAAAAGCTTACTTTTTAGAAAAATTCTTCTCCCAATTGTTGCAAAAATAAATAAAGGAATTCCAATACCTAAACAATAAAAAGCAGTTACTAAAACAATTTGTAAATTTACAGATTGAGTTGCTGCAAGAGTTGCAATTGTTGCCAAAATTGGTCCTGCACATGGTGACCATACTATACCTAAAGAAAATCCTGTTAAAATTCCTGACCAAAATCCATTATCTTGATTTGAGCTAATATTAAATTTCCCGCTGATTTTACTTACCAATCCTTCCAGGAGAAAGGTTAATTTTGGTATAACAAGTGAAAGTCCTAATAATCCAATAATAAAGACGGCAAAAAGCCTTAAAATATCCGGATCAAACGGGATAATTCTTACTATATAAGACAAAGTTAGGGTAAAAAAAGCAAAACTTATGATAATCCCTAAAGTAATCCCAAGAGGTTTTCTGTGTCCACCAGAGGTGGTAGCAGAAAGTACTATGGGGAGAAGCGGCCAAATACAGGGAGCAAAAATAGTTACTAGACCTGAAATAAATGCAAATAAAAGAAGTATTGACATATCTACACCTTATCACATATGATGAAATTGTTCTTTCGGGGGTTTTGTGTAAGTCAAAATCGGTGGTAAACTCCACGACCACGTACCGTATGGTACATGGACGAACTGGTGAAAATCCGGTAGCGGCCGTACAGTCGGAATGAAAGAAAGAATATGAAAAAATTAAAAAGCTTCGGTCCTCTATTTATAATTATTGCTGCTCTTTTATGGAGTGTTGATGGCATTTTAAGACGTTCTCTTTATTCTTTACCCCCATCTGTAATTGTTTTTTATGAACATCTGGTAGGATTTGGGGTTCTACTTTTTTTAATCCCCAAATGGTTTCCGGATTTAAAAAAGATGACAAAAAAGGAGTGGATTGCCATTTCCTTGGTCTCACTTTTTTCAGGAGCGCTAGGTACTATATTTTACACAGCTGCTTTGGGAAAAGTAAACTATATTCAATTCTCTGTTGTGGTGTTACTTCAACAACTTCAGCCAATTTGGGCAATTTCTGCTGCTGCAATTTTACTGAAGGAAAAAGTAACTAAGAAGTTTATACTCTGGGCTTTAGTTGCTTTAGTTGCAGCCTACTTTGTAAATTTTAAGGATTTAACAGTTAATCTTCAAACAGGGGCAGGAACTGCAATTGCCGGATTGTTTGCAGTTTTGGCAGGAGTTTTGTGGGGTTCATCAACTGCCATTTCAAAGTATGTTTTAAATAAGGTTCATTTTTTAACAGCCACTGCTTTAAGGTTTGCTCTGGCCCCGGTTTTTGCTTTATTGTTCGCTTTATCCATGGGCCAGGGAGTATCCTTAACCCAAATTACTTCCTCCCAACTAACTACATTATTACTAATTGCTTTTTCAACAGGTATGTTGGCTCTGGCAATTTATTATTACGGACTTAAAAGAACTCCTGCAAGAGTAACCACAATTTGTGAACTGGTTTGGCCGGCATCAGCAGTATTTATAGATTATGTATATTTTCACCAAACTTACTCAAATACTCAGATTTTAGGGATTGTTGTTTTACTTTTTGCAATCTACCAGGTAGCTCGGAAAAATAAATAATTTATCCATATATTTGAATTTGATATTGTAGATTGTTAGAATGGTCTTCAATGGGTGTTGCTTATATAGATCGTGTAGATTTGGATAGAAGTATAGTGATTGGAAATGTATTGGCTTGCGAGAGAGCGCGAAGGAATCAGAGAGCTGCTGATGTTCTGAGATTATTGAATATTAAGCCTAGTGTCTATAGTGAAATAGAACACAATTCGTTTTTACCTGGTATATCAAGAGCTTTTATTCCAGCTATAGCAGGATATTTAGGATTTAATGGAAAAAATTCTTTACTAGATTTTGCGGATGCAGTAGTTGAGGAACAAGAGATTCTGCAGGAGGAATTTGGTGAGAGATTACTCAGTGTGAATACTGCTGCTACAGGTCCTAGTAGAGTAGCACGGGGATTTAGAGTTGAAAGCGCAAGTAAATATGTTGACTTACAAGCTGTTACACCATATAGGATCATTACAGGAATAAAAGGTGAAGGCGATAAAGAAATTGATTACTTCCATATTTATCTAGTTCAAACAGATGTTCGTAAGCTAGAACAAGATGGTAAAATGCCATTAGTCGAAGATTTATTAACCCTCCCTTTTAAATCATATTTGTATTATCTTAGGCAAGGTCAACGAGCCACAGCGTAAAAGGATACATTTGATACTCTAAATATGCAATAATTTATTTATGGTGTTTAAAAAAATCCCCAAGAATGTTTTTTTGCTGGGTTTGGTAAGTTTTTTTAATGATTTGGCATCTGAGATGATTTATCCTCTGGTGCCTCTCTTCCTAACCACAGTTTTGCATACATCAATTCCAATCGTCGGATTTATTGAAGGAACAGTTGAGGCAGCTGCTGCAATCACTAAATATTTCTTTGGATTATTGTCTGACTATTTTCAAAGAAGAAAACCTTTTGTTATTTTAGGATATTCATTTGGGGCAATATCCAAGCCTTTAATTGGATTTGCTCTAGGATGGCCAATGGTACTTTTTGCTAGGTTAGTAGATAGGGTAGGAAAAGGTTTAAGAACAGCTCCAAGGGATAGTCTGCTTTTAGAAAACTCTACACCAGAAAACAAAGGTTATATTTTTGGGTTCCATAGAGCTTTTGATTCATTGGGCGCAGTATTTGGTCCTATTTTGGCTTTGGTTGCGCTTTATTTTCTGAAAGAAAACTTAAGAGAAACTTTCTTTTTAGCATTCATTCCAGGGCTTATTGCAATAATATTACTCGTTTTGTTTGTTCATGAAAAAAAGAAAGTAGAAGTTGTTGAGAAAAGGCAATTTGTAAAAATAAACTGGAGAATTTTACATCCCAGACTTAAATTATTTTTGATAATAAGTTTTTTATTTGCCTTGGGAAATTCCTCAGATGTATTTTTACTTCTGCAAGCCAAAAATTTGGGCCTTACTACAACTTTAGTGGTTTTAGCATATGTTTTATACAATATTTCACAAACTATATTTGCCACTCCCGCTGGGGTATTGGCAGATAAAATTGGGGCAAGGAAAGTTTTTGCAGCAGGGCTTTTAGTATTTTCAGCAGTTTATTTGGGCTTTGGTATAGTTCATCAATCAATTTGGCTCTACCTTTTATTCCCAATATATGGAGTATATATTGCAGCCACAGACGGAGTTTCCAAGGCTTATATTTCTGAATTTATAGAGAAAAGGGAATCAGCCACTTTTTTCGGAGCATATTATACTTTAACTGCAGTCGGAACTTTCTTTGCTTCATTAATAGGTGGATTACTTTGGTATAAAATTGCCCCAAGTGCAACTTTTATTTATGGAAGCGTCTTAGCATTAGGTGCGTTTATTATTTTACTAACATTCCGCAAAAGACTTCTTTAAATCTTTGTAGCCTTGCCAATGAAATCTTCTGGATCTTTATTTGATATAAATTCACAGGTCAAAAGATCCATTTCTGAAGTTGTTAAATAGGAAGGTATGATTATGATTCCAGTTCCTCTTATTCTAATTTGTCTGTCAAATCTACGGTCTTGAGTTATGATTATTCTGTTTTCATTAGTTGCAAGTCTATAAATTTCTGAATCTTCCGTTTCTCTGGGTAATTTATAATCGTGGCGAACATGTTTTAGATTAGCCTTTTTACAAAGTCTTTTAAAAAAAGAAGTTTGAGCAAATGCAGTATCTAATAAAAGTCTAAACTTCTTAATCTTTTGAGATTTCTGTTTACGAGTATCTATATTAGTTTAATTTCGATCCATAATAAGAAAAAATATCTGAGAGGTTTTTTTTTGTTAAGTCAGATAAATCAGGTAATTCTTTTTTAAGATCATTGAGCTTATATCCCTGAACACATAACGCTACTACCCGAGCAACAGGAATTCTTGTTCCTTTAATAACAGGTTGTCCGCCCATAACTTTTGGATTAGTTTGAATAATATCTGGCATATAATTAATTGTAACAGATTTGTCAAATGAGAATGTTTAATCTGGTCAATTTACGCTGCAACCTCCGAGGTTGACGCACGAATTATTTAGCATTTAGATCAATTTTTCTAATTCTAATATTTTTAGGGGTTACCTCGACCAATTCACTGTCATCAATATATTCAATGGCGTTTTCCAGACTCATTTGTTTTGGTGTATTAAAATGTTCGGAAACTCCTTCTCCTGCAGATCTATGATTTGTTTGTTGTTTTTCTTTGCAAACATTAATTTTAATATCATCACCCCTTGAATTTTGACCAATAACCTGACCTTTATATACCACTACCCCTGGGCCAATAAACAAATTTCCTCTACTTTGTGCACCAATTAAGGCAAATAATTTGGTAATACCTTTTTCAAAAACAACCAATGATCCATTGCTTCTCTCAAATTTTCCACCTGAATCAGGCCTGTATTCAAAAAAAGACGAGCTGATAATTCCTAAGCCCTTGGTATCTGTAACAAATTGGCTTCTATATCCGAAAAACTCTTTGGTGGCAATAATAAATTCCAAAAGTACAATTCCATTTTCTGTTTGCATGTCCAAAAGTTCGCCGTGTCTAAGTCCCATTTTTTGCATTACTGTTCCTGACATCTCCTCTGGTACCTCAATTGCTACTTTCTCATATGGAGTTAAAGTTTTGCCATTTTGTTGCTTTTCAATAACCTGTGGTTTCCCAACCTCAAATTCATATCCTTCACGTCTTAGTCTTTCAATTAAAATAGCCAAATGTAGTTCCCCACGTCCTGAAACAATTAAATCACCTGATGGTCCGTCTTCTACTTTTAATGCCACATCAGCTTCAGCAGCCTTATACAATCTATCTCTGATCTGTCTGGCTGTTTTAAATTCTCCCTCAAGTCCGGCCAATGGGGAAGTGTTAACTCCAAATCTCATTTGCACAGTTGATTCCTCAATATCCAAAACCGGTAAAGCAATAGGATTTATTGAATCTGCAATAGTTTCACCAATTGTAATATCCGGAATACCAGAGAGGGCAATGATATCTCCGGCATGAGCCTCACTAATATCAATTCGTTCCAGTCCTTCAAACCCCATAAGGGACGTTAATCTAAACTTTTTAATCACACCGTCCCTGTTTATATGAGCAACTTCTTGACCTGTTTTTATAACTCCGGCATAAATTCTGCCGGTTGCAATTCTGCCTTTAAAGTTATCATAAATTGTATTGGTGATAAGAATTTGTAAAGGTTTATCAGAGTCTGCCAGAGGAGCCGGGATGTGTTCTAAGATAGCATCAAAAACAGGGGAGATGTCATTCATCTTAGAAAGATCACTCTCAATTCCGGCTTTTCCCTGTTTTCCTGAGGAATAAATAGTTGGAAAAAATGCGGTTTTTTCATCTGCCCCTAGTTCTAAAAATAGATCAAAGGTTTTATTAATAACATATTCAATTCTGGCATCTGGTTTATCAATTTTGTTTATAACCACAATAACTTTATGTTTCATTTCCAAAGCTTTTTTTAAAACAAATCTGGTTTGTGGCATTGGACCTTCTTTGGCATCAATAAGCAGCAAAACCCCATCTGCCATTTTTAGAACTCTTTCCACTTCCCCACCAAAATCTGCATGTCCTGGGGTATCGATAATATTAATTTTGGTATCTCTGTAGTGAACTGATGCATTTTTGGAAAATATAGTAATTCCTCTTTCTCTTTCCAAATCATTGCTATCCATTATTAAATCTCCTTTTTCTGTTGCTTCCTTGGAGATTTTTGTTAAAGTTTGACGAAGCAAGGCATCAACAAGTGTTGTTTTGCCGTGATCAACATGAGCAATAATGGCTACATTCCTTATGTTTGTCATAATATCTACTAAAAAACCGCCTCTTGAGCGGTTTTCAAAGCAGGTAACGTATCATACCAAATTGAGCGTAAAATAACAACCCTGAGTGGTTTTGGTTTTATTAATAGTACCAGCGGGGAGTTCTATAACAAGCTTGTACTTAGGATTCCAAAAGAAGAAAGAATTTGGTTTTAGGGATCTTTTTAGTTTAACTACTTTAAGACCTTGGTCTAAAATAACAACATCAATAGATTTTTTTAATCCAAAAGTATGTATGCCAAAACGTGTTTTAAAAAGTAGAGACTTGGGATTGGATTTTTTAAGTAAGCCTAAAAGCTGGTCAGAAATAGATTTTGTTTCCTTTAAATCTCTGGCAAGAATTGTATTTTTTGTAATATTTTTTAAAATCATATAAATTCATTATATATTGAAGTAGAGTTTTAGGACATAAATTGCTAGAATATACAAGTTTGGGCCGGTAGCTCAGTGGTAGAGCAATGGACTCTTAATCCATTTGTCGTGGGTTCAATCCCCACCCGGCTCAC
>Ga0209515_10005848_pt1 | contig 15713 bp, 13 predicted proteins | sample Subgroupgradi54m_FD_187454 | JGI IMG/M metagenome (GOLD analysis project Ga0209515, IMG submission 187454) | Subsurface groundwater microbial communities from S. Glens Falls, New York, USA - GMW60B uncontaminated upgradient, 5.4 m (SPAdes)... ...
CCCTTTCGTGGCCTTAAGCTTGCGCACGCCTTCGGCGACCTTTCCAGACTTTGCGCCGACGCGCACGGAGGTTTTCCAGTCGAGCCCCTTGTCCTTGCTGGTGACGACGTATTTGACGGCTTTGCCGGAGATGAGTTTGTCCATGGCCTTGGGAACGGCGTCGTCATTGAACCCCATGAACCAGCCCCCGTGGGTGAAACCGCTGTCCCGATCTTCATCGGGGCCGCCGGGCGCCTGCATGACGCCGTCGAGGGAGAGTTGGGTGATGGCGATGAGTTTTCGCATGGTTCACTTCCTTTTTTTCGTGAGTTCCGCCAGCAACTCTTCCAACTGGCCCAGGCCCATGGAAAAGCCTTCCTTGAAGCCCATCTTGATGTGCATTTCCAGGTGGGCGAGCGAATCGCAGCGGACGTCATTGGTGACCAAAGTGACGCTATTGGTTTCCACGAAGGAATTGATCCAGGTTGACCCCGTCGTGGCGGGATCCACGTTTCCGTTTTCATCGCAGAACCGGCTCCGGTACGTGAAGGTTTTCCGCGGGGCGATCCGCGAGAAGGTCTTCAAGTCCCAATGCCGCTCGCCTTGGGGACTTACCATGGCATACAGCCATCTCCCGCCTTCGGAAAAGTCCATGGCTTTGGTTTCCGCTTTCCAGGGTTTGGGCGCCCACCATTGGTCGAGGATTTCGGCATCCGTCCACGCCGACCATACCAGATCGAGCGGCGCATCGAAGGAGCGCTCCACCTTGACGGCCAGGTTTTCCTTATCCACTATGAAATTGAAAATCTTCTCCGTGTTCATTTTTTCCTCGCTTTCAATTGGGTTAATACGTCATCCAGTTGGCTGAACCGCTTGGCCATCAAGGCCTTGAATTGTTCCAGCCATTTCTCTATCTCGCGCATTTTTCCGGCCCTCAAATGGTATTGGATTTCCCGCCCATGCTGTTCCTGATCAACCAGCTCGCATTCCACCAGAATCCGGATGTGCTTGGAAACGGCCTGCCGGCTGGTCTCGAAATGCAAGGCCATGGCATTCGGGGTCATCGCCTGGACGGCCAAGAGCATGACGATGGCGCGCCTGGTCGGGTCGGCAATGGCCTGGAAAATATCTCTTCTCATCCGAGTCCCCGTGATAAATACAACAAGGCTATAATGCGCAACCGTTCGGTAGCAAATATACATGCAACCAATCAATTGCGCAATATATTTCTGCGCCCAGGCGAAGCGGCCCATGAACGGTCTTTTACCAGGGGGTAGATGGGCGGTGGGAAAACCGGGCGGCCAACCCAGCGAAGACCTCCCAAATCATGACATCGGACGGCAATTCAACCGGTAGGAGTCACCACCCCATCCCCACGGAAGTAGACCGGTTTCCATGCGCTGCGTCATAAAAAACCTCCTACGGCCATCGACCAAGATCAAATTGCGTGCGATTATTGAGATCAATTGATTATTTCTGCTCTCGAATCCGCTTTGATGATCGCCAGCTTTTCGCGCCATTTTTGGAGCTCCTCAGGTGTTTGTCTCACCCAATCGGTTACTTCGCCAACGATTTTCAATGGTGCTCGACTGCGATATGAGCGTGTCGGATTGCCGGGAAATTTTTTGTCCGTAACGTTCGGATCATTTTCAAAGCTCCCATTCGGTTCAACGATATAAACACGCTCGCGTCCATCACCTGGGGCCAAGGCCGCGGCAAGTCCCGCCCCATTAGCCAAGGCTGTAAAATAAACGTGATTCATTATGACTTCGGGTTTGTAATTTGACCTGTACCCTGGTGTCAGCAAATCACCAACCTGCAAGTCCGCTTTCGTCCCGTGATAAAAGGGGCCGTTTTCTTCACGCACCGGTTTTTGTTTTTCCATCAGAATTAAAAGTGCGCTTGGATTTCGAAAATGTTACCCGACCAATCCTACCCATAAAAAAGATATTCAATACTCGGGCCAAGGCGGCGAGGAAGGTGACTTGGACCTTCAATTTGCCTATGCCCCTGCTATTCTTATGCTATGAATGAAAACCTTGATTTGGCAGCCGGATACGCGCGGGAGCTGGTGGACGCAGCGGGCAAGCAACAATCAGCGCCGCGCGGAAAACTTGGGGACTGATTCCGGACCCTGACGATCCCAAAACGGAAATGAGCTAACCCATGGGGCCTCGGGCTCCCGACCAGGCGCAGGAAAATCCTACCCGCCGGCGCCGGAAGCGCCTGATTTCGGTGACGCATCGCTTACGGCTCCGGCGGCCAGATCCGCCGCGCTGGGTACCTTCACCCCTTCGACGTAAGTGGTGCCATCCGGGTCGAACTTGAGGTTGACGGGCGCTTGGGCCTTGCCGTCGGCATAGGCGACGATGCTCCCGCTACCGGAGCCGTCGGGGAAGAACGTAAACTCCCCGGTGGCCAAGGTTTTCCCATCGGTATCCAGGGTGGTCTCCAGCACGGTATAGGATCCGTCATCGCCGAGCACGGATGAGTATTTGGTCTTTCCGGAAGAGTCGGGCTGCGTCCAAAGGGTGGTGTCCTTGTGGGTTTCATAGGTGTTGGTATCGGCGGCGGAAATCTCCGTGACCACGAATTGATCCTCGCCCTTTTTCACCTTGATGGTCCGGCTCATACTTGTGTCTCCGTTGGCCAGCACCTCCTCGTTGGTGTAGTCGCCGGTGCCGTCCTCATCCTTGTAAGTCCCCCAGGAAATATCCTTGGCGGGATCGGTCCCCTTGGCGCCGAGGTAAAGGGTGGTGTCCTTGAACTCATTGGTATTGGAGTTGTACCAGCCCGTGTTGCGCGTATCCGCGTCCGGGTTCCGAGCGTATGTGCCGACGCCCGCAGCCAAAAGGCCGCCGTCTTCGTAGCTGGAATCGCCTCGGACGTAGTAACTCACGTCATGCCAAGCGCTGGTCCCTTTGGCCTTATCGAATTCCTCGCGGCGGAACCATTTGGAAACGTCATGTTCCGCCGAAGCGGTATAGCGTTCCTCTTTCACCATGACTCCCGCTTCAGGTTCCTGACCCGCCAATACCGGAACCTTGGCCGTGAACACTTCGGAACTGAAGAGAGTGGACAGGCTCTTCTTGTAATAGTCCTTGTGGGACCAGTAAACCACTTCATCATCGTCGTTGGTGCCGAGGTCATTCGGGATCATCCAAGTTACGATGACAGCCGAATCCTTATCGCCGGTATGGTCGTCGGCGTCCTTGGCGACGTAACCCGTGTAGGTGTAGATTTCCTTCACTTCGACGGTATCCTTCTCCCCGAACACGTCTTTGCCGTGCTTCGCATTGGTGGTGATGAGCGAGGTGCTGCCGTCGTCGTAATGCGCCGCGGCGGAGTAATAGGTAATCTGATCATCATCCCCGATGGTGAGATCATGCACGAACTGGACCACGCTGTCCCGGTAGGTCTTATAGCCGTTCTGATTGAAATAGTGGTTGGTCACCCAGACCTTGTTGGCCGCGCCCGCTGCGCCGCTGAAATAGAGCCCGTCCCCATCGGCGTCGCCGTAGTCGCTGCGCGAAAGGGTATCGCCTTTGGCCGACAAGGTCACGTTGAAGGAGGGGTATTGACCATTGTCCTCCCATTTCGAAAAATCCTTGTCGGCACCGGGGTCGTAAACGTTATAGGCGTACCATTGTGAACCGTCTTCGTTGACGCCAAAGGCCGCCGTTTTGATGATGGGTTCGCCGCCGTTCGCGGCGGTATTCAGGAAACCGTCCCCATCGCCGTCCCGGGTCTCGTTTCGGCCGGTGATTTTGCCCTTGATCCAGACGGTATCAGCCGAGGAGAGCGCTTCCCCGTCGCCCAGGCTGTCGTACAGGAAAGTATTCCCGTGGTCGGTGAGGGCGGCCTGATGATAAAGGGTGTCTCCGTAATGGCTGGAATAGGTCTTGCGGATGCGTACGGTCTTTCCGACGGAGGCGCCGTTCAAGATGCCGTCTCCGTCGTCGTCATAACTGCCATAGGTGGTCAGCGTATCGCCGGAGGCGTTCAGGGTGCCGCCCATATTGTGGTAGCAAAGGTTGTCGGCCGGCTGACCGTAATCCTTATCGGGTCCCGGGCCGTAGAGGGCGATGTAAAAGGACCGTGTCCCATCATCGTTGAACCAGCTGGAAGCATACTCGATCAGGGCGGGACCGGAGGCGGAAGTGTTCAGGACCCCATCCCCATCGCCGTCCTGGGTCTTGTACCAACCCGTGGACTTGCCTGCGATGAACGTGCTGTCCACGGAGGATAGCAAAGTACCTTCCCCTAGTTGATCGTACACCTTTACGGTGCCGTGGTCGGTGGTGATCTCGGACTTATAGGTGGTGTCGTGGTTCACGGTCGTGATGATCCGCTTGATCTGATCGGTCTTGCCGACGTCGGCCCCGTTGAGGACGCCGTCGCCGTCCAAATCTTCGTAAGCCACCTGGTAGGTTCCACCGTCGGCGTAGGCAAGGGTACTGACCGTTGCCAGGACCACGGGATCGGCTTCGTCATAGGGAAAGCGGTACGCCGTGGAATCTTTGCCGGTATAGGGCCTGTCGCCGGAGTCCTCCCCGTACTCGCGCAGCTGGTAGATGGACCCGCCGGCCGAATCGTCCAGGACGAACCACGACGTATCCGGGATCAGCGCAGCGGACTTCGCCAGCCCGCGCCTGGCGTGGTGGGCCCCTGTCTTAAGCAACGCGCCGACTACGCCTCCTTTGGGAATCTTCCCCGGACCTTTGGCCGCTATGACGATCTTCGATTTCGCGTCGGCGCCTCCACCGACCCTTGCTGATCCGCCCAGGCTTTGCAGGCCGACTTGGATTTTGGTATCGGAACCGGTGGGGCCTCCCATAAGCTTGCCGACCTTGTCCAGGGCCGCGATATTCTTATGGAAATCCGCGAGGGACGCCGCAGTGGCCTGGGTGAGGTTCAGCGCGGGTTTCTTGCCGTTCACCTTATCAGGATTGGAAACGCTGACCGGGTCCTTGGCGACGGTCGAGCATCCGGCGAGGATGAAGGCGGCCAACAGAACCGGTGCAAATGAAATCTTCGTCATATTTCAACTCCTGATTGGAAACGGCTCCAAAGCTGTCCAGAGGGAATTGTGGTGGGTGGGTCAAGGAATCGGCAAGTTCTTTTTTGCCAGGGAAGGAGGGAGGCGCGCGAATGCAACCTACCCTACTCAAATCCTCCTATTCCTTGCCTTAACACTCCCCCTCGCTCACCTCAAGTTCCTCATCGACAGAGCTTGGCCTATACCGAACCTGGGTAAAGTTTGCTGATGACTTTGTAGAGTGCGGTTATCTCGGGATCACGGCGGGTATGGATTTGACGAGTAGTTATTCAAAAGGTTTCCGTGCCTGGAGCCAATGCTTTGAGCATGGTCCATGGACGGCGAATGGGGTAGTGGGTGTTTCGAAATAGGGATACGGCCACGATCAATGCGTGGCTTCGGCAACAACGGAAGAGTTCCCCCGAAGCCCTTACCCGCGGCGCGCAATGAAGACGGGTTGCGGCTAATTGACGGAGGCTGCGAAAAGAACTTCAGGGAATGTCAGTGCAGCCGAATCCTGACCCAACGCGAATTTTCAATTAATTGATTTAGGCTTGCTTCCGCCGCCGGCTCACTGCACCTAGGCCCACAAGTCCGAGCCCTACAAGGGCAATGGTGGTGGGTTCGGGTACTGAGCTTGGAGCTTGATCAAGGGGCTGCGAACCAATCGGAGACGCAGATCCAGTGACGATTACCCCATCACCCGCATAGTACTGGGGAGCAATGGTTTCGCCTTCAAGGCACCAGCCCCCAGTGGCCGAGAAGCAGAGATAATTCCAGCCACTGCTGTATCCATGGGTCCCGCCGGTGCCATTTCCCTGAATCAAAAACTCAGAACCAGCGACACTGAAGTCAAAAGACATGCTGGTCGCAGAAGCAGAGAGGCCACCGCCGATAGGATGCGGGATGCCCGAATTAGACGTTGTCAGAGTGACGTTGTTTGCCGGGTTGAGGTCATCGATCAAGTCGAGGTTCCAACTTAAAATATTGCCGGCTTCCAAAACTCCGATTGTGCCATCGGTGGTGATCGTCCCCAGAATAGTGTTTGTCTGTAAGGGATTGCCGCTCGGGAAAACATTGGTGGCGGTCGTGTTAAAGGTGTAGATGATATCCGCATGCGCAGCCACAGCCATCATCGCAACCAAGCATCCTAAAGGCATAAGTTTGCTTTTCAAATTCACTTCTATCTCCTTAGTCACATTTTTGAAACAAGCCGAAGGACCCACTCAACCAAAATTCCCACTGGAGAAAGACGTTAATAGCAAATATACAGCCGATAAATTAATCGGCCTTTTTTCTCGAAATTCGGACAGGGGGAGGGTTGATTGTAAGTTTATCCGACACGTGCGAGATCTCTTTACAGCTATTTATCCGCCGCTTGGCTCGGTTTTGAAATTAGGAAGAGTTGCCCACAAGCCCTGGCTCCCGACGAATTTATCAGTTTGGGCATGGCTCTGCTCCTCGGATTTTCGGCTGTTTTCCAGTACAGGCATCCTTTCATTTCTTGAAGTGATTTCCGCCATACACGACGTACGGCGCCTCAACGGAACCCGGTTGCACAAGCTCACCGCGGGCATCTGGAAGAGTTATGAAATCGGGGGCCCCGTCGCCGGCCAGGCCAACCGGATGTTCAAAGCCTATAATGGCGACTTCTATGTCACGGTTTCTCCAATGGCATCCTCGAAGTGCTCAAGTATTCCGGCGACACCTGGAAACCAGCGGCCAGAGGCAAGCCCATCTACGACCAGTACATCGAGGATTTCTACGTGGATGCCTCGGGAGGGATCCAGGGGGTGCTTTCCGGAACCCTTTTCGGGTATCGCTGACCGCACGGCCCTTTGGCGACATCGAAACAACCTTACAGTTTTTGAAATCAATCCTTTATCAACCTGACCGAGAAACCGGTAATCTTATAGTTGCTGTTCCATTGCAGACTATCGGAATTGTGGAAGAGGTTCCGGGCCACCGCACCCGATTCATTGTATTCCGTGGAGCTCCACCAGTTACCTGAGCCATAGAAATCGAAGGACCCATTGGCGACGCGGGAACCGGCGGGTAGCGCCGCAAAACCGCTCTTGTTGTTCTTAGACATGTCATTGCTGATGGCGCCGTCCGCCGAATCGGGAAGCCTATCCCAATCGGTCTTCGCAGCCAAGGATTTTCCGATCTTATTCCCTGCCCTGGTTCCATCCCAGTTGTACCCATTCCCAATCAGGTACGATTCGAGGGTTTCCCAATCCGCGTCCGACGGAACACGCCAGCCGGGAGGCGCCAGCCTTTTGGTATCCACGGCATACCAAATGTATAGCACGCCGTATTTCCTGATGCTGTCCGCATTGTCCGTGTTATGGAAGTAGCAATAACCGGGAAGGGATGCATTCGCCCAATCGGCGCTATCCTTTTTATTAATAATTTCCGTCCCATCGTTATACCTCTTGGTCCGCAAATTCTCCGCGGTCCAGACCTGGTCCCCGATCTTGACCGCCTGATAGAGATTCCCATCGACGTCGGTCACCGTTCCGGCGCTGAGGGTGTTTCCCTTGTACCCGAGATCCTTTACGACAAGGGTAAAGCGTTTCGCCTTTCTGTTCTCTCCTTTTGACAGGGTTGCGGTTAAGGGGACCGAAGCATCTCCGCTCCCGGCTGCCGGGCGGCTCACAATCCCATCAATTGTGATTGCCGCGTCATTTCCCGAGACCCATACGATTCGACTCCCTTTCGACCCGCTGGCCGGCAAGACCTCATTTCCCGTGACCGATTCCGCGCTATCCCCCGGCGCATACGTTATGAATAGGTCATCCCCATCGAGTTTCACGGCCATGGCATCCGGGTCATCCGGATCCACCGAGGTTTTGCCGCACATGCAGTTCAGTGAAATCAAAAGTAAGGCTGTAAGGCCCGGCAGTAATGATTTTAAAAAGCGCATAGTCCCTCCACAGGTTTATCCTTTGGTGAGGCGGCTTTGGTTGGATTTCTCCACTTTCAACCCCCGCGAATTCACCCCACCCCGTGATTAAGCAAATCCCGCGCCGTGAGATTCGGCTGGCGTCGAGGAAAGAAAGGGTTCAAATCGAATAGAATGGCGGCTTCAATAAAAACCGGTTTTCAGGAAATGAGAATTTATTTTGCAAGAAGAGTAATGCTTGAATGCGACGGGAAATCACCTTCGCCACTCTTCACTAAATCGGATTTGGAATGAATCTCTTCAGGTATGGTGAAGCGCCTTTGGCGTTTTGTCCAACGCTTTGAATATGGTCGAGGTATTTGAATGCAATGCTGATAAATGCGACAAGCAATACGGAGCGATCACAGGCTAAATACGTTTCCAAGCACCCGTCCGCAATGATTGTTTTCAAATAATTTGCTCGGATGGAGGAATCAGAACGGCGTTTACCGGATATCGTAACCGCAGAGTTACGGGATTCGGAAGGTGAATTCCGCCCGACGGACACGATGGACATGTATTCGTTCCCGACAAAAGCGGTGATTTCTTACAACTAAAATCACCTCCTGATTTATTCCGAAGGGGTAATCACTTGAAATAGACACCAAAGGAGCGTTTTGGTTTTCTGGCATGTATCTTCCTAGCAGCATCCTTTAGCGTCCGCTCCAAGCGACAAGCGCCACCACACGAGGGATGGCACGATCCCCTCGACGATCATTCGTCCAACATTAAGGCAACACATTGAAAATCTCCAAACTCACTCTTCCGGTGATCGTCGCACAGGCTTTCTGCCTATCGCCGATATGGGCTGATCCTATCCTGGGTTCGGCCCGGAATTTCGCGGTGCTGGGCGCCTCCACGGTGACCAACACGGGCGCGACCACCCTGACGGGCGATTTGGGTCTTTACCCGGGCTCTTCGATCACGGGTCTCGGGACGGTTACCATTACGGGTACAGTCCATCAAACCGATGCCGTCGCGATGCAGGCGCAAATCGACGCCCTCAATGCGTACGACTTCCTGGGTGGCTTGACCGTTACCAGCAACCTGACCGGTTTCGACCTGGGTTCGTTGGGCGTGCTGCAACCCGGCGTGTACAAGTTCGACAATTCGGCCCAGCTTACGGGGGCGCTGACGCTTGACGGCACCGATCCCGATGCTCTCTTCGTTTTCCTGATCGGCTCCACGCTCACCACCGCGTCCAACTCGGTCGTGAACGTGCTCAACCGTAGCGCAGATGACGGCGTGTATTGGCAGGTCGGCAGTTCCGCGACGCTTGGGACCAGTACGTTATTTGCCGGCAATATCATCGCGAACACGAGCATCACTCTGAATACGACCGCCGGCATCCCATGCGGTAGCGTGATTGCACTGAACGGCGCCGTCACTATGGACAACAACACGATCAGCAACGGCTGCCTTTCCGGCGGATCAATGGATACCAGCGGAACGGGCGGTACCACCGGTGGAACTGTGGGAGCCGTGCCTGAGCCCGGCACCATATGGCTGATGCTGGCCGGCCTTGGCATGCTGGGATTTGCTATCAATCGCCGGAAGAAATCAACGAATAGAAGACTCCCAATAGGCGATATGATTATGGATGCCAAGAAGCAGGAGTGTTAGGCCCTTCCACTTTTGCGGCATTGCATGTCGACTGCCGCCTCTTTACTTTAATCGTAATCATGATAAATCTGAACCGCCCTCCTTTGTTTCAGGCCGCGTCGCCCACCTCGCCACTGAAAACCATTAGCCGCATCCTTCTCGGCGCCTTCCTGGTCTTCACCGGCGTCAGCCACTTGACCTTCGGGCGGCGGGACTTCCATGCGCAGGTGCCCAAGTCGCTGTCTTTCCCGGGAACATCGCGCAGTACCTGAACCATGCGGACGCCTTCGGACTTGACACGGATGGGAAGCGCCTCGTTCGCCTCTTCTTCCAATCGCCGCTTGTCATGTGGGCGCTGTGGAGCACCAATGCCTGGGCATGGCTCCGCGGCCGAATCCAGGGCGGCTCACCTTGAGGATCCGGCACGACGGCCTCGCGTAGACCTCGAGGTCGCGGTCAGTACTTCGACCACATGTCGACGCCGCAGGACGTGGGACCCGCGGGCGGGCTCGGCAGCGTCTTCTTGTACTCGCTCCAAAGGGCCGCGAGGCCCGTGCCGCCGGTCACCTGAACGAAGACCTGCTCGCTGTTCGTTTCGTTGGTTGGATATCCGCCGAGCCAAGCGTTGTCCTTGTTCATCGTGATGTAGTTCGAGAGTTTGTGTACGAAGCCGGGCACCTTGGTCTCGATCCACTCGAAGAAGTAGGCGCCGGTATTGTAGCCGTCGCAGTAGTGATGCTTGATGGTTTCGGGCTTGTCCTTGATATCGGTGTAGCCGGCCTTGAGCCGGACGAAATCGGCCAGCGTCTCTTCGATCCATTTCGGATGCTTATTGCCGGGAGGCGTCACGACGTGCGTGACCTCGTGCTGAGCGGAGCCAAACGCTTGGATGACCACGTCGCCGTCCGGCGAGATCCTTTCCATGTCGCCCGCCGGGTAATCGTAATAGGTCTTGCCGGTGGCGGGATCGGTCCAGTTCTGGTCGGGCCATCGATGCGTGGGAGAGATGTTCATGACGAAACGCGCTTGGGCCGGCGTGCCCGCCGGCACGTCCTGGGGCGTTGCGTAGAGTACGGCGCACGCCATCTTGGGCGTCAAATCGAGCGTCGCCTTGACGCCCGCCGCACCGCCGACCTTGCTTTCGAGCTCCTTCACTCTCGCATCGTTGGGGGCGTCGTTGACGTAGATGGTGGGTCGGGCGCAATTCGGAAAGTTTTCCGGATGGTAGACGCCGGCCACGCTATCGATTTGCCTGGAAAGCTTCAGCACCAGGTTCGCGGCGACGCCCGATGTTTGCGGGTAGGTTCCGGCATGGTAGCCCGTCTTGGTCACGCTCAAGGTGCAAGCGGCGGCTGCCGTTTTGGTTAATGGCAAATAAGTGGAGGCCTCGGCTCCCGGTTTCGGAAGCAGGAAATACACTCCCGTGGCGGTCGCTTCCCCCCGGTCCCGTCCGTCCGCGTATCGGCCCTCCCGCAAACCGCCGCTCCGCGCTCCAGGCTCCAACCGCGGGAGCACGGCTAAGGCCCCGGCCAGCCTGAACGTCCCGTCGGCGGCCGACTGGGTCGCAAGGGACGAACCTTTCACCTGGATGGCCGCCTGGGCCACCGCCTTGCCGGAGTCGTCCACCACTTTTCCGGCCAGATCGAGGGTTTGGGCGTGGATATGCCCCGAGAGGCACAGCGCGGCGAGCATGGATTTCATGAATGGGATTCGGAAAGTGAGTTCGGGCATCTAGCCTCCTAAATGGCTTCCCACTCTTATATAACGATTCGCAGCGATTCCCAATTATGCTTTCACCCGGAGCTTGTAATAAGTGTTGCGCATTTGCAACGTTCGTCACATGGTGATGTGAGCTCTGGGGCCATGCCCGCTACGCGAGGACGCGAGCGAAGTGGGGAGGACCGACCCCGAAGCGCGCGGCCGCAGCAAGCAATTAAAACGGGATGAGGCAAACCCGGATAGGGGCGCGGATCAAGGTTCGCTTGTCAAAGCGTTCCGGGTGCCAATCCCCTCCTGCCCAGGTCTTGGTTTCCTTGAATTCCTTATGCTTGGGATTGGCCAGGACCTCGACCAGACGCGCATATCCTGGCTCGCCTCCACAGTCTTCGGGTGGACAGGCGCGCGCGCCATCCACGCAGCGCGGATACTTTTCGCCTTTGTCGCGAGCCATGTATCTAATCAAGCCACCCCATGCAGTCTTGTATGGCGACATGCAAGTCCCAAAAATTCGCGTCCGCGGGCACTTCAAACTTCCGCCAGATGGTCGGCTCGATACCCACCAGTTCAATCTTGAATTGGAATACGGCTTTCCTCAAGAAGCCGGGAAGCCCGTTCTTGTCTTTTCGATAATTCATCAGGTAACCGGAAGGGGTCTGGTTCTTCTGGTATTTGGAGGCCATATCTATGATTCTTTCTTCACGAGTCCGCCCCTAAAAGTTGACTATTTTCCCAAGGAGAAAATCCATGTCCCGCATCCTTCATTCCTCGAAATCCCATCAGCGCTTGTCAGCATCCATTTCGATAGCAGCCAATACAGGAGGCCCTGCGCCGATTCCTGAAGTTACGACCCGGTACACCCAGAAAGTGGAGGCCCCGCCGCATCAGCGACCACCTGCTGGGGCTGAGGTTGGGTTCCGGGCTTTCGGCGACCACTGTCGACCTCCACCATGATGCCTTGAATTTCTTCTGCCTCCACGTGCTCAATCGCCCGCAATCGGTCGTCGGCATTCCCTATCAAAAGCTGGCCCAAAAAATCCCGCGAGTGCTGACGGTCGGAGAAGCAAAAGCCGTGATTGAAGCGGCTCCCTCTGCAAAACATCATCTCCTGCTTTCCCTTGCTTATGGCTGCGGTTTACGGTTGGCGGAACTCATCCACCTTGAAATCACCGATTTAGATTTCAGCCGAAAAATGATCAAAGTCAACGTGAAGGGTTCAAAGGAAAGACTGGTCATGCTTCTCCTCCCTGGAACGAGCATTGAAAGCCCATCTGCGATTGAGCCAGCCGGTTCGCTGCCTTTTTGAAGGCAGGCACGCCGGGATACACATGCGTCGCGAAGGCTCCCAAGTCCTTTGGAAGAAGGCCTGCTTGGCGGCCGGGATCAGCCCCAAGGGCGGCATCCATACCCTACGGCACTCCTTCGCTACCCATCTATTTGAAAACGGTACCGATATCCGGACCCTACAGATGCTTATGGGGCATAGCAGTTGTCAAACCAAGGAAAGGTATACCCACGTATCGATGCGATTTCTTTCAAAGGTTGTCAGCCCGGTGGACTTGCTCTGACATCTGGTTGATTTCTTGCAGCAAAGAGAGCAGAGAAACTGGAAATTCTCAGTTTCGAATACCACGGTGCGGAGGTGATTTAGGACTGCATGTGTTGTATGCGCCGAAGGCCGGCAAGCGCCGTTTCGGCGCGCAGTCCGAGTTGCCCCCACATCCACTGCACGGTCTATGAAATCTTCTTTTCACGCCGCTGTTTTTTTTCGTCACGCGCGTCTTTTGTCTTTTTTCCCAGTGCCGAAATCGATTGCACTCTTCCATTTACCGCGATTGTTCGCGCAAATCGCCCCAGGAAAAGAGCCATTGCGAATGGTTACGATACATTACGGCGTGATCCGCCAATGCAGTATTCCCGTGACTGCGAACAAATTCCTCTGTCCATGCCGCAATCGCATCCAATCGTGCTATGGCCGTGCCAATCAATTCGGAACAACCAAAGTGCGTTTTCCCGGCCACTGCACCATAGCTGGATAGGAATAATTCCAGGCGCTCCGTCATCTCCTGAGACATGAACGGCGATTGCTCGCCTGGAAACGCATTGTTGTCCACCTGCTAACTCCTCTTCCATTGACAACGGCACTCCAGCGGTGAAAATTGGCTACCCGGAAAAAGGTAAGCTATTGGCGACGCATCTTCTAATGGGTTTTGGAAAAAACATGTGGATCTGAAAAGTGGTCGAAATCCGGGATCTTTTCCCATCGCGCGTGGTATTCATTTTCTTTGGGGCGTGCTCCGCGGTTCTTGTGGGGGAAATTGCATACAACGTCAGCGGAGGGAGAAGCGGCATTTCAAGGCAGGCCTGAAACGCGAGCACGTAAGCGTATTGGGGGTCTTCCGCCGCCCCCTCTTTTTCTCGACGGTGAGGCTAAAAAATCATTTTTTGGGTATGATGGAGCGATAAAAATCTTTTCCCAAACTGTCGATTTCCTACCCCCTGCTCCGTCGTTAGGGTAGAGGGTGGATAAACACCCTATTCAAGGAGTGAATCATGAAATACTATTTGCTGATGTATGCGGACGAAAAGGGCGGGGCGGCGGTGTCGAAAGCCGATATGGATGTTTGGTTGGGGAAAATCAATGCGTGGAAGGATGCGATGGAAAAAGCGGGCGTACTGCTGAAGGGAGAAGGCTTGCATCCGACCGCAGCGGCTACGACCGTACGCGTGCGCGAGGGAAAAACCGTCACGACGCATGGGCCGTTCGCCGAGACGAAGGAACAATTGGGCGGCTTCTATCTGATCGAATGCAAAAATCTCGACGAAGCCATCGATTGGGCGGCGAAGGCTCCCGGCGCGCTGTTCGGATCGGTCGAGGTGCGTCCCACGTGGGATATGGATTTGATGTCTGCCACCAAGGCCTTGCGCGAAAGCGGCGTTTGGAAATCATAACGCGATGACGGCATGAGCGAGTCGGCTACGTCCTTAATCGAGCGCGTTCACAAAGCGGAGTATGGCCAAATCCTGGCCACGCTAATCGGTTGGTGCGGCGATTTCGAATTGTCCGAAGACGCCTTGCAGGACGCCTTTCTCGCCGCCATCGAGCATTGGGAGCGGGAAGGCGTTCCGCGTAAGCCGGGCGCGTGGTTGACCACGGCCGCGCGCCGCAAAGCCATCGATCGGCTGCGCAGCTTTCAACCCGAGGCGGTGGATCCGCAGGCACTTGAATCACTGCAATCCGTGGATTCCTATGCCGCCGCATCTACAACTAAGGATGCGCGTGATGAAGATGAGTTTCCCGACGAGCGGCTGAAACTGATTTTCACCTGCTGCCATCCAGCCTTGCCGCTGGAACAGAGGGTAGCGCTGACGTTACATAGCTTGGGAGGCCTGAACACGGCGGAAATCGCCGCGGCTTTTTTGCTTCCCGTCCCGACCATGGCCCAGCGCCTAGTTCGCGCGAAACGGAAAATCAGGGATGCGGGCATCCCATATTACGTTCCGCCTCCGCACCGGATCGCCGAGCGGGTTGATTCGGTTTTGACCGTGCTGTATTTGATTTTCACGGAGGGCTATGCGGCCACGGCCGGCGAAGCGCTGATTCGAAGTGAGCTGTGTGACGATGCCATTCATTTATGCCGGTTGGTGGAGCTCTTGATTAGGCGCAACGAAACGCAGCTGGATGTGCCGGCTGCGCGGAAGGCCGAGATCCTGGGACTCTTGGCGTTGATGCTGCTGAACCATTCGCGGCGGGATGCGCGCGTGGGAAAAAACGGAGCCTTGATTCTGCTCGCCGATCAGGATCGCTCCTTGTGGGATCGGCGCAATATCGAAGAGGGGCTGGCGCTTTTGGAGACCGCAATGCAGATGCGGCAAGCCGGTCCCTATCAATTGCAAGCCGCCATCAGCGCCTTGCATGCGCGCGCCGAGCGCGCCGAAGCTACGGACTGGATACAAATCGCCCTGCTCTATGACAAACTTTTGACCTTCACCAATAACGCGGTGATTCGGCTCAATCAGGCGGTAGCGGTTTCGATGGTCGCTTCGCCCGCGCAAGGATTGCTGCTCCTTGAACTGCTTGCGGAGGAGTTGAACTCCTATGCTCCGTTTTTTCTGGCGCAAGCGGATATGCACCGGCGCTTGGGCCATGGCGCGCAGGCCCGCGAAGCCTACTGTTCGGCTTTGGATCTTACGCAGAATCAGGTCGAACGGGAATTTATCCGCGGAAGAATCGCGGCTCTTGGCGAGTAATCGGAATTATTGTCCCCACCGGTGATCGGCATATTGGTTATTTTTTGAATTCTCTTGGGCTGCGGTTTTGTAATTCGTAATTCTCCTCTCTTGTGTGGTGTCCCGTCCCACGCTGTAGCAGCGTAGAGAAGGGCGGAAATCCCACGCTGGAATCCCAGAGGCAGCCATGGGCCGGGGCGGGAA
>Ga0209515_10005850_pt1 | contig 15709 bp, 16 predicted proteins | sample Subgroupgradi54m_FD_187454 | JGI IMG/M metagenome (GOLD analysis project Ga0209515, IMG submission 187454) | Subsurface groundwater microbial communities from S. Glens Falls, New York, USA - GMW60B uncontaminated upgradient, 5.4 m (SPAdes)... ...
AAATTCGCGAAAATCGGAAGTTGGCGGAGAGAGTGGGATTCGAACCCACGGTAGAGTTTCCCCTACACACGCTTTCCAAGCGTGCTCCTTCAACCACTCGGACATCTCTCCGTTTAGAATCAACGATTTGCGAGCGGCCTGGAACAGGATAGCGCAAGACGCCCCTTCACGCATATCCGGTTCGCCATGTCCTGTCGTTCCAATCGTTTGCTGACATGCGCATCGCCAATGAAGACCGGAATTGTGTCAGACCTTCTAATCCCTCGCGATCACTTACAGCGATTTGCTTGAGTGGGCGGTGCGAGTGGGGCGAGCCATGCGTTTGTTGCAGGACAGTAGTATGGGTGCACGCTTTCTGCGCAGTGATACCCGCCGCGAATACGTCCATACGCGTCGTCGGTACCAAACAGTTCCGACGCAGGAACATCGACTTCGAAGCGAAGAGGCTGCGTATTCGCAAACGCAGAAGAAAAACGGCAAAGGAATCCGAGGGCGCGAAGGCGATACGACATCGGCGACGGTGGGCACGAAGGGAATGGCGGACCGGGGTTCCTCACCTGCTCCCCGTGAGTCGGCTCCTATGTGAGCGTCGAACTCTGCAGGGAGGCTGGCGAGTCAGGAGAAGCCGCCGACCGCTGACGTTCGTGCACCGCCAGCGTACGCAGCTGGTCTCGGGTCTCGATCAGCGTCGTTGCAACATGAGTGGCGCCAGCGTCGACCAAGATCGACCGGTCCTCGTCCGCCAATTCCGGAGGTGCCCACCGGCCGATCAGTATCCTGACATCCGGCAGTTCCGCGCGCAGCTTCCGAACAACGTAGCGTGTTTTCGACGGAGGACTCGGCGGAAGGTCCGCGATGCAGACCAGATTGGCCTGGCGCGTTTGCACGAGATCGACGATTTCCGCGGTGAGCAGGCGCACGGACATCACCTGCAGGCGGATGCCGTCGGCCGCGACAAGTTGCGCCAGCATCCGCAGAGCGGTGGCATCCGCTTCGCCGTTGGCAGCGCACCCGATCACCTCCACGTGCGCCGCCGCCGGAGCCATCGCTTCAGCGCCTGAGTCACTATCGTCAACGTTCGCAGGCAAGAACGAAGGCCGCAGCGCTCGCATCAGATCATCGACGTCGTTCAGCAATTCTCCGGTTTCTTCGATCACCGTCTGCTCTTCCGCGTCAGACAATCGTCCCTCGAGGCGATCCCGCTCGGCGTAGTTCAACGCTGGAAGCATGAGCGCGTCGTAGACTGTCTCAATGGACTGACTGGCGGCGTGGCGCTGGACGATCTCCGCCGCTTCGCTTTGATCACGCGCCAGAAGGCGCTGGTAGTAGCTGACGTCGGGGGCCAGCGCTGGCGAATCGGCCATGAGCGTGGACAGGAAATCCAGGCCGGGCACATGCTTTCCGAGTACGACGAGGCAGACGGTCAGCGGCGTCGCGAGCAGCAAGCCCATCGAACCCCACAACCAGGTCCACGCCGCAACAGCAACCAACAGGGCGACCTGCGACACGCCGGCGGCGCCAGCGTAAAGAATCGTTTCGAGAACGAGGTTCGTGAACAGTTCTAGCGCGACGAACAGCCCGATAACGGAGAGTGGTCTCGTCCACCCAGGAAGCGCGGCGAGGCTGACCAGAATTGGACCGCCCGCCGCCGCAAGAGGCCCGAGGTACGGCACGAACCGAAGCGCGGCGCCGAGTGCGGCCCAGAGCAGCGGATACGGCGTACCGAGCGCCCACAGCCCAACGCCGATCGCGATGCCGTAGATCACGTTCACGAGCGTCTGCATCAGGAGCTGGCGGCTGACTCGGTTCGCCGCTTCGTCGAACGCCTTGGTGGTGACGGCGAGGTGCCCATGGCCGACCAAACCGATGACGCGACCTCGCAGGTCCTCGCGCTCCAACAGCATGAAGATCACCAGCGTGATGAAGAATCCCGCCGTCGAAAGCGGTCTCACGGCCGGACCGAACCACGACGGAAAATCGGTCAGACTGGACACCTGCTGCGATTGGACAATCACCGGTTCGCGCGCATTCCCGAGGGGCGCCTCGGGCCCCGCGGCCTCTTTCTGGATCTCCTTGACCGTTTCCTGGACATGCTCCATTGATCCGCCGCGGGTTGAGCCACGGATATCCTCCACCTTCTGCCGGATGTTCGCGCGATACCGCGGAAGGTCGCTGGCGAGCTTCGACATCTGCGTCGCGACGCCCCACGCCGCCAGGCCGAGCGTCGTGAAGACGAGCGCGACGGTGATCAGAACGGCCAGAATGCGCCCGATCCGCCGCTGAAGAAAGGTCACCGGCGGCGACAGCACGAACGCAATGAGCAGCGCAAGGGCGACCGGCACCAGGACGGCCTGCGCCCAGTACAGCACCGCGATGACGAGCACGAATCCGGCGAATCGGATCCACTTGGCGATCGATTGTTCGTTCGCATCAGGCATGGCGTCACCTGTTAAGCCAACCGGGCCACGCGGTGGCCAAGCCTCCTCGATAACTCTTCGCGTTGGTGACGGCTGCTGAGAATTGGCGGCGAACCGTGGCAACATGCTGCGGAAGCTCGTCGAACTTGGCCATCGACCTGTAGGACGCTGAGCCACCAGCTCGGTTTGCTCGAACACGGTCGTTGAGGCGATACAGGTCGTGCCCTCAGCAACGGCTCTTACGATGCTGCGGCAACGCCGCACGCTTCACGCTCGCGAAGCTGCGCGGCTGCGTGGTTCTCGCCGTTCATGCAACGAAGAGGGACCCGTGAACCACGATCCTAGTGTCGCTCGATTGAAGGATGAGGGTCGGTTCGGACGACCGCTCGGTCATGTGATTCTCGCCGCTTCAGTCCTACGAGACCGACCAAGCCGACGAGGCCCAACCAACCCCAGTCACGACCGTCATGGCGACCATCATCCACGGGGTTGACGCTTTGGGCCGGGACGTCGCGTGGTTGCTGTGCCGCCACGATCGAACTGAATCCGAACCCCAGCACGAGCACAACGGCCAGAGTGCTGAATATTTGTCGCATGTCTCCTCTTTTCACTTTCAGAACGATACGAGTGCGTACCACGAACGCAACACCCGTACTAGTCATCGACTGACTTCAGTGCGGTCGCGTGCTTGGGCTCCTTTGTCGCCCCTGTTCTCGATTCCGACATCAGTTCACGAGCGATCTGCGTCAAGAGGTTGTCGGCGATCTCCTCCTCCGCGAGCGACTTGCTCAATAGTGCGGCGACCGCAGGGAGACCGATCTGACCTGCCATTGTGCGCGAGGTGCCGTAGTCCGAAATCTCGTAGTGCTCGACTTTCTGAGCGGATGCAATAAGCGCCAAGTCCGTCGCCACACCGTCCTGTTCCTTCCCCGCTTCGATGACTGCCTGGCCTTCCTCAATGAGGCCCGCCATTCCCTTGCATGGTTTCGCCTTCGCTTGCGCACCCAGCAGCGTGAAACACTCCTTCAAACGTTCGACCTGCGCTTTCGTCTCTTCGAGATGGTTCTCGAACGCGACCTTCAGGCGGCCGGCATGTGCCGCTTTGGTCATCTTCGGCAGCGCTTTGACGAGCTGTCCCTCGGCGCTCAGCAGGTCGCGGAGTTCCTCGACGAGAAGCTCCTCGATCATCTCGGGTTCGCTCGCGGTGCTCGTCGATCGATCGTCGACACTCGCGACCGCCGCGACGTCCCCATCGTGCACGCCGGCATCCTGGAACGCTGGAGCCTCGATGAATTGCCACTCCGCACCCTGATTCCAGGGCCCGCGCGCGTCAATCTCGCCGTCTTGGCCCCCGCCGGTCGAGTCATTGAAAAACTGATCGACCAATCCCGGCGTCGGCGGAATTTGGCCGATCGAAAACCGAGGCTTATTGAGGCTCTCGAGTGCCGCAGTAAAGGCCTTCATGTGCGTGATCTCGCGCGTCATCAAGAACTGCAACGCGTCCTTCGTGCCAGCGTCGGTGGTGAAGTTGATCAACCGCTCATAGACGATCTTGGCTCTTGCCTCGGCCGCGATGTTGCTGCGCAGGTCGACGTCCAGCTCACCGGTGATCTTCAGATAATCGGCGGTCCACGCATTGCCCATCGAGTTATACAAACTGACCCCTCCGCCCCCGGCGATGGCGACGAGAGGGTCAGCCTCGGCGCTCTCTCGATCGAATTTCATCGGCTTGAGGTGCAGGCGCGCGAGCGCGCCGACGATCTCCAAGTGGCTCAGTTCCTCGGTGCCGATGTCCATCAAGAGATCCTTGCGCTCCGGATCGTCGCAATTCAGGCCCTGGATGGAATACTGCATCGCCGCGGCGAGCTCGCCGTTCGCGCCGCCGAACTGCTCGAGGAGCATGTTCCCAAATCTCGGATCTGCGTCGTCAACGCGGACCGTGTACATCAGCTTCTTCACGTGGTGATACATGCAACCCTCTGCGATTGGAATTCGTGCGATGGAACACAGGCCATGGGAACCCCGGCCTTGCGGGTCAATCCTGTCCCATCGCTACGCCCGGGCACGCGTGTCGGTCTGATCTGAGCCGAGCTGTTTCACGAGCTTGTTGTAAAGGCCGAGAATCAGAAAGGTCGGCGCCCACTGCCCGACGAACACACTGCCGTTCTTGTTCCCGGTGAGATGAAGAGTCGCCGACACGGCAATCGAGCCGATTGCCGCCCAGAGGAAGAGATCCGACGGCAGTTTCGCCGTCTGCTGTTCGATCGATTTCGCCACTGACCCCTCGGCGTGCTCACTTCTGCTGACTGATGCCATGACCATGAATGAACTCCTTTTCGAATCCAACTCTCGATGACGATGAGTCTCGCGTCTGCCCTGATCGACGGGAAGCGCCCGTGTGGACGAAACGCGCTTCGCCATCACCACCGCAGTGTGGCGTGTTTTGGATCGAGCGGCTATCGGGAACTTGCCGCGATCATGGCCGGCGCGTGGGTGGAATCCCTGACAGGCGCGAATGATGAGGAACGCCTGCGACAATGCCGAGGAGGTACCGGTCGGGAAGATGTGGCTGACGTCAGCTGGTCTTGGGAGGTGGCGTGCTCGCGAGCGTATCGCAGGTCAGTAAACCCATCTGTATCGCAAAACGAACGATTTCATTGCGTGTTCGCAGGCCCAGCTTTTCGGCGATTCGAGCGCGGTACGTCTCGACTGTTTTCACGCTCACCAGCATCTGCTTCGCGATGTCTTGACTCCCGTAGCCCTGCGCCACGAGTTCGAGCACCTGCCGCTCTCGTTCGCTGAGTATCGCCAAGGATCGCGATGCGCGGTCTGGGTGAGCCGGCCTTTTAAGCACGTCTTGAACGAACACATGGGCAAGACTGGGATCCACGAATACGCCGCCTCGATGCACGGCGCGGATGGCGGCCAACAGCTCTGTGTCGACGGCCCGCTTCAAGACGTAGCCGGACGCGCCCGCGGCCAGGACGGCGCGTAAGTAAGCGGGGTCATCATGCATCGACAGCACGAGCACGCGCGTGGTAGGACAGCATCGCGTAATCTCTTCCAACGCGCTCATTCCGCTCGACCCCGGCATCGTGAGATCCATCAGCGCCACGTGCGGACTCGTGTCGCGCGCCGCCCGAACGGCTCGATCGCCATCGGGAGCTTCCGATACGACTTCCATGTCTGGCTGGGCGTCGATCAACATCTTCAGCCCGGCGCGGAGAATCGCGTGATCGTCTGCGATCAGCACTGTGATGGTTTGTGTACCAGACATGGTGGAAGCCTTGCCTTACCGCTCGCTCGGATCGCCTGGTCCGAGCGGCACGCGCACGGCGATCGTCGTGCCCCTGGCACCGGACCTAATACGCAACGTCCCGCCTAGAATGGCCACTCGTTCGCGCATGCTTTGCAACCCGAGGTGCGCTTCCGAGTGGACGCTGGCCGCATCCGCCTCGAAGCCTCGACCGTTGTCGGCGATTGTGGTCTTCAATCCGTTGGCAGAACGCGCGACACGCGCGCGGATCGCAGTGGCTCCCGAATGCTTGACCACGTTCGTCAGAGCCTCTTGGACCACGCGAAAGACCGCGAGCTGAACGGCCGGTGACAGATTGCGCGCGTCCGTCTCATCCAGCGCGAGATCGACAGCGATCTTGTGGGTGGCTGAGTAGTCTGCGACGTACTGCTGAAGCGCCACCGCCAAGCCGTGATCGTCCAGCACCGCCGAATGCAGACCCCTGGCCAGCCGGCCGACCTCGTCGAGCGCCTTGACGGCAACCCCACGCAGGCGTTGTGCTTGAGCCTTCGCTTCATCGATCGAGTTGGTATCGTCGAGCGCACGCAGCCCGACCAGCAGGGATGCCATCAACTGACCAGCTTCGTCGTGCAACTCCCGCGCGATCCGGCGCCTCTCCTGTTCTTGCGTCTCGAACACGCGTTCGAGCAACAGCCGATGCGCCGCCTGCGACGCTTCCAATCTGGCAATCTGCGCACGAGCCGCCTCCGCCTGCTTGCGCTCGGTGATGTCTCGCGCGATTGCGGACGCACCGATCACGACGCCGTCGCGCGTCTTGATCGGAGACACGGTGACGGAGACGTCGATGATGGTCCCGTCCTTCCGCCGACGCTTCGTCTCGTAGTGATCCACCGTTTCGCCGCGCCGAATGCGCTTCATAATCGCGGGCACTTCGTCTTCGGATCCTGGCGGCAGCAGCATCCCGACGGGTTGCCCGATGGCCTCGGTCGCCGTGTACCCATAGATCCGTTCGGCGCCATGGTTCCAGCTGATGATCGTGGTGTCGAGGGTCTTTCCAATGATGGCGTCTTCTGAGGAGTCGACGATGGCCGCCAAGCGGGCCAATGCCTCCTCCGCACGCTTGCGCTCGGAAATGTCACGAGCGACGACGGACACGCCGACGAGCTCGCCATCACGGGTCTTGACGGGTGATACCGCGACGGAGACGTCGATCACCGTGCCATCCTTGCGTTTGCGCCGGTTCTCGTAGTGCGGCACGTGCTCGCCGCGACGTATCCGTTCGATGACGGCGGGTAATTCATTGTGCCCGGGAGGCATCAGGATCGAACTTGGCTGCCCAATCACTTCGTCCGGCGCGTACCCATAGATCCGTTCGGCCCCCTGATTCCAGTACACAATTCTCGGATCCAGCGTGAGTCCGACAATGGCATCGCCCGACGTCTCAGCTATCGCAGACGAAATAATGTGCGAATGGGGCGCACGAAGCGTCTGCGGAAAAGTGTCAAAAACATGATTCGTTGAGTAGGCGCAGAACAGAGAGAGGCCCGAGCCTTCGATCAGGTCGCTCCACAACTGCTCCAAGCAGATCGCGGCGGGCTGATTGGACTTCCATAACAGGTCCACCATCTCACCAAACACTCGGACTTTCCGGTTGCCGATGCTCGGCCTCATTCTCGCGACGACTTCTCCAAGGCTCATGCTGAACAACGTTGCATCTGGCATCCCATCCCGCATGAAGCTGGCGAGAAGCTCCGCGGCGTCCAGAAGTAGCAATTGTCCAGCGCGCTGGAGCCCGTCCACATCGACGCCGTCCGCTTGCAGATGCGGCAGGAGGAGCCTGCGATGAGACGGCGTCAGCACGAGGAGCACGGCCTCTCCCCTCGACAGGCCGCGGGTGGTGAACATCCTGAGCGACTCCATGAGAACGGTATCGTGTGAATAGAGCTGCGCGATGTGCTCCCCTGAAGGTCGCTCCGCAAGAACCCAGATCGCCTCAGCGCTCATCGCGATCTCCTTTTTCGAGAACTGATCCGCCGAGTTGAACGAGTTGCGCGAGCACTGTACGAAGACTCGCCCTGTGATTCACGTCGCGGACGTCATTGCAGTTATCGTCGGCTCTCGGTTGAGTTGCGGTTTGCAGGCTACACCGGACTCGAAGAGCCACCGAGCGCATCCACCGTCATCTTACGCTTCTGACTTGAAGACGCCGTCAGGGGTTTCACCGACACGGCGGGGATCTTCTCAGTGAGTCCCTGATAGTCCTTCATTGCGATACCCGCCAGACTGCGAAGGTGCAGCGCGCGATACGCCCGGAACCGTCCGCCGACGATTACAGATCATCCCTCACGTCGACCGCCAAGAGTCCAGACCGCGGAATCCCGCTCGGCCTCCGAGACGAGCTCGTCGCGGCCGGCGACCACATCGCGTATTTCTGGGAAACGCCGAAGGACTTTCGCGAGGGCGTCGGATTTCTGGACGTGGGACTGGAGCGCGGGGACTTCTGCGTGATCTTCGGCCACGCGGACGCGAATCGACGCGTGAGTGAGGTGCTGGCCGAGCGCGGGTACGACGCGTCGCGCCTGCAGAATCAGGGCACGCTGGCGATCGTCGATGGTCAGACAACGGCCGAAAAACTGCTGTCGACGATCGATGACGTCTTCACGGACGCCCTCGAGCGGGGCGCGACGCTGATCCGACTTCTAGGCAACATCGGGTGGACGCACGCTGGGTGGCCTGACGAAGGCGATCTGTTGAAATTCGAAGCCAGAGTGACGACCGCCGCGAAACGGTTTCCGTGCGTCGTGGTGTGCATGTACGACGTCGGCGCGGTGTCCGGGCGAGTAATGCTGCACGGAGCATTTGAGACGCATCCAATGACGTTCTTCCGCAATCTGCTGCGTCGGAACACCCATTTCGTAGACGTCGACGACTTCCTCGCCAGCGGCGTGGATGCGCCAGAGTGAACGTGACGACGCGCGTCCGATCTGTTGCAGAAGCTTGCCATGCTGGAACCTGACTGGCGGCGTACGTGTGTTGCGACCTGATGGCAGGTGTTCAATGCGTTATGTGATGGCGTGGATCCTCGGCGTGCCCTTCAGCGTGATCGTGCTCTGGTACATCGTTGGTCACGCAGGGTGTCGCTGAAGAATCATGGTGCGCAGCCGCCGGTTCGACCGCGACGTTCCCAATGAGTGCGACGTGCATCTGCAGGACTTCCCTATCTGGAGAGACCATGGCTGACTTACAGACACTGCATCAATTGTTCGAGGACGAACTCCGTGACGTGTACGACGCCGAACGACAGATCCTCAAGGCGTTACCCAGGATTATCGACGCGGCGTCGGACGACGGCCTCCGCGACGCGCTGAACAAGCACCTGGACGAAACGCGCGGCCACGTGGACCGTCTCGAGCAAGCGTTTGAGTTACTCGAGCTCAAGGCCAGGGGCAAACACTGCGCCGGGATGGAGGGGATCCTCGATGAAGGGCGTGCGCTGTTGGAGCAGGACGGCGCCGACGCCGTCTTGGACGCCGCGTTCATTGCCAGTTGCCAACGGGTGGAGCACTACGAAATCACCGCATACGGATCGCTGATGGCGTGGGCAAAGAGTTTGGGCTACTCCGAAGCCCTGGGCCTGCTCAAGGCGAACGAGGCGGAAGAAAAGGCAGCAGATGCGACATTGACGAAGCTGGCCGAGTCGACGATCAACCGCCAAGCGAGAGCGGCGGAAGACGAGAGGCACGATGGACAGCCTCGGAAGCATCTGAGTGCTCGACGCTAACAGAGGTGGAATGCGTCAGAGTCAAACAGAGACGGACAGGCCGGCGTTATGCATGCGATGACCACGAGTGAAGGGAGCCAGCATGAATCGAGATGAAGTGAAAGCCAAAGCCGAAGTTCTGAAAGGGAAGATCAAACAAGCGACTGGCGATCTGACCGACGATGCCGCTCTGCATGATGAAGGGATCGCCGACGAAGCGGCCGGAAAGACGCGGGATACGTTCGGTCACGCCACGCGGAAAGTGGGCGAAGCCGCGGAACACGTTGGCACAACGGTCAAGAAATAGAGGACGCGCTGTCACTGGATTTCAGGCGCGCCAGGAGACCGGTCCTTCGCGTCTCTGAGTCCGTTACTTGAATGTCTCATAGAGGGAGGCTTGGCATGGACACTCAACGTTCGAACCCCGATCAGCAGTCACAGAAACAGAGCGATCGAGCCACACCGGGCGGCCAGCAGCAGGAGGAAGGCGTCGGGAAGGACCAGGAAAAGAGGGGATCACAGCAAGGCGGACAGCAACCTGGGCGCGAGAGCGAGCACAAGTCGCGAGAGGGACAACACCGTTAATAGGAGGGGGGCAGGAACCGCGTTCCTGCCCGCTTGCCCATGCAAGGAAGGGAACCCGAGCCGCATTGCGGTGAGCGCAAAAGAGATGCGACGAGTGCATGATGACTGTTCAAACCGGCCAGATTTATCGGTAACCACGTTGCACCTCGACGACGGCCGAATCGCCAGTCGAGTCCTGGTTGTTGAACCTGACCAGCATACATGTGCGTTGCACCGGCAATTGCTGGAACAAATCGGGTGTGAGGTTGTTGAAGCGTTCGATGGCCGAGACGCTCTTGTGAAGGCCTTGACGTGCCGGCCCGCTCTGGTGCTGACGGAAATTGAGCTACCGTTCTTCGACGGCCACGCACTATGCGAACTCCTGCGGCGCGATTCGACGACGCGAACCGTCCCGATTGTGGTCGTCACGACCGAAAGGGGTCGCGCTCAGTTCGGCCGCGCACGAGCCGCGGGTGCCGATGCCATCCTGGCCAAACCAGCAACGCTCGACGCGCTGTTCACTCACATACGCCACCTGCTCGCTCCTTCTTGCAAATCGCACGGCACGCCGATGACCGCGAGAGCGACCACCGCCACGGACCACCACCCGTACGCAGCAATCACCCCCGCCCGCTCCGAGCGGCATCTCGGCAGAGCCCAGTCCAGGGCACACCTCCGGTTCGAAACCGCCACGCCACCCGAGCGACCGCCCAGCCTGGTCTGTCCCTCATGCGATCGCCCACTCCGGTACCGACGAAGTCACGTCGGTGGGGTCAGCGCTCGCCACTTAGAACGATGGGACGAGTTCGTGTGTCCGACCCCCGGATCCTGCGGAGCATTCGAGTATCGACAACGCACGCGTAAACTCCGGCGTGTTTGCTGACATGGTGACGGCCGCCGACCAAATCCTGTGTGAGTCGAAGGGTGCCGACGCTGGATCACGCCTCACCACTGCGACTGGGAGTAGACCCGTCGATGCAGTGTCGGGACAAAGGACTCACTGTATGTCGCGACAACCGGAGCGACGACGCAAACGGTCAGACGACGAGCTGCGGAAGCAACAAAAAGAAATGGAACGTCAGTGGCACACCATCGCGTGGCGCCTTCGCATCGGAACCTTTCGTCCGGGATTTCGCCGACGTGGCAACGAGCTTTGTCGCCGAGTCCCGATAGTCGTTCCGCTCAAAAGCCATCAGACTCGGTGAGGTTGGTTGACTCTCGAGCGTAACGACGAACGCCGATGTTCATCGGGACGAAGAGCGCCAAGACAGTGGAGCAATAGACATGCTGTCTGAGTTCATCACGGTAAACCGCGAGGAAATCGTGAGGTGCTGTCGCGCCAAGGTTGCCACGCGGTCGATTCCTCCACCAAGCGAGTCGGAGATCGACCACGGAGTGCCCTTGTTCTTGGATCAACTGGTTCACGCGCTGCACTCTCGTGGAACAAGCAGTCTGGAAATCGACCGAGGCGCCGCGCGGCACGGACATGACCTCCTGCTCAAGGGGTTCACGGTTTCTCAGGTCGTTCACGACTATGGTGATGTCTGTCAGACCATTACCGAGTTGGCGGCGAAAACGAATGCCCCGATCAGCACCGAGGACTTCCGCATGCTGAATAAATGCCTTGACGCAGCGATCGCGGGCGCCGTGACCACATACGCGCTCGAAAGCCAGCAGGCTTGCGTGGACGAAGCAAGAGAGCGGGGCAACGAGTGCGTGGGCTTCCTCGTCCATGAATTGCGAAACCTCGTGAGCACCGCGATCGTTGCGTTCGAGGTGCTCAAGATGGGCAAGGTCGGTGTCGCCGGAAGCACAGGGGCCGTGCTGAACCGAAGCCTCCTGGGATTACGTGATCTCATCGCTCGCTGGCTCGACGAAGTACGGTTGACACGGTCCGTGAACAGGAGCCGGATCCTCGTGTCCGAATTCATCGACGACGTTGCAGCCGCGGCTAGATTGGCGGCCAACGCTCGGGGCATCGCGCTGAACGTACGAATTTCGCAAGATCCACTGACTATTGAGGCAGATCGAGTGATCCTTTCGGCGGTGCTCGGCAATCTGCTGCAGAACGCGTTCAAGTTCACCCGGCCACACACTACCGTGACGTTGAGCATCACTGCCAGCGCCGATCGCGTGATCATCAACGTACAAGACGAATGTGGCGGCCTTCCAGGAGCCGTGGATGGGGAGGAATTGTCCCCCTCGTTCGCGCAGCAAGGCGCCGACCGGACCGGCCTGGGCATCGGGCTCGCGTTCAGCCGATGGGGCGCCGAAGCCAACGGTGGCCGCCTCTATGCGCGCAACCTCGCCGAGAGGGGATGCGTCTTTACCGTGGACCTTCCGCGGTCCCTGGCTCCGGCCGGAGCGCGCGCTTAGCCTCGACGGTTGCCGGCCGGGTACAGTTCACTATTTTTCGGTGTGTGTCGGCGTAAATCGAATTCCGGACTGTGTCAGAACTGTGTCACATACTCCCCTCAATCCCTGGGGAACAACATCACTTACGGCGGCGTGCCAGCGCAGATCGTTGTAGCGGAAGTTGTTGATCGGAAAGTGTGTTCGTGGGATTTGGTGTGCGTCAGCACGCGCGGCCAGCGTCGATTTCCAAGCGTGCTCCTTCAACCACTCGGAATCTCTCCCCTTCGACTCGTTGGGCTCGCTCAGGGCAAGCCCTCGACTCGCTTCGCTCGCTCGGGGCAGCCCCGTGATCCGTCCCGGAGGGCCGGGTGAGTGGAAACTGCAGTTTAGCGTGACAATCAACCCGTGGGGTAGTCCGTAACGCGCTCCTCGTCGGTTCCCAGAACTCGTGGCTGCGCAATCACGTGTCCGATCTGCCGTTTGTCAGGCGGGCGGTGAGCCGCTTCATGCCCGGCGAACGCCTCGAGGATGCGCTCGCGGCGGCCGCCGATCTCCAGCGTCTCGGCCTCGGCGCCGTGCTCACGAGGCTCGGCGAGAACGTGACGGACCTCGGCGCCGCCGAGGAGACAACTCACCATTACGTCACCGTCTGTGGTGAGGCCGGCGCTCGCGCGCTGGACTGCCACGTCTCCGTGAAGCTGACGCAGCTTGGCCTCGACGTCGATGCCGGGCGCTGCCGCGCGAACCTGCTCACGCTCGCGGAGGAAACGAAGCGGCGCGACATCACGCTCTGGATCGACATGGAGCAGAGCTCGTACGTCGATCGCACGCTCGACATGCGGCGCGCGCTGCGTGACTGTCCGCACGTCGGCGTCTGCCTGCAGTCGTACCTGTATCGAACGGCCGGCGATCTCGCGTCGCTGATGCCGCTTGGCGGCGGTATTCGTCTCGTCAAAGGCGCGTATCGCGAGCCCGGGAACATCGCCTATCCGCGCAAGAGCGACGTCGACGAGAACTACTTCACGCTCGCCACGCACATGCTTGCGGCGAGCGCCGCGGGTCTGCGTCCGGTGTTCGGCACCCACGACCAGCGCCTGATCGATCGCATCAGGCAACACGCGGACGCCGCCGCCGTGCCACGCGATGCCTTCGAGTTCCACCTGCTCTTCGGGATTCAACGCGCTGCGCAGGCTCGCCTCGCGCGCGAGGGCCATCGCGTCAAGGTGCTCATCAGCTACGGCGAGCAGTGGTTCCCGTGGTATATGCGTCGTCTCGCGGAGCGTCCCGCGAATCTCGTGTTCGTGGCGAAGTCGATGTTTTCGCATTGAAGAGGGAGTGATCGATGGCGATAACCCCGTATCTCTATTACGAGGATCTCCCACGCGCGCTGAAGTGGCTCGAGAAGGCCTTCGGCTTCAAGACGTTCGGTCCGACCATGCGCCGCGAGGGAAAGCTCACGCACGCCGCGATGAAGCGGGGCGACGCCATCGTCATGATGGGCCATCCCGGACCGAAGTACCAGAACCCGCGGCATCTGAAGACAGCGACGCAGAGCCTGTACGTGATGGCGAAGGGCGTGGACAAGACGTTCGCGCGCGCCAGGAAGGCCGGCGCAAAGGTCTTGGAGGAACCAGCGAACACGGAGTACGGCCATCGACGCTGCGGCGTCGAGGACCCGGAAGGGCATCAGTGGTACTTCGCGGAGGAGTTGAAGAAGCCGCCGCGACGGACGCCGCGGCGGCAATCAGGCGAGAGCTAGTTTCCGCCGCGGCCTGCGCCGCCGCCCCTGGGAGGCGGTGGTCCCGCAGCGGTCTGCTCCTTGACGAGCTTCTCCCGCGTTGTCTTCATCTCGGCTACCCACTTCTTGTAGCCGGCCGGGTCGATGTACGGATTGCTCTTCGGATTCGCCTGCAGCTTCTTGTACTTGCCGGTCAGGTTGAAGAACCAGCTGTGCGCCCCCAGGAACACGTCGCACGGGAACGACTCCAGCTTCCTGATCGACTCCGCCCATTGCTCCGCGGCGTTCGGATTCTGCGCGTTGTAGACGATGCGCGCGTCGTCGGGCAGGCCGGCGCCGGCGATTACGACGTTATACCTACGGCCGCCGTCGCGGACGGGGAACGTCCACGTCGTCGTGCCGAGCGTGTGACCCGGCGTCAGGTGCGCGGTCAGCGTCATGCCACCGAGCTCCACTTTGTCGCCGTCGTGCAGGATTCTATCGATCGGATGCTCCTTGCCGACCGGCTTCATGTTCTTCAGCGCCGGCACGTCCTGCTCCATGAACATGGTCTGCGCGCCCGTCATCTGCTTGAACATCGCATCGCCGGTCTGGTGATCCGGATGCGCGTGGCTCGCGAGCAGAATCTTCGTGTCTTCCATCTTGAAGCCGAGCGACTCGATCGACTTCTTCATCAGCGGCAGCGTCTCTTCGTAGTCGCTGTTGATGACGATGTTCCCCTGGGGCGTCGTGATCAGGTACGACGATAGCGTCACCGTGCCGACGTAGTAGAGGTTGCCGATGATCTTGTGACCGGGGAATCCGACGCGATCCTGCGTCCGGTCCTCGATCTGCGGATCCTGGTTCATGACTTCAGGCGTCGCTTTTTCAGAGACGACCGGCGGCGGACCTCCGCGCCCCTGTCCCTGCGCCGGCAGCTTCGCGGCTGCCAGGCTCATGAACAGAAGAAGAACGACAACGAGTCTCGAAACATTCATGCAGTTACTCCCCGGCGGGTCCGCGTCGCGCGGCGCCTGGTGCTCCGCGGGACCCGCCCTACGCTACCGTGTTGACGGCGACGGCGATTCCTTGGCTGCGTCGTAGACGATCCTGCCGCCGACGATCGTCATGACCGACTTGATGTCCTTGATCTGTTCGGCGGGCACGGTCAGGTAGTCCTTGTCGGTGACCACGAGGTCCGCGAAGCGGCCCGGCTGGATCGAGCCGAGATCGTTCTCGCGGAAGAACAGGTACGCGTTGCTGCGCGTGTGTGCGATGAGCGCCGCCTCGCGGCTGATCGTGTGGGTGTTGACGACGGTGCCGCCGACCATCTTTCCGGTCACGGCCCAATACAGCGCCTGGAACGGCCGGAATTGATTGACCTCGAAGGCATCGGTCCCGAGTCCCCACATGATGCCGCTGTCCTGGATCTCCTTCAACGGCGGCATGCCGAACGCCTTGTCGCCCTGGATGCGATGGAGTAGTCCACCCGACGCGATTTCCCTCGGGTTTATTGCGAGGAACATGTTCAGCTTCTTCATGCGCTCGACTTGCGCCGGCGTGACGGCTTCCATGTGCATGAAGGCCCAGCGCAGCGGCCGCAGGTCGACCTGCTTGCTGATCTTTTCGAGCTGATCGAG
>Ga0209515_10005851_pt1 | contig 15701 bp, 16 predicted proteins | sample Subgroupgradi54m_FD_187454 | JGI IMG/M metagenome (GOLD analysis project Ga0209515, IMG submission 187454) | Subsurface groundwater microbial communities from S. Glens Falls, New York, USA - GMW60B uncontaminated upgradient, 5.4 m (SPAdes)... ...
AACAGCGCATGTTGTTCTGGGTGGAGGAGCAAATCCGGTCGTGCCGACCGATTGCATTGCGGTACTTTCGCTCCTCGTCGCTTCACATTGAGCGCAAGCCCGATTGCTCGCCGGTGACCGCTGCAGATCGCGCGATCGAGGAGCGGCTTCGCAAGGCGATTTCGCGGACCTTTCCTGGCGAGCGCATCATCGGGGAAGAGTTTGGTCCTAGCGGTCGGGAGAGTTCAACATACTGGACCATTGATCCCATCGACGGCACGCGGGCGTTTTCTTGTGGGCTTCCATCGTGGGGAATCCTCGTCGGACGCGTGGAGCGAGGTCGAGCGACGCTCGGGGTCTGCGACTTCCCAGCTTTTGGGTCAACGATTCGTGTCGCACCCGGTGTGGCGGCTTCTGAGCGTCGCCGTGGGCACACGAGGCTACTGCCGCGTCCGCGCAGGATCCAATCACTCGCTGATGCCGTGATCTTTCATGGCGGATCCGGTTGGTGGCGGACGACTCGTTATACGCGCGGCTTTGATCGATTGGTCCGTGCATGTTATCTCGAACGCGCGTACGGCGATTGTTACGGCTATCTCTGGGTGTTGCAGGGACGAGCCGATGCGGTATTGGATTACGGAGTGAAGCTGTGGGATCTGGTGCCCTTTGCTGCGCTTGCCGCAGCAACGGGCCGCGTGCTCACGGACTTTTCCAATCATCCCAGCTTTACCGGGCCGGAAAGTGTGATGGCCCACCCTCTGCTAGCGCGCCTCATCTGCCGAACGCTCTCATCGGCGCATGCGACATCGCGTGCCACACGACAGAGCGGATCCCCCTAAACATATTCTCACCTCGATGTTTCTATCATCTGTGCGCACATCGAACTCGATGAATCCCTCGTATCAGTTTCCTGAAGGGTTTCTGTGGGGCAGTGCTACCTCAGCCCATCAAGTGGAAGGGAACAACATCCACAGCGATTGGTGGGCGTGGGAACAGGCAGGGCGCGTGAAAGCCTCCTCGGGCATCGCGTGCGATCAATACCAGCGCTTCACGCAGGATTTTGATTTGGCGGTTTCACTCGGACACCGGATGCATCGTTTCTCGGTGGAGTGGAGTCGCATTGAGCCGGCCGAGGGCCAATGGAATGACGAGGCGTTGGCGCATTATGTCGAGGTCGTGCGCGCACTGCGATCACGCCATCTGGAGCCGGTGGTCACGCTCCATCATTTCACGACACCGCAATGGTTGGCGAAAGAGGGGAGCTGGACGAATCCAAAAGTCGTCGATTGGTTCGCCCGATTCACCGAACGTGTTGTGAAAGCGTTAGGCGGGCTGGTGCGCTATTGGGTGACGATCAACGAGCCGATGGTCTATGTGAAGATGCACTATGTGGATGAGGTGGGTCCGCCGGGGCCGGTGAGTTTCAAGGAGGTGTTGCGTGTCGTTGAGCATCTCATCCGCGCGCACGGACAGAGCTACCACGTCATCCATGACTCGATGCCTCGTGGTGGGACTCCACCGTTGGTCAGTGTGGCAAAGAATTTGCCCGTGTTTGTTCCGTGCCGACGCTGGTCGCTGTTCGATCGACTCGGGAGTCTCCTGACCGAGCGCTTCTTTAATCAAGAGTTCCTCGATGCGCTGATGGACGGACACTGGTCGGTTCCAGGCATCGCCACATGGCGCATTCCTGAGGCCCGCGCGACACTGGATTATCTCGGTATCAACTTTTATGGACGACAGTTCATCCGATGTGTTCCGCGCCTGGGTCGATTTCCTGGCGTGAGTTGTAACTTGGCGACGCATCACACCCGCGATGTGCCGGAGCGCACCTTGATGGGATGGGATATCTGTCCAGAGGCATTTACACAGACGCTGCTGCGGGGCGCGCGACTCAAGTTGCCGATGTTGGTGACGGAAAATGGCGCGTGGTTGGGGACTGATGAGCAGCGATGGCGATTTGTCGCTCGCCATTTGGCGGCGATGGCTCACGCAATTGATGCTGGTGCGCGCGTCATCGGCTACCTCTATTGGTCGCTCCTCGACAATTTTGAATGGGGCGATGGCTTCGGCCCGCGCTTTGGGCTCATCGAAACGGATTACACCACGCAGGCGCGCCGGATTCGTCCCTATGCCCTGCGGTATGCCGACGTCTGCCGGACGAATCGTTTGATACTGGCGTAAATGGCTCGAGCGCTCGTCTTGGGGGCGACCGGGCATCTTGGCGCACACATCGTGCGTGCCCTCCTCAACCCCGTCATTGGGCCACCCCCAACGCGTTGCTTCGTCCCGTGAAATGCGAAGCATTTCCGGGACTCAACCCTGGACATCGCTGTGCGATTTCTCGGGGCAAAGCGAAGCCTGGGGGCGGGCCCAGACGGTGGTGCCTCTCCGGATGGGTGGGCGGGATGTCGCCCCACGCAGTGGGGCGTGTCATGGTGCCACCCCCTTTCTTGCTTTCGCAAGAAAGCAGGGGGGTGGGGCTCCACTGATCCTTGCATTCGTCAAGCATCGCCTGCCGGGTTATCTTGATTATCACTTCAATGCTATCGACACTGCTGATGTCGGCGTTGGGCATGTGCGAGCCGCGACGCACGAACGACTTGGCGAACGTTATCTGTTGACACAGCAGCAGCTCACGCTCAAGGAGATTGCGACGCTCGTCGCTCACGCCGCTGGCGTGGCACCGCCCCGCTGGCGGATTCCGCACTTGGTAGCGTTGAGCGCCTCGTGTTTCTCGGAGGGTTGGGGATGGCTGACGCGCACTGAACCGCTGCTGCCTCGATCTGCCGTGCAGATGGCTCGAGTCGGTCAGCAGTTGGATGGGACAAAAGCTATTCAAGAGTTGTCGCTGCCGCAGACGCCGATTGAGGAAGCCATCCGTCGTGCAGTCGCCTGGTTCAAGCAATACGGCTACCTCCACTGAGTACGTCCTCTGCATTGCGTCGCACAAGAAGCGGCGCTACAATACCTCCAACAGTTCAAGAACACCGCACACAAGGAGCAGTGGCCATGCGATGGAAACCGTTCGTGCTCATCACTGGGATTATCATCTGTAGTGGCCTCGGTGGAGCCACGAGCCAAGCCAAGACGCATGCCATCGATGAGCTGCCGCACGATCTCTGGAATCTAGCGACACTCTGGACCGAGCCGATCAAAGGGGTCGCCAGAAATACCCGTCGGTTTGATCCAGTGAGCGGCTTGTGGTTTGGGCTACTCGAGGGATCCGAGAAATCGGTGGAGCGCGCGGGGCAGTTCTTGTTTCCTCCAACGGAAGATACGCCTCGCCCGACGATCAAGTCCGGCAAGGCACTGCTACACTACGCCTTCTGAGTGATCATCAACCCGTGGTGAGTTGTCATTGCGTCATCAGTATCCTGCGACTGACCGCTGAGCCATCTTCATGACGTCCTTCCGTTCGCATCATCGCATGGTGTCCCATCGAGCGTGGCGTTGCGGTTTCACCGTGGTCGCGCTGATCGTCTTCTATTTCTGCGCCTCAGCCTGGGCTCAGCCACCCGCCACAGACTCAGCCCCGCCGATGGGATGGTTGGGAGACGCGGTGAGTCGGTCTGGATTGTGGCTGGGGCTGCTGCTCATCTTCATCGGCGGACTGGCCCTGAACTTGACGCCGTGCGTGTATCCGATGATTCCAGTGACCCTCGCGTTCTTCAGCGGGCAAACCTCGGGAGGTGTCCGCCGGACCGTACAGCTGGCGCTCGCGTATGTGGTAGGCATGTCGCTCTGTTACGCGATGCTTGGACTGCTTGCGGCCAAGACTGGTGCGCTGTTCGGCTCATGGCTGCAGCAGCCGGCTGTGCTCATCGCCATTGCGGTGATGATTGTCGGGCTCTCGCTGAGTATGTTTGGCCTGTACGAGATTCGTGCCCCGCAGATACTGATGCGTCGGTTAGGTCACGCCTCGGCCGGTCTCTGGGGGGCGTTTGGGATGGGCCTGGTCGTTGGGATCGTCGCCGCGCCATGCATCGGACCCTTTGTGTTGGGATTGTTATTATTCGTCGGTCAGTTGGCCAATCCGCTCGAAGGGTTGTTAATGTTTTTTGTGTTGGGACTCGGGATGGGGCTCCCGTATGTGATCCTGGGACTGATGGTGCATCGGGTGCGTCGATTGCCGAAGGCTGGACCGTGGCTCATGTGGAGCAAGAAGCTGCTCGGGATGGTTTTGTGGGGCGTGGCGCTGTATTTCTTACGACCGCTCCTGTCGGAGCAGGTGCTATGGTGGGCGGTGGCCGTGCTCTTCGCTGGGGCCGGGCTGTATCTTGGGTGGTTGGAGGGGACACAGAAACCCCAGCGAGCGTTTTTGTGGATTCGACGCTCCGTGGGCACCGTCCTCGTGCTCGTGGCGATCGTGGTGATGTGGCCCAGACCGCAAGCGGTGGCGGGTGTGTCGTGGCAACCGTACAGCGATGTCGCCTTTGAGCAGGCGCTGCGCGCGCACCAACCGGTCATTATTGATGTCTCCGCCGAATGGTGCGTGCCGTGTTTGGAGCTGGATCGCGTGACGTTCCATCATCCCGATGTGGTGCAGGTGTTGGCCTCCATGACGACCATGAGATTGGATGCGACGTCTGAACTCTCTGAGCGTGAAGAGGCGTTCTTCAAGCGCTACCAGATTTTTGGCGTGCCGACGGTGTTGTTGTTTGATCGGACCGGCAAGGAACGGCCCGAGTTGCGGCTGACCGGGTTCGAGGATCCGAAAGCGTTCTTGAAACGTCTGGCGCGTCTTCAATGACGTCACTGGATGCTCCGGCGTCGGATGACCAAATCGTGCTGAGTCAACGATGAGTGTTTACGATCACCAGCGGACCACGACGAGCGGGCAGCGCGAGTTGCGGCTGGCGTTGTGGCTGACGCTGGTGATGATGGTCATCGAAGTGATTGCCGGATGGCTCAGCGGCAGTCTTGCGCTCATGGCGGATGCAGGCCACATGTTCACCGACTCCTCAGCGCTCGCGTTGAGTTTGTTCGCGGCCCGCTTCGCGACGCGCCCGGCGACGCCGGAGAAAACCTACGGTTACTACCGCCTCGAGATTCTTGCCGCATTGGCCAACGGAGTGGCGCTGTGGTTGATTGTGATCTGGATCTACATCCACGCCCTCGATCGTCTGCAACATCCACTCCTCATCCAAAGCGGGTGGATGATTAGCATCGCGGTGATCGGGTTGTGTATTAATCTCCTGAGTGGCTGGATCCTCATGCGGGTTCGCACACGCACCCTCAACATCCAAGGGGCCTGGTTGAATGTGATGAGCGATGCCTTGGGCTCGGTGGGTGTGATTCTCGCCGGATGTCTCATTCAGTGGTACCACTGGATGGTGGCCGATGCGGTGGCGAGTATGGTCATCGGGCTGCTCATTGGGATGAATTCCTGGGGTCTCATCAGCCAATCCGTGAACATTTTGCTGGAAGGAACCCCGCGGCATCTACAAATTCCGGAGGTGGTCCAGGCGATGCGCAGCATTCCCGGTGTCCACGAGGTGCACGATGTCCATTTATGGACGATCACGACGGGGATGGAGGCGATGAGCGGACATGTGATTGTCGACGATGTGCGCCACAGCGAAGACCTCCTTGCGAAGCTCAATACGGTGCTCTCGACACAATTTCACATTACGCATACGACGTTTCAATTGGAACCGCGATCCGGCATCCACGACGCAGGGTCTCATGCACCGAACAGGTAGACGTTGCGAAACGGGAAATTGTATAGAGACGATCATCTTGGCGAGGTTGAAGGTGGCCCACGAGTTTGTTACACTGATGGTTCATCGCATCATGCCGCGATGAAATACGCGCGTCAGCGGTGTTCAGAATAGACGTCATGCCACAGCACAATCAGAGAGATGGAGGGAGCACGTGATGGGGTGGTATCGTGTCATCGGTCTTGGGGTCGTGATGGGACTTGCGAGCGGATGTGCGGGAGGGCGGGGTCGTCAGGATATGGCCCGCCTACAATCGCAGATGGGATTGTTGGATGAACGCGTGACACAACTGGAACGTTCCGGTGCCCACGAGCCTTCGATGAGCACCGCCTCCTTCAATGAGCCGGCTATGAGCACGACCGCAATCTCCACGGTTGCAGTGACGCCATCCAAGCATAAGTCGCATAAGAGCACAGCGATGAGTCAGCCCGCGGCAGAGAAACCATCGACTCGAGCGATCCAAGCGGCGTTGAAGAACGCGGGATTTTATCAAGGCGAGGTCGATAGCAAGATGGGAGTGGTGACGCGGGATGCCATTAAAGAGTTTCAACGTGTGAACGGCTTGAAGGATGACGGCGTCGTTGGAAAACAGACGTGGGCAAAACTGAACACCTACGAAACCTTATTACCCAGCAGTGAAGGTACTAGCACCCCTGAAGTCCTGAAAAAATAAGAGCGCCACATCAGCACACCCGCCCTTGGCGGTGTGTCTCAATATGCCATGGGCGACACGAACATCTTTCCGCAGTCCTAAGACGTTCACGTCACGACGTCATGCGAGGCGTCCGTGGCTACTGTTGATTAGCCTCTCGGTGTGGGGATGCGCGATGCAGCGTTCGGCCGCTCCGACCTCGGTTGTCATTCCACCGACCGCTTCCAAGAGCTCCAGCCTGTGGACCGAATCGTTTGAGTCGCTCAGTCCGCACCAATGGCGTGAGGTGTCGCTCACAGGGCACACGGCGTATCGCGCCGTCGAGTTAGACGGACGCCATTGTCTCCGCGCCGAAAGCCACGCAGCGGCCTCAATTCTTCTCCATACGGTTCGCTTCAATCCACAGACCTATCCGTGGATCTCATGGAGCTGGCGCGTTGATCGCATGGTGGATGGGGAAGACCTCGCGCGCAGCAGCGGGTCGGATGCGCCTGGACGCGTGTATGTGTACTTCAATACGTGGGGGCTACCGTGGCAGAAACGCAGTGTTGATTACGTCTGGTCCGCCCTGTTGCCGGTGGGCCGCATTGTGCCGAGCCCGTTTTCGCCGGCCTCGAAACTCCTCATCGCCGATGGGGGCAGGGCGGCTGTTGGGCAGTGGCGAACGGTAGAGAGAAATCTGGTGGAGGATTACACCCGCTGTTTTGGCAGTCGTCCACCCGATGTCGTGGCCATCGGCATCATGAGCGACACCGACAGTACCGGGCACGAGACGTTGGCCTATTATAGTCAATTGCAGATCAGTCGTAATCGTCCATCGCTGACGACGGATCGCGCCGCGCAAGCGCCTGTTGCGGACGCCGCTCCGTCGACTCTTGTACATTGATGACACAGACGCTGCGACTTGGATCGTACGCACGAGCGGTCGAGGCGGCATTGGATCAGCTCTCGAACGAACGCATCATCCAGCGCGTGTGGGATCGCGATGCGAGCGTGTGGTCCGCTGATCCGCATATCCAAGCGATGATTCGGAATCGTCTCGGGTGGCTGCAGATGCCCCGGACGATGGCTCAGCAGGTCGATGCGTTACGCGATGTTGCGCGCGAGATCCATCACAGCGGGATCACACACGCATTGCTGCTGGGGATGGGTGGGAGTGGATTATTTGCTGAAGTGTGTCGTCAGGTCCTGGGCGTGGCCCAGAATTCGGTCGATCTTGCGGTGCTCGATACGACCGATCCAACCGCCATTCGATCAGCGCACCAACACATCCCTCTCAAGCAGCTCCTCGTCGTGGTCTCCAGTAAGTCCGGCTCGACGGCAGAAATCTCCGCGCTCTCCACATACTTTGACGACGCATTGACGTCCTCCGGCGTTGCGGCAGGGGCTCAGATGATTGCCATCACCGATGTCGGAACACCTCTTGAACAACAAGCGGCAGCGTGGAAGTGTCGTCGCGTATTTTCGCTGGGGCCCACGACGGGCGCGGATGTGGGTGGTCGATTTTCAGCGCTCACCTTTTTTGGCTTGGTACCAGCGGCCTTGATCGGGGCGGATCTTGCGCGACTCTTGGAACGCGCACAGACGATGGCGGTGTCGTGCGCGTTGCGCACGCCGATTCGAGACAATCCCGGCGCGCAATTGGGCGCGACGTTAGGTGTCCTCGCAACACAAGGGCGCAATAAGCTCACGTTGCTCTCTCCCCCGTCGCTGGAGCGTTTCGGGCTGTGGGTGGAGCAGCTCATCGCGGAAAGCACGGGAAAATCTGGGCAGGGGATCGTGCCGGTGTGTGGTGAGCCTCGCCGTGATCCATCGATGTATCAGTCGGATCGTGTGTTTGTTGAGCTGCAACTCGCCGGCGAATGGGATGACGCGCTTGATCGTGACATGAGTGCGCTCGAGGCTGGAGGGCATCCGGTCATTCGCATTCGCTGGCAGGATCGAAACGATTTGGGTGGGGAAGTCGTGAAGTGGTCGATGGCGACGGCACTGGCCGGCTACTTCCTCAAGGTCAACCCCTTTGATGAACCCAACGTCCAAGAGAGCAAGGATCGCACGAAGATCTTGTTGACCCAGTATGTCAAGGACGGACAGTTTCCGGCCGAAGCTCCGCTCTTCACTGAAGGCGCGCTCTCGCTCTACGGCCCGATGCCATCGAGCGCACCGCAGTCGGTGAGTCAGGGTCTCGCGGCACTGTTCCGGCAGGCCCACCCGACAGAGTATCTCGCACTCCTGTCGTTTGTACCGAGGACGCCCGCGCTCGACCAGGCCGTCCACATGATTCGGACAACCATCGCCAGCGGTCTGGGGCATGCCACGGTCCTGGGTTTCGGGCCTCGGTATCTTCATTCCACCGGCCAACTCTTCAAAGGTGGGCCTGACACCGGAGTCTTTCTCTTTTTGACCGCTGAGGAGTCTGAGGATCTCGCCATCCCTGGGGAGCCGTTGACGTTCGGCGTGCTGAAGCAGGCGCAAGCGCTCGGCGATGTTCAGGCCATGCGGCAGCGAGGGCGTCGGGTGCTTCGTGTCCATCTGCGCGGACAGCTGAATCGCGCAGCCCAGCAGCTCATTAGCGCCATCGACCAGGCGATTGCTGTGGTCGCTCGACGCTAGCTATCTCCCCCATAATGCGCATCTGCTCGCTATTTCCTGGCGGCACCGAATGGCTGTATGCCCTTGGCTTAGGGGATGCGGTGGTTGGCGTATCGCATGAGTGCACCTACCCACCAGAGGCATCGAAGAAACCGGTTGTGATCTGCCCACGAGTGAACGTCGACTCGCTCTCCAGCGATGAGATCCACACAGCCGTTCGCCAAGCGCTCGCCTCCAACGAGGCGCTCTATGGACTCGATCTTCAACGGCTCGCGCAACTCCAACCTGATCTCATTGTGACGCAGACGTTGTGTGAGGTGTGTGCGATTGGCGCTCGCCACGTTGCTGAAGCCCTCCGCGCACTGCCACGTGCGCCGCGGATCGTCTCGCTCCATGCGCATACCCTTGAACAACTCTTTGGCGAGCTCCGACTTCTTGGACACGTGACGAATCGAAGCCGAGTGGCCGGTCAGCTCGTCGTCTCGCTCACCCAACGGATGGATCGTGTTCGTGCACGCATTCCATCGACGAGTGCGCCCCCTCGCGTGTGTTGTCTCGAGTGGCTGCAGCCGCTCATGGTGGCCGGGCATTGGGTGCCTGAGATGGTCGAGCGCGCCGGCGGCATGGATGTCCTCGGTCGTCCCGGTGAGCCCTCCTACATCGTGACGGAAGATGCTGTACTCGCAGCCCAGCCAGACATCCTCGTCGTCATGCCGTGTGGGTTTTCGATGGAGCGGACCCATCACGAACTGCCGCGTCTTGCGAGTCAAGCGTGGTGGCGCGCATTGCCAGCGGTGCAGCATCGGCGCGTGTATGTGGTCAACGGGCCGGCGTACTTCAACTGTCCAGGCCCTCGGCTCATCGATGGCGTGGAGATCTTCGCGAACCTGTTCCATCCCACGTCCGCAGCCACGGCCATGCCATCAGATGCGGTCGAGTTAGTGAGCGCGCCCTAGCGTCACTGTCAGACGTACGCTATAATAGGTCGTTGTGCAACGCTCGAAGACAGGAAGGACGGTATGTGTTGGGATCGCGTGATCGAGTTTGAGCAGGAGAGCGCTGTAATACAGCACCGCCCACAGCCTGCCACGAAGCGGCCCGTCGTCTCTTTCGAAACGGAGCCGGTGCCGGAGGATGTGTTGGTTGAGGTGGTGTCGTAGCGATTTCCTGTGAGTCCGTGACTTCCCGCTCTCCGTGTGACGTCGCTTGACGTCAGCACCCATCACCATCATGACAGCGTACGGACAACAGTATCTCTTCATCGGTCTGCTCACGGCGGTGGCCCTCCTGCTTGGGGTGGCTCCGCTCGTGCTCGCCAAATTTGTCGCGCCGAAAAAACCTGGCGCATCGAAGCAAGCCCCGTATGAATGTGGCATCGAATCGACGGGCGATTCGTGGGTGCAGTTTCGCGTCCAGTACTATGTCTATGCGCTCCTCTTCGTGATTTTTGATGTGGAGGTCGTCTTCCTCTATCCATGGGCGCTGGTGTGGCGGGGGCTCGGGCCAGCGGTGTTTCTGGAAATGGTGCTGTTTATCGCGATCCTTGCCGTGGGACTGGTGTACGCCTGGAAAAAGGGCGTGCTGGAATGGGAGTAAGACCGGCGAATGGCGATTGACGAAGGGTTACAGAGCGAGCTCAAAAAACACGGCGTCTATGTGACGACGTGGGATCAACTCGTGAACTGGGGTCGCAGCAACTCGATTTGGCCGCTGCAGTTTGGGCTGGCGTGCTGCGCCATTGAGATGATTGCGACCGCCGCCTCGCGCTACGACATCGCGCGCTTTGGCTCGGAAATTTTCCGCGCCTCACCCCGTCAGGCCGACCTCATGATCGTGGCTGGGACGGTCACCAAGAAGATGACCCCACAGGTCGTGCGGCTCTACAACCAGATGGCCGAGCCGAAGTATGTGATCTCAATGGGCGCGTGTGCGACATCAGGTGGACCGTTTCATACAGGCTACAACGTGCTCAAAGGGATTGATCGCTTTATTCCGGTCGACGTCTACATCCCCGGCTGCCCGCCGACGCCGCAAGCGCTGCTCGAAGGCCTCATGAAACTGCAGCAACAGATCAAGAGTCGCTCGATGGGACAGGAAGTCAACAAGAAGCAGGGCGAGTATCCAATCCCAGCCTTCGGCGCCTCAGGCCTTGAGCCGCGTTATAATCCTGAGGTCTGGCAGCCACCGCAACCGGCTTCGATACCAATGACCTCCACGACGCCACCGGCCTCGTAATGCTGCCTCCTCTTGAAGAGCTCAAGACAGCGCTCGAAGAACTCCTGCCCGGCGTGGCCATCACCATCGACGACGGCTCGTTCCTCATCGGGGCTAGCGATCTCACCGCCGTCTGCCGCTGCTTGAAGGACACCGAACGTTTTCACCTTGACTATCTCGCCAATCTCACTGCGATCGATTATCTACCGGACCTGCCTGCCCTGTCTGCTGTCCCGTCCGGAACGGGACAGGCAGGCGCGCCGAGCTCAAATCAGACTGGCGCGGCGCAGGCAGGACGCATTGAGCTCGTCTATCATCTCTATTCCATGGCGAAGAAGCACGGGCCGGTGACGCTCAAAGTGAAGCTCCCTCGTGGGAATCCTACCGTGGTCTCGGTGACGCCGATCTGGCGCGGCGCGGAGTTTCAAGAACGGGAAGCGTACGATCTCTACGGCGTCACGTTCACCGGCCATCCGGATCTTCGTCGCATCCTCATGTGGGATGGTTTCAGCGGCTACCCGATGCGCAAAGACTACGTGCCGGAAGATCAGGATACACTCGAGCATTCAGTCTGAAACGATAGCGCTCCATCTCTGAGAAGTGTATACGCCGACATGAGCTCAGGTATACTCCTTATTAAGGGATAGAGGGGCATCCCATGCGTAAAGATTACGTGCCCGAAGATCAAGACACTCCTTTATAAAGCTTCGCTTTTCCCATCCTTTAATTGGCATGATTCTTGCACTTTTTTAAGGGGTAGGGTCATTCTACCTGCTGTGGCCGCTTTCCAGCATGCTTAGCGGCATTGTTGAGGAGAGTCAACATCATGCGACATGACAAAGCGACCATGCGACACGTGAGCTTGAAGACTTTAAAAAGTTCTTGTCGTTTCCTTATTGCATTCGGGGTGTTGCTGCATCTGGCGTTAAGAAGTGCTCCTTGCGCATGGTCAGAAGATGCCGCTGTCCAGATTGATGATTCGCAGTCGATACTTAAGTCCATCCTTTTTGGTTTTGATAACGTCCACCAAATTTTCGCCAATTGTTCGGCAGGTAACGTCTCCTTCGATCGGCTGGGTAGGCAAGCGGATTCTCCGGCCATGCGCTGGGATGTCAATTATCAGCCCGGCCAATCCAGCTTCTGCAAGAAGCGCTACAACACCCGGCGATTTAAGGGTGGTGAGCGCATGCGGTTTTACACCCGCAGCAGTGCCCCTGGTTTTATGCTCGTGGAATTAGAGGAAGAGAAGGGCGAGGTATTTTACTCGGTGGTACCCGTCGGCACGGAATGGTCGCTCATCTCGCTTAAGTTCTCGAACTTCAAGGTTCTGCCGCGTACCCAGCAAGACGGCGTTCTGGATCGCAAGAAGATTCTTCGCGTAATTATTGAAGATCCCTCCGCGTTCTTTGGCGCAAGAGGCAACAGGACCCTCTGGTTCTCCGAATGGTTCGTTGACGCGTTTGACCTGTCGCTTAAGTCCCGGCCGTATTATCTGGGATTCATGCAATGGCCGACGGTCGGCGCTTTCCAAAAGCAGATACCGGTTTCGGATGAGCTAATCCGCGACCACGCCGATCTCATCGCCTTCCACATCGATGGCGGCGTGCCCTGGCTGGAAGCGCTCGATAACCGCCTCTTATCCAGCCCGTCCTTAATGCAGGCTGTAGCGGATGGGAAGGCTAAAATTCCCGCGGGGGACAAAGTATACGTGGCGATCAACCCGCTTAACGGCGATAGAAACGGCCTAGCTCCCTACTGGAACGGAACGGATCAGTCGCCACCGCTTCCACAAGAGTGGGGCGCCTATCCGCTCAACCATGTCAACGTCAAGATCGCCTTCCTTAATTATGCCAAGTGGATCATCGAGCAATTCAAGCCCGATTATTTGGTCATCGGCGTTGAAGTGAATATCCCTATGGCGCGCAATTATAAGCTTTGGCAACAGTACATCGAATTGCATCAATATGTTTATGCCGCCCTAAAACGCGCCTACCCGCAATTGCCCATTTTCGCCTCGTTCCAGTATGATGTTATCCGGACCATCGCCGGAAAGGATTCGCTGCGGGATCGGCAAGCCGCTGAACTGGCTAAGCTCTTGCCGTATTGCGATGTGCTGGGCTTAAGCGCCTATCCTTTCGCGGGCGTCATTCCTGGTCCACAACCGCTGCCGGATGGCTATTTTGATGTGGCGTTGGCCTTCGGCAAGCCTATTGGGCTGACGGAAACCAGCTATCCTTCCCATGATTTTACCGTCAGCGGGCACACGCTGGCGTTTTCCCCGCAGGATCAGGAGCTGTTTCTCGAGGCGCTGCTGAAGCAGGCAGGGGAGAATAACTTTCGCTTCATTATCAGCAACGTTTCCCAGGATTTCGATCAAGCCCTTTTAAAGTGGCCTGCGGAGGTTCAGCAATTTCTGATCTGGTGGGCTTATGACGGGCTTCAAGACAGCAGCGGCCAATACAAGCCTGCCCTTGATTTCTGGGATGCCTATTTGAAACTTCCAAAAAGATCCGCCTTTCCTTGATCAGGCGCTTTCATCGGCCTGCTTAAGCCCTCGCACGACAACCGTCGGCCCTGCCGCTGGCTCTGGCCACATCTGTTTTGATCTTTCCCCCGTCTTGATGTAGGATACTAACTCCCGAATGCAATCCGCAGCCGAATCTCAATTATTGGAAGTGAGCCTCGGACCGCAGCATCCCTCAACTCACGGGGTTTTCCGCATGAACGCGCTGCTCGATGGCGAAACCATCGTCAAGCTCAAGCCGGTGATGGGCTATCTGCACCGCAATCACGAGCAGATCGGCGAGCGGGTAACCTATATCGGGAGCTTCCCATTTACGGATCGGCTCGACTACTTCTCGGCGATGTCGAACAACTTCGGCCTGGCGATCGCGATCGAGAAACTCGGTGGCATCCAGGCATCAGAGCGGGGCGAGTCTCTGCGCGTGATCATGGCGGAGCTCACGCGGTTGGTGAATCACACCGCGGTCACCGGATTTCTCCTTAATGATATGGGGGCGTTTGGGACGCCACTGCTGTATGCATTTCGGGAGCGGGAGAAAATCCTCGATCTTTTTGAAGCGGCTTCTGGATCTCGGATGATGTGCAACTACGTTCGGCCGGGCGGCGTGCGGCAGGATGTTCCACCGCAGTGGCTGGATCGCGCGCGAGAGATCGTCAACAACTATCCGAGATTCCTGGATGAGTTTGAAACGCTGCTGACGAAGAATGAAATCGTTCGCCAACGGACACAGCGTGTCGGCGTGCTCCCGAAAGAGCTCGCGATTAATGCGAGCATCACCGGGCCGATGCTGCGCGCGACCGGCGTGAATTACGACATCCGCAAGGTCGATGGCTATTCGATCTATCCGACGTTCTCGTTTAAGGTACCGCTCGGGACCGTCGGCGACGTCTATGATCGCTACTACGTTCGCATTCTGGAGATGCGCGAGAGCGTAAAAATTCTCCAGCAGGCGCTCAGCCACGTGCCAGACGGTCCGGCGATCAGCCCGAAAGGGCAGGCAATGGGCAAAGCGCCTCGGACGTTTCGTCCGGCAAAAGGCGAGGCCTATGGCAGAATCGAGGCGCCGAAGGGCGAGCTTGGATTTTTCTTAGTGAGCGATGGCTCACCACAGCCCTATCGCTACCATGTCCGCGCGCCAAGCTTCGTGAATCTCACCGTGTTGGAAGACATGTGCCTCGGCCACAAGGTCGCCGATGCCATCATCATTCTCGGGTCGATTGATATCGTCTTAGGGGAAGTGGACCGCTAACAACAACGTCGCTCTAGGCTGAAGGCTCGAGGCTCTAGGGAACGGCCTCCGGCCCTGAGCCTAGAGCCTTGAGCGAACATCGATATGGCAATCATTGGGAGTGGAGTTCTGCGAGGCATGGGGGTCACGTTCAAGACCTTCCTTGAGACGTATCCCTGGGGTCGCATGATGTTGCGCCTGCTGCGGGTGCCGCGGACCGATGGGTTGGTGACCATCCAATACCCCGACACGAAGCAGCAGCACCACGAGCGCTTCCGCTATTTTCCCTTTCTCGTCTACGATGACACGCCGGAGAATCTGCGCTGTGTCTCCTGCAAGATCTGCGAGGTGGAGTGCCCCCCGCAGTGCATCCACATCGACGGGCCGGCCAAGGATGCGCAGGGACGACCGCTCAAGGTCCACGGCCGCACCTATCCCGTCGAATTTAAGATCGATATATCCATTTGTATGTCGTGCCGTATCTGTGTGGATGTGTGTCCCTTCGATGCAATTGAGATGGATAACCAGTATGAGCTCTCAGGTACCGACCGCTTCGGGCAGATGATGTTCGACAAGCAACAGCTGCTCCGATCGAATGAATACTTTCAGCAGATCAAGCCGACCGAGGCGGCCGAGGTGGATAGCCGACTCGCCGCGAAGAAGCCCAAGACTCCTCCTGCAGCGCCTGCGGCACCATCGCAACCTCACGTCGTATGACTTCTTCACTCGATCAACTCTTTGTGAATGCCAGGCTGAGCCTCCTGACACTAGCTGGAAAGATATTGCCTGAGT
>Ga0209515_10005852_pt1 | contig 15701 bp, 14 predicted proteins | sample Subgroupgradi54m_FD_187454 | JGI IMG/M metagenome (GOLD analysis project Ga0209515, IMG submission 187454) | Subsurface groundwater microbial communities from S. Glens Falls, New York, USA - GMW60B uncontaminated upgradient, 5.4 m (SPAdes)... ...
ATGACCCGCGCTTTACGAAAGCGCTGCTCTACCAACTGAGCTACGGCGGCCATTGAACCCGACACAGCAACGTGGGGTCGTTCGCCGACGAAGACCCGACGCCACATTATACCAGAAATGGGTCGCGCCACCAGCGATGGCATCGCGTCGATATCCCATTGACTTTCATGCTACGATCTTGTATCATCGTGCCACGATGGCACTCGCACGACGATTTGGGGTCTCGATCCCGCCGGAGCTGCTGCGCCAGTTCGATCGCTGGGTGGCCGCTCGGGGGTACCCCAATCGCTCGGAGGCGTTCCGGGCCCTGGTCCGAGACGGCATGCTCAAAGAAGCCTGGGGCATCGAGACGGGCAACCTCTCCGGGGCCGTGACGTTGGTGTACGATCATCATCGCCGAGAAACCCTGCACGCGCTCAACGAACTCCAGCACAACTACCACCGAGTCATTATCTCGACTCAGCACATCCATCTGGACCACACTCAGTGCTTGGAGATTGTGGTGGTCCGCGGCCCGGCCGGCGAGATCCGAGCGTTCGCCGAGCGGCTCCGGGGCATCAAGGGCGTCGTGCACGACTCCCTCACCATCACGACCCGACGGAGGACCAGATGAACGTTTTTTTGTCCTATCGAGTAGCACTATTTATAATAATCGTATTACTTCTTCGGCCTGACCTGGCGTGCGGGGAGAAATTTCCCGAGGTCGTCGTGACCGGTCACGCCCCCGTCGCGGCCTCTTCGACCCGCGTCGTGCCTGGCGAGGACTTTCAGGTCCGGCCGCAGGGGCGCCCCGCGGACCTGCTCCGGCTGGCCCCCGGCCTGGTGATCGCCCAACACGCCGGTGGGGGGAAGGCCGATCAGCAATTCTTGCGCGGCTTCGACTCCGACCACGGCACCGACGTCTTGATCACTCTCGATGGGATGCCGATCAACCTGCGCAGTCATGCCCACGGCCAGGGGTACGCCGATACCCACTTCATCATTCCGGAAACGCTGTCGGCGCTCGAGATCACGAAGGGGCCGTACGAGATCCGGCAGGGGGATTTCGCCACCGCCGGGGCGGTGAACTTCGTCACGGCGGAGACCGCGCCCGATGATTTCATTCAGCACGGGTCCGCCTCGTTTGCTCTGCGCCGAGATCTCCTCGTCGCATCGCCCACGCGCGGCGCGGTGAAAACCCTCGTCGCCTTCGAGAGCTTCCACAACGATGGGCCGTTCCTCCATCCGGACGGCTACGATCGATACAACGGGTTGGCGAAGACGACGCTCCACCCCACGGAGGCCACGGACCTCTCGCTCGCAGTCACGCATCACACGGGACGGTGGCACGGATCCGGGCAGATCCCGCTGCGGGAGGTGCGCGCGGGGCGGCTCGACCGGTTCGGGGCGATTGACCCCAGCGAGGGCGGACGCACCGACCGGACGACTGTCAATCTCCACGGGACCTGGCACCCGGACGAGCAGTCGTCCTGGCACACGCAGTGGTACTACCAGCACTACGGGCTCGATCTCTACTCCAATTTCACCTTTTTCAAGGACGACCGGGTCAACGGGGATGGCATCGGGCAGTTCGACCGACGGCAGGTCTACGGGGCCGATCTCCGGTATCAACGCGAGGAGCGCCCGTGGGGGGTACCCGCGACCGGGACCCTCGGATTCCAAGCGCGGGTGGACGACGCGCGTGTGCGCCTGGTGCATCAGGCCCAGCGGAACACCCTGTCGCTCACCCAGGCAGCCGACCTCCTTGAGGGCTCCTACACGCCCTATGCCGAGCTGGAGTTGCGCCCCTTCACGAAGATGCGCCTCGTGACGGGGGTGCGCCAGGATTTCTTCCACGATCAAGTAGAGGATCATAAGCCGGGCTCAACGGCGCTCAACGGCATCCGCTCCGCGGATCGGCTCGGCTACACCGGAAATCTCGTTCTGGGGCCCTGGGCCCGCACCGAATATTTTGCGAACTACGGCCAAGGATTTCACAGCAACGATGCCCGGGCCATCATCCTGAATCCCGCGCTCGAACCGCTGCCCACGGCCCGTGGGGCCGAGGTGGGCGCCAGAGCCCGTCCCACCAAGTCCTGGCAATGGACCGGGACGCTCTGGTGGCTGGATCTGGACAGCGAACTGGTATTCTCCGGCGACGACGGCACGACGGAGGCCCGCGGGAGAACCCGCCGCTACGGGTGGGAGCTGGGCACCCGCTGGACCCCGCGCGCATGGCTCCAGGTGGGCGGCGATGTCACCTGGAGCCATGCAGAGTTCACCGCGACCGGGGACGCCGTCGCCGGCGCGCCGAAGCTCGTGGCGCGGGGCGATGTGACCGTGCGCACCCCGCGGGGGCTGGAATCCAGTCTCGAAGTCCGGCATCTGGGCCCCCGCGACGGCGTCGGCGATCGCTCCATCCACCTCCAGGGATATACGGTCATTGATTGGACGACCCGCTACCGCCTCTCGCAACACCACCCCTGGTGGAAACACGTGGATCTGTTCTTCGCCATCGAAAATCTGCTCAACCGCCACTACCGGGAAGCGCAGTTCGTCACGGAGACCCAGCTACAGAGCGAATCCTCCCCCGTGCAGGACATCACCTTCAGCCCCGGTTATCCCCGCACGATCTCCGGGGGGCTCCGCGTCGAATTCTAGAAGTGCCAGGCGACGCCGCTAATGATTTCGTAGCGCAGCTTCTGGTGCGCACCGCCCAAATCCTGATGGACGGGGATTGGGACACCGACGAACGCGGCCATTGACCGGGTCAGGTCAACGGACAGCCCGGGGCTGATAAGGACCGTGGTGCCCCCGCTGTCCAACACCTTATCGCTGTCCCGGCTATGGTCTCGATTCAACCACTGGGTTTCCACCTCGAGCACCAGACTGACATTCGGATGCGCCCCTAAGGGTTTCAGGGCGTAGGACATTCCCAGGTCATGTCGGAAGACGTCCCCCAATTTCTCGTCCTGTGCCCCCTCGCCTCGGTAGGTGTATTGCACCGCACTCGCGAGTGTCCAATGCTGTTGAAAGCTGCGAGACACGGCCAGGCCTGTGCTCAAATCCCATGACCCGGACCCCGGCTGCAGCTCCGGACCGAATTTCGCCCCGGACTGGTCGCGCGCGGAATCCTTCCCCGTCGGCGCTTTGACGCCGACCAACAGCGCCGCTGAGACGCCGGCCTCCCAGAAGCGATATTTCCCGACCAGTCGGAGGTCACCCACCCCGAAGACATGCTCGCCGCGGCCCAGGTGATTTGCATCTTCCACTTGGATCGATGAGCGATGGACGAACGGCACCGAAAGATACGCGTCAAAATTCTTAGACAACCCGTATCCGCCCGCGAGCGTGTACACCTCCTCGTGTCGCTTGTCATGGATATCATGGCCCGCGTCACTCAAGGCATTCGCATGCACGGCAGGGATCGTGCGGTACCCTTGGTGATCAATGAGCACCCCGAGAAACCCGTGATGCAGCCCGGCCGTACTGGCGGTGGGAGTAATGACCGTTGAGCCAACGACTGAGCCCCCTTCGGACCGTTTCGTATTAAAGGTACACCCGCAGACATCGCAGGCCCATATCGGTGGCGTGGCCCCCCACATCACGAGTATCAACAGGACAACGATCGTGCGGCCATATCGAAAAGGCATACGCCCCCCTTAGGATGAAAGGATAAAGAGTCCGTGAAAGAAGCCGGGGGCGATCACGAGCGCTCCCCGGTCACGCGAGATTCGTTACGAGAGACTGTGGAGGAGTGTCCGGGGAGGGGGTGGCTCAGGGGCGGCGAGAGGCCCGCTAAAAACGGCTGCCGTGAAAGGTTTCAACCAAGCCACCACGAGCGCCGAAGCTTGCGAGGAGGTGACAGACGGCAGGATGGCCTTTGGGCTCTGTCCAGGCAGCGTCACGACCTGCCCAGGTCCAGGACAACTCGCCAGTCTCAGGCCTTGGTGCGCGGAAGTCGAGGAAGCGGATGAAGGGTTCTGAGTCGCGCACATCCTGCAGCCGCCGGCGACCCCACAGCAACAGGCAGCCGCTCCGTGGCTGCACGCCTCAGTACCTTTTCCCTGGCTGTCCGGCGTGCTCATGCCCGCCGGCACGCTCAAGAAGCCGAGGGCGATCATCGTTCCCAGGGAAAGAAGCTGCACAAACCGTCTCATCGCTGGGAACTAGTTTATCACCCTCGCAGGGAGATGCGCAACCTCCCCCCCTTTCTCGACGAAGGACGTCCGATTACCGGCGTCCGTGCCCCCCGCCGGCCTGGGACCCGTGATCCCCCCACCCGGTCTTCTCGCCATGACTCCACCCTGGAGGCGTCTTCCCTTGCTTCTTGAGTCCGGGGGGTGTCTTCCCCTGCTTCCTCAGCCCGGGAGGCGTCGTGCCGCGCGTCGCATCCGCCTTCGGACGCTCCGGCGCCCGTGGCGATTCCTGAGCCCACACAGGGGCCCCTAGCAACAGGGATGCGGCGATCATACTCACGATGGTCTTCATGGTTGTCACGCTCCTTCCTTGATCACAAGTGTACCTGGGTTGACCTAACGGCAACGTAAATTTTCGATGACAGATGGTTTAGGCAAGCGGGCGGATGGCGGGCCGCAGCAGGACGGACAGCAGGCCGATCACGGTCAGCACGAACCCGAACATGCAGACGACGGCCGCGCCGGTCGGCAAGTCCAACACATAGGACGCGACAATCCCCAGGACGCTCGTCAACGTGCCGATGCCCCAGCCGATCCAGAGCCGCTGGCCGATCGTCCGGCCTAGGAGGACCCCGCAGATCGAGGGAACGATCAGGAAACTGAAGACCAACAGCACCCCTGCCATTTCCACCGAACTGGTCACCACGAATCCGAACGTCACATAGAAAAAGAAATCCCACCAGCGCACACGCATGCCGCGAGCGAACGCCTCCTGCGGCTTCTGGGAGATGAACAATAAGGGCCGGCGGGCCAGCCAATGGACAAACCCGATGATTCCGTAAATCACCGCCACCTTGAGTACTTCCGGCCATCCGACCAGGAGCAGGTGGCCGACCAGGAGCCCCTTGAGTTCTTCGCCCCCCTCGGCGGCCCGACTGAGCACGAGGATCGAGGCGGCGGCGGCGACCGCGTAGACCACCCCAATGATCGCCTCATGGGGCACCCGCTCCTCGCGAAATCGGGTCGCCGCGAAGATCACGGCCCCGAGAAAGGTGAATCCCAGAGCAAATAGATAATTCGCACTGTGGTGGAGGCCGAATCCAAACAGAAATCCCACGGTCGCCCCCAGCGCCGCGATCTGGGCGAGCGCCAGGTCCACAAAGATCACCTGGCGCTCAATCACATGGAGTCCCAGATAGGCGTGGATCCCGGTCAGCACCAAACAGGCGACAAACGGCGCCGCCATCAAGTGGAAAAATTCGCTCATGACGAGCTCCCCATCGCCTGGACGAGCTGCTGCACGTCATAGTCGACGAACGAGAGATAATCCTTCGTCCGCGGCAACTCACCGAGATTCTGGGCGAGGATCACCACCGTCGCCCCGGTCCGCTTGGCCAAGGCCTCGGCGGCTGCACGCGGAACATAGGTGGGCTGGACGATGACCCGAATCCCGTGCGCTTTCATGTACGCTTCCAACGTCCCCAACGACTGCGGCCCCGGCGGGATCCCCGGCTTGGGTTCAAGAAAATGATCGATCCTGATTCCCAAGAACTCCGCCAAATAGGGCCACTCATTGTGATAGGCCACCGCTTCTTTCCCATGGATGGAGGCCGCGGCTTGTTGCCATTGCGCGATGTGCTGATCGAGCCGGCCTAAGAAATCAGACAACCGCTGCTGGTACGCCGCTGCGCGCGCGGGATCCATTTCGGCAAGCTTCGCGGCGATCGCCCGCGCCATGATCTTGGCATTCTCCGGATGCAGCCAGTAATGGGGATTGCCGTAAATATGCATGTCCCCCATCAGCCGGCTTAAGGGGCGATCCGGCACCTCCAGCAGCGGGATCCCGACGGAGAGATCCAGCTCCCCGTGGCTCCCGGGGAACAGATTCGGATTGCTGGCCGCATCCAACAGCGGGCCGCGCCAGGCCTCCAGATCCAACCCGGCGTCCACCAGCAGGTCGGCCTGTTTCACCTTCAACACATCGCTGGGCTTCGGTTCAATGAAATGCGGGTTGAACCGCGGGGAGGCGACGTACGACACCTGCACATCGTCGCCGCCCACCTGCTTGACCAAATCGGCGAACACCGACAGCGTGGCCACGACCCGCAACGGCTGGGCCGCCCCGACACCGCCGGCCAACATCATCACCGCGACCATCGGCGCGACGGCTTGCACCATCCACGACATCACTCGGTACCTCATGATGAGATCTCCTCTAGCTTGACGGCGATGGGTTATTGCAACGAATGCTTGTGCGTCCCGATGGCAAAGGTGCCCTGCAAGAAGACGGCGTTATCCTTCTTCTTATTCTGATCAATCTCATGTCGGAACTGCAACCGCCAGCGGGCGAACTCGCTTTGGTAGAAGGTCAGGAACGCGCTGAGCCCCTGCTCCTCATGGCGCGACCCGACGGCGTCCACCAATCGCGTCTGGTCTAGCCGGCCCCCGGCCGACCAGCGTGGCGCGAAGCGATAATCGGCCAGCGCGTAAGCGCCCCACGGATGCGCGTCGAAGGGCAACGACTCTTTGCGATCCTGGACGTACAGTTCGCTTTGGAGCGTGAGCTTGTTCGTCGGCGTCACATGGTGCAAGTAGGTAGCATCCACCCCCAACACGCCCACCTCGAAGCCCGAATCGGCGTCTTTCGATCCCAGGAGGCCGGAGATCCCCAGCTCAAGATTGGAGAACTCGCTCAACTCCTTGAACGTCTTGAGGTGGCTGTAGAGCGTGGGCCGTCGTCGTGTGGAACCGAAGACCGAGGCCCCCCCACCTTCCAGCAACCCGGCGCTCGGCTCGAGCACCCAGCCGAACGGTCCCTCAAATGGCCGGCTGAAATCCACGCCGGTCCGCTTGAACCCATCATCATTAAAGAATCGCCGCACCACCAGCGGATCATCCACGGTGCTGAGCGAATCCCGGTGCATCGAGGCGGCCTTGCCGATCCGCGGGAAGAAGCGGCCGAACCGCCCCTTCACTCCCCACGGGAGTCCCCAATAGGTCAGATACCCTTCTTCCACACTGGGGGCCTCGGAGTCCGAGAAAGAAATCGTGGCATCGTACCGGCAATAGGGATCCACGTAATTCCCCAAGACCAACTCCATTTCCCGGAGCGCGATCCGGTCATTCCCCTCGGTGTCGGTCCGTTTCTGCGTCGAGGTCGCCACGATGTCGCCGACGACGCCGATTTCCGGCAGCACGGCCCCGATCTGGCCTGGGGCGGGCGAGGGTCTCGCGGGCGCGGCGGGACGTGCCGGCGCTACCGGACGCGGCGCATTCACCTTCCGCTCCAACTCGTCAATGTGTGCTTGTTGTTTCTGAACGATCTGCTTGAGCTCCTCCAAGGACTGGCGCATGGCCTTGAGCTCTTCCTTCGAGACCTCGTCCGCCCAGGCCATGCCCTGAGAGGAGAGGAGGAGACTGACGATCAGAGTCCATCCGAATAACCGACGCATAGGATCCCCCAAATGATCAGACAATTGCTATGAGAATGAGTGACGTAGAACCGAAAACTGCTGACCGGGGACTACACGACGAGGGGAGGGGCGCGGCTCTCAGGCAGGGTGACGCCGTCGAAGACGGCACAGAGGCGGGCCGCCGGCAGGATCACACCGGACGTCCATTGAAACAACGGGGTGGGTGAGACAGAAGGTTCGAGGTGCGGCTGGGCGGTCTGCGCCCGGCAGAGCACACAGGCGTGCGGCACCGACCCGGCATGGCCCGCGTGGCTGTGGGGCAGCGCCGCCGCAATCAGCAGGACGGTGAACCCCACCAGTAGAAGGACGGTCAGGAGGCGGCGCATCTTAGGAGAGGATCCCATGCATCGAGTGGGTCTCCAGGAGCTTCAACGCCCACATCCCCGCCATGCCCAGCAGCACCAGCGCAATCACCGCCCAGTTGAAGCGCCGGTGGGCTTCGGGCAGGAGGTCTCCGGCCCCGATGTAGATGAAGTCCCCCGCGATGAACGCCAGCATCTTGCGGTGCCACTCCGAGGGGATCGCGCCGGCCAGCAGCGCGCCGATCGGGTAGAGCAGACCGGCCGCCCCCAACGTCAGCCACATCCGGGATCGAGGCCAACGGGCCTCCTGCATAATCAGCGCGGAGGTCATCCCCTGCGGGATCTCATGACAGACCACCGCCACGGTGATCGCCAATCCCAGGAGGGGATGAATCATCGCCCCCAGCACGATGCCGGCGCCGTCGGTCACATTATCCAACGCCATCCCCACGACGGCGATCGGGCCGATGTGATGCGTGTCGCACTCCCACTCGCCGCAGGCATGGATCATCATCACTTTTTCTAAGAGGTAGAAGGCGACAAACCCCAGCGCCAGGAACAGGGCATCGGAGTGGAGATCCACTTCCGGCAGGATATGGAAGAAGGCCGCGGCCAGGAGGACCCCGGCGGCCAGCGCAATGATGTAGCGCGGCTGGATCACGCGCGCCCGCTCGTGCAGTGCCACCCACCCCGCCAGCAGGTCGAACGCCCCGGCGATGGCCGCCCACAGGTAGACGATCGGCATCGAGCCGGCGATCACGAGGCCCCGCCGTGCTCGCAGACGATCGTCAATTCCCGGCAGCCCCGGCATTCCTTCATCCGGTGATCGCGGGAAAACTTGGACCAGTGCTGTTTCTTGGCGGGGGTGAGGATGCCGGTTCCCCGGCAGAGCGGGCAGATATTATCGAGGGCGCTCAGGAGGGCGTGCCGGATGAACTCGGAACGATTCGGCATCCCGCGCATCAGCTCGAGGAGCGCCGGGGCAACCTTGAAGGTCACCACCTCCTGGGAGGGGGGCGATTTCTTCATCGGGGAGAGTATAATACATTGTAATACCTGCTGTCAACCTGTTCCTGCGCATCAAGTGGTGCCGGGACCCAGAGTTGAACTGGGGACACCACGATTTTCAGTCGTGTGCTCTACCAGCTGAGCTATCCCGGCAACTGAACTCGACATCTCAACCTGAATGACCCGATTGAAGTTCGACACGAGCCAACGCATGGCCTGTTCGATCGCTCGTGTCGAGTTCAGTTATCAGGGGGAACCAGGGGGCTTCCCCCTGATACTCCCCCTCCGCTGAAAAGATCCTCTGGACCCGAGTTTCCCCTGATGAACCCCTTCCGAGGAGCGCGTTCTGAGATGGGCACCCCGCATTATAAACCGGCGCGGGGCGTTTGTCTTGTCTGTCAGAGGCGGCGGGGGCGATCAGCGGGACGTCCCGCGCGGGGTCAGCCAGCGCTGGCGCCAGTCCCACCGGTGCACGCAGGCGCGCGCCACTGCCCAGAGAATCCCCAGCCCGTACCAGACCGCCGGCCAGAACCGGATCGAGGAGGCCTCGTCAAAGTAGCGGGTGCGGATCGGGATCTCCTCGAGCCGACTGCCGGCGGCCAGGAGTTGGACGATGATCTCGGTATCAAAGACGAAGTTGTCAGAGTTCTCCTCGAAACGGATCGCGCGCAGGGCCCGGGCGCTGTAGGCCCGGAAACCGGAGTGGTACTCCGTGAGATAGGTATGGAACGCGACGTTCATCAGCGCGGTCAGCAGGATGTTCGCGTTGTGCTTCCAGAGGGGCATGCCCCCCTCCAGGGCCCCGCCCTTCATCATGCGCGAGCCAAAGACGGCGTCGGCCCGCCCCTCGCGGATCGGGGCGATCAGCTGGGGAATCACTGTCGGATCATACTGGTAGTCGGGGTGGACCATGACGACCAGATCCGCGCCGTGGGCGAGCGCCGTCGTAAAACAGGTTTTCTGGTTGGCGCCGTAGCCACGGTTGCGCGGGTGGCGGACGATGGTCAGGCCCAGTTGGGTCGCCACCGCCACGGTGTCGTCGCGGCTGGCGTCGTCCACAAGGATCACTTCGTCGGCCACCCCCGGCGGGATGTCGCGCACCGTCTGGCGCAGGGTACGGGCCGCGTTGTAGGCCGGCAGGACGACGACGACTTTCAACGCGGGGGGCGCCGGGGGCGGCGTAGCGGGAGCTTCCCACTCATTGAGAAAAGCCAGCTGCCGCGCGCGGCGAGCCAGGATTTCAATCTGATCTCCGAGGTTCAGCGTAAGTAGCTGATCACGCCAGCGGAGATGGTCAGCCAGCCGGGCCAGGCCCGGCGCCCCCACGAGCGAGGAGTGGGTAAGACGACTGGCCCAATACCGCCAGGAAAAGGTCCGGGCGTGGCGCCGTACGGCCAGGACCGTGAACCCCGAGGCCTCCAGTATGCGGGTGAGGGTCTTCGTCGAGAAATAGACCAGGTGGGCCTCCTGCACGCCCCACCATCGGGCCCGGAGGAGCCGGCTGGCCACGCTGTCGATGTCCGGAGTGTTCACACACAGCACTCCGTGGGGTGTCAGGAGCCGGCGGGCTGCCACGAGCACGGCCTTCGGCTGTGGGAGATGCTCGATCAGATCGATGAGGGTGATCGCATCGAACTGTCCCGGCGGCAACGGCACACGGTCAACAGCCCCCTCATGCACGGTGAGGCCGAACCGGGTGCGCGCCACCGTCGCGGCCCAGTGCGAGCGCTCGATTCCCTCCACCCCCCACCCCAGCCGTCGGGCCTCATCAAGGAGAAAGCCGCACGCACATCCCAGATCGAGGAGGCGGCCGGGCGGTGCCTGATACCGATGCACCGCCCGTAAAATCCGACGGGCGCTCGCCCGGCGGCCGGCCTCCTCGGCTGCGTAGTCGGGGTCTTCGAACGCCGCGTAGAGGGCCTCGAGGGTGGTCGGGTCCGGCTGAGGCGTCGCGTAGACCAGCCCACAACTCAGGCACTCCACCACCCGCGGCGGAGGGCGGACGTCGTGCTCCGTGATGCGGTAGCCGGTCTCCAACGGCGCGGGGGCTCCCTCCACCCGGCCGTACCGAACCCGGGAGCGAGTCGCCCCGCACAGGTCACAGGGAACATCCACCCAAGTCATGAGGATCCTTCGGGCAAGCCGGAGCCCTGGCGCTCAAAGATAACCGTCGAGCCCTGGTGCGCCACCGGCCGCCAGCCGCTCGATGGCCCCAACAACATCTGGAGGCGCTGCGGCCCCTCGGGCGACTGAAACCCTGCTCGCCACGTCACGCGGTCTTCAAATCCTGGGAGGATGTACCGTTGTTGGAACAGGATCGGATCGTTCCGGTCAATGACGGCGATCGTCGCGTCTGCCGGCAAGCGATACGGGGTCCGCGACAACGTATGGTACCCCATCCACCAGTGGTGAAAGGAATAGAGGTGTGGCCGGTGGGCCAAATGCGGCAGCCAGGTAAAGGTGGCGACGACGCCGGCCGCCGGCGGAACGTGCGTCACCAACTCCGCGCGCGCGCGATCGGCGGGCGTCGGCCAGAATCGGGCCACGCGCCGCGGAAGCCAAAGCTGGGGCCCCAAGAGGAGATTCGCCCCGACGGCCCAGCTGGCCACCACGACGGCGAGCAGGCGAGGACGAAAAGGGCACCACCGCCACCGCATGAAGCGCTGGAGCCCGAAGAGTCCGCTCAGAAACAGACCGGGGATCATCTCCACGGTGTAATGGAAATAGATCGTCCGCTCAGCTAGGCGGGCCGAGAAGAGGTGCTGCACGAACGACGGACCGCTCAAGAGGAGCATCGGGAGGGGACTCAACAACGGCAGGCCCGCCAGGGGCCCCACGAGCCCGAGCAGGTAGGGCCCGACATCGGGCTGCCGAAGCGTCGCCACCCACGCCGAGGGATTCGTCAGGAGAGTGTGCACGATGTGTACGGGTGTCGCGCCCAGGTGGCGGTACAAACTCAAGAAATCAATCGTCCCCCGTCCCATCGTCGGGATCAGCCATCCAGTCATGGCCACGAAATAGCCCCCGCCCCCCACCAGCGGCCCGATGACCCAGCCCCACGGCCGCCGCAACAACAGCGCGTAGAGGCCGAGGGGGACGATGACCAGCGGGAGGTTTTCCTGGCAGAGGCAGGCGGCCAGTCCCCAGCCGGCGCAGGCCCAGGCGCGACGGTCTCGCAGGGCGACCGCCGCCAGCAGGATGAACGGGATGCTCAGCACCGGCGGATGAAACTCAAACAGGTTCGCGTAGCCCAGCGCCGGATAGAGGAGGTAGCTGGCCAAGACCGCGAGAGCCATGGAGGCCGGCAGCTCCCGAGAAGCCAGTCGGTAGAGCACCCACCCGCCCCAGCCACTCGCGGCCGCCTGCACCACGAGGAGGGTCACGGGATGTCGGGCGAGCGCATAGACCGGTACGAGGAAGAAGAGGATGAGATTCGCATGATTGCCGAGGAACGGGACCCCCAAGATGGAGGATTCGAGGGATCCATGCAGGAGATTCCACATCGTCTGGGCATGGACGGCCAGATCGAAGTCGACGAAGGCAAAACTCTGATACTTCAGCCATCCGACGGCGCTGAAGACCAGGGTGAACAGCGTGATCGCCGCGATGGCCCAGCGATCGGCCCTGGGGGAGACGGCGCCACGTAGCATAGGGTAATTGCGCAGAACTTATAGCTTAGGCGTGGGGCACGAAAGCCCCTCGGCCTCATTGCATTCCACATCGTCCCCAGCACCGATCCCGTCCACGTCGGCTTCGGCGCCTCCCGTCACCTCGTTTGTCGCAGGAGCATTGGTGCTGCCGGTCTCCGTGCCGACGGTCGTGGTCTCGGACGCTGTCGTGTCGGTCCCCGTGTCCACTTGTAAACCGGCCTCCGAGGTGAGCTCTTGCTCGATAATGTCGGTACTGGCGGCCGCTTCGGCGTCGACCAAGCCGCCACTGGCGTTCGGATCAATCGCGACCTCAGTCTCCACGGCCGGACTACCGCCACTGACATCCACACCGGCGCCCGCTTCAATCACGCTCCGATCGGTGCCGCTCGTGCCGGACGGGGCTTCTTGGCCACCGGTGTTCGTGGTGGTCTCCGTGGTGACATCCAGCAACCCTCCACCGGCATTCTGATCGATCGTGCCCTCGCCGCCGGCGGTGGGGATGTCGGTCTCCAGATTGGCATCGGCAATGATTTCAATGACGCTGTGCTCGCCGCCGGTTGCAGCACCTCCGCCGGTAGAACCTTCGAGATTCCCTCCGGGACTTCCACCCGTACTTCCAGAAGGAGTCTCCTGTACGGTTGCATGACCACCGCCGGTTTCAATCCCGATATTTGCCCCTATGCCTTCATGGGGACCGCTCGCCGAACCAGCCTCGCGGCCGCCGGAACCCTGGACGAATATCCCATGGTTTGCTTCTGTGGTGGCAAGAGAAGGCCCGGGGGCTGTCGCCGAGACGAGTGGGTGAGGTGTCTCCACGGCCGAGCCGATGTGGTGTTCGGGGGTTCCATGTTGGCGTTGACCCCCAGCGTGAATGTCCCCATGCGGCGAAAGAATGCGGCTGCCTTCCGCCATGCCGCCCAAGGTCTTGTCGAGGGCGATGTCCCGCGGATCGATACCCGCAGTATCTGAGTAGGCACATGTTGGCAGTCCGCAGAGGAAACCCACGGCAAGGATCATCACGAAAATCTTGCGGTTTCTCATAGAGAAAAGAGCAGCTCTGCTCCTACGATATGCCGGTCGTGATCAAAAAACCTATTGTCGTTGCCGGAGTGAATGAAACGATAGAATCCCCGCGTGGCCAGATTGGGTTTCCAATGGTAGGTCAGTCCGGTATACACGTCCACCACACTGTCCCGCCGACCGCTTAAGTCCAGTGTCGACAGAGAGGAAAATTCCGGATAGGCGCCGTAGTCGAATCCGGCGGACAGATCCAGATCCACCGGTCCCAGGCGGTCCAGGGGGGCATGGAGCCCCACGCGCGTCAAGGATCCCTCCCGGTCAAAATTCTTCCCCCGGGTGTCCGCGATACTCAGCTCCTCTTTCAGAAACAGGTATGATCGGTAATCCTTGGTTGGGTACAGATATTGAATGACCCCCACGCCGCCGCGATACCCATCCCGAGAAGTTAAAGGCGGATTTGAGCCATCGGGGCCATAGTCGGCATACGAGACACGACCGTACAGGTCCGTTCGGGTATGGCGCCAGAAGATTGTGTCGGCGCTCAACAGCAGCTGATTGACGACGGAGAACAGATCGCTGGCCAGGAAATTCACCCGCAGATCGTACCGCGCGCCCCACAGCACGGGCCGATGGTTCACAAACGTCCGTTTTTTCGCATCCAGCGCGACCCCTTGCGAGGTAAAGTTCACTTCGTTCGTCGCTTGATCATGAAGCAGGGTTTCGTTGATGTACAGCGCATCCATCCGGACATTCCGATCCAGTATGAGTGGGTATCCCACCGTCAGATCGAGGATGTAATCCACGCCACCTCGCCGCGATTCGGAGGAGAGATTGCTGTTGCCGGGAATCAGCCGCGGGTTGCTGTCATAGGCCGCGCCGACTTTGCCGAACAGGTACGGTTGCGGATGCACGCGGTGGGCGACATGTCGTCGCTTCGTCCGGATTCGCGAGAGTTGTCCCTGGGCCCAATGACGATAGTCGTCCGAATCGCTGTGGTCAACGACCCATTGCAGCTCACGCGTCGCCTCGGCCGGCCGGCCAGCGCGGGCATAGGCCAATCCGAGGAACAGATGCGTGGGAACGTGCTCGGGGTGCTGAGACAGGATCTGTTGATACGCGGCAGTCGCCTCGCGGTGGCGGCCCAGCTTGTCGAGCGTCAACGCCCGGTACCGCATGAGCAAGAGATCGTTCGGGTATTTCTTGATCAGGCCGTCCAGGACCTCGAGGGCTTTCTTGAACTCTCGCGCTTGAAACAACCGCGGGAATCCGCTGGTCTCAAGTTCCCTCTCGGAAATTACGGACGGTTGTTCTTGCGCGAAAGCGTTTTGGATCAGAACACCGGAGGAACTAACGGGGAGAATCCCAACAACAAGGAGGAGGAGTAAGGGAACGACCAAACCAAGAGGTTCGCGTTTCAAACAACCTCCCTTGTTTGGTCGATTATGTCAAAGATCACCCCCAGTTACAAACGAATTTTTTGAGATGTTAGAATAGTAAACGGGGCCGAGGGGATTTGAACCCCCGATCTTCAGATTGACAACTCCCTCAGCCACGTAGCTGATGTTCTCCCATTGTAGCTATCCTTTGCTGTCTGTACCAGTTAGAAGTGGCGTGCTTCCCTGGTGCTCGCCGATGATTGACGGCTCTAGATGCTGGTTTCGTAGCGGTTTTCGTAGCGGTGATTCTTCTCCGAAGACTTGGGCATCGAGCTTTGGGCCGACGGCATGCAACGTCGAAGGGAACAGATGGCCATAGACATCAAACGTCGTCTTCGACGAGGCATGGCCCAGCATCGTCTGGATCGTCTTGGGGTGTTCGCCCTGCGCGATCAAGAGGCTGGCAGCCGTATGGCGCAGATCGTGGAACCGGATATGATGCAACCCTGCCCTAGTGAGGGTCGGCATGAATTCTCGCCGGAACATGATGTCGGGGTCCATGGGCTGCCCATCGGGACGTATGAACACGAGACCGTGAGGATTCGCCTGTTGGAGCGTTGTGAGGCGGTGGAGTTCCAAGGCTTCTCGGAGCCGAGGCGACATGGGCACCCAGCGCCTCGACGTGGCCGACTTCGGCTCTTGAAATAGCCAACGGGGGTCTCCAGGGGCGACTTCCTCGGCACTGCGCCAAAAA
>Ga0209515_10005853_pt1 | contig 15701 bp, 13 predicted proteins | sample Subgroupgradi54m_FD_187454 | JGI IMG/M metagenome (GOLD analysis project Ga0209515, IMG submission 187454) | Subsurface groundwater microbial communities from S. Glens Falls, New York, USA - GMW60B uncontaminated upgradient, 5.4 m (SPAdes)... ...
CGTCAGCCGCGATAAATTGGAAGGCCAGATTTATAATGCTATCATTCCGACGGTTAATAATTTGATGGCCGAGATCGAAAAATCTATCAAATTTTTTCAAGGCCGCTATCCGAGCGCCAAGCTAGAACGGATGATAGTCACTGGCCGGGCATCTAACTTGCCGGAATTGCCGCTTTATATAGCCAACCAGTTTGGTATAAATGTAGAGATTGGGAATGCCTGGCTAAACGTTGACCTTCCGCCTGACCGCCAAGACGAACTGCTAGCGACTTCCAATAGTTTTGCCGTGGCCGCTGGTTTAGCGGAGAGAATGGGATGAGCGGCGTACAGTTTAACTTACTGCCCGATGTCAAACTGAACTATATCAAGGGTCAGAAGATCCGCAATATGGTCATCAGCGCCGCCTTTTTAGCCAGCGGTGCCGCTTTAGCCATCTTGATTATCATGTTAGTCACTACCTATGGCTTTCAAAAAAAACAGCTGGGCGATGCCGCCAAACAGATATCGACCTCTATCAAGGATTTGGAAGCCATTCCCAATATCAATCAGATACTTACTGTGCACAACCAACTTAAAACGCTGGTAGATTTGCATGATTCTAAGCACGTCAATTCGCGCCTGTTTACTTATCTGTCCCAGGTAACTCCGATTAATGCCAGCCTTAGCAATTTGAATATTGATTTTAGCGCCAACCAAATGACTATTAATGGTACCGCTGTTTCGCAGGCAGTGGTCAATGCCTTTGCCGACAATTTGAAGCTCGCCAAGTACCAGCTCGGCAGCGGCAGCCCCTTGAGTGCTTTCCCGTCGGTGCTGGAAAGCAGCTTCAACATCAATCCCTCTAATGTCAGTTATACGCTGAGCGTGCAGTTTGATCCAAACCTTTTTACCGACAGCGACAAAGACGCGGGGGGCAAACACCAAATGCCAGTTTTGAGTGTCTCGAACCAGCCCGTCCGGTCCTCGAACAGCCTTTTTAACAGCCAGGCAGGGGGCCAATAGTATGAAAAAGCCGGTTTCAACCCGTCTGAAGGTAGATAAGACTAACTCCCGTACTCTAGTCGTAATCGTGACGGCGGTATTTGTAAGCGTTTTTTGTCTAGTGAGCTCTAAGGCGCTCTTGTCGCAGGCGGCTTATCAAAGACGGTTATTAGGCGCCCGCCGAACTACCATCGAGCAACTGATAAAGGATAAAGCCGCGGCCAATACTTTGGTGGATCAATTTGCGAACGTTTTCCAGGGCAGCAGCCCAACCAACATCTTGGGCGGTAAGAGTGTGGCTGGCGCAAACGCCGTGCCTCCGGATGGTGATAATGCCAGCATCGTGCTTGATTCTCTGCCGACAACCTATGACTTTCCGGCCCTGATTTCAAGTATTGAGAAAATTCTGAATAATGATTCTATCAGTAGCCCGCAGATTACTGGTACGGACCAATCGGCTGCGGCCAATAACAAACCCTCCGACAAGCCTAAACCGGTAACTATCAGCTTGACAGTGGCCGGGCAGAGTAGTTACGACCACATCCAGAAGCTAATTGGTGATTTTGAGCGCTCCACCCGTCCATTTGACATAACCTCTCTGCAGCTGACTGGCAGTAATAATTTAGTGACTTTCCAAATTAACCTGAAGACCTATTACCAGCCGGCTAAGACGCTGGGCATTGGCAGCAAGGTGGTCAAATAATGAAACGCAGGGACCTGGTTTTGATCGTCGGGGCGGCTATGTTCGCGGCGGTCACTTCGTTCATATTTGCCGGCTTATTGTTCAAGGCCTCGGCCAGGAGCACCTCTGTGCCGACGGCCACACCATTGCCCTCGTCTTTCCCGGATATTAAAAACGATCCGGCGTACAGTAACTTCCTAAATAGCCAGGCTCTCGATCCGGCCCAACCAGTACCAGTTGGCAGCAGTAAAAACAGCTCGCCGTTTAACAATTCACGGTAGGCGGCAGAGCTTTTTACGATGAACGTCTTATCGGCAAGCTCCCAGCAGAAAGTAGAGCAGAGTTTAGTCGATGACAGGCTTTTGAGCGCTGGTGACCTGAGCCTGCTTAAGGCCAAGGCTATTAAAACCCACAAGCCCCTCCTTCAATTACTTATAGAAGAAGGCCGCATTACTGACGAGCAGCTGACCAAAGCCCTGGCCGAAACTAACAATGTACTTTATGTAAACCTGTCTAATGCCCGTATTAACCCTAAGATGCTGTACCTTTTGCCCCAGGACATCGCCGAGCACTACATGGCTGTCCCACTAGGTGAAATGCAGCACAAACTAGTAGTGGCCATGCTGGATGCTGATAACGTCCAAGCAGTAGACTTCCTAAGCAAGCGTATCGGGCGGCCACTGAAGGTCTACGCCGCCAGTGAAACTGGTATCAGACACGTTTTGGAGGATTACGCTAAGAATTTAGAGCACGGTGTGGCCTCGATCCTTAGCCTGGATGAAGCCGAAAAACAGGTTACAATTATAACCCCAGCGACACCGCAGCAGAATATTCAGAAGATTGTCCAAGACTCGCCAATCAGCAAGGCCTTGAGTGCCATCATGGACTTCGCAGCCAACAACCGGGCCAGCGATATCCATATAGAGCCGACAGAAAACCATCTGAAAATCCGTTGCCGGGTAGATGGAGTTTTGAGGGAAGTTATGGAACTACCCAAAAGCACCGAAGCCGCGTTGGTAAGCCGCATAAAGATTTTGTCCAACTTAAAGATAGATGAACACCGGGTTCCCCAGGACGGGCAGTTTTCGATCATGGTTGGCAACCGCTCAATTGATCTACGGGTTGCCATTAGTCCGACGGTTTGGGGGGAACAGGTGGTACTGCGGCTGCTGGATAAAACAGGCACCAGCATCCATCTGGAAGACATGGGCTATATGGGCAGAGCTTTACGGGCGATTCGCCGGGGCTTGCAGCAGCCCCATGGCATGATTTTAACATCAGGACCGACAGGCTCTGGTAAATCTACTTCAATGTACGCCATGATTTCTGAGATAAAAACCGACTCTATTAACATAGTTACTCTTGAAGACCCTGTCGAATATAAAATTGAAGGAGTCAACCAAATCCAGGTAAATCCCGACGTCGGCTTAACTTTTGCTACCGGCCTGCGCTCAATACTGCGTCAGGATCCGGATGTGGTAATGGTCGGCGAAATTCGTGACAAAGAAACGGCCGCTCTAGCGGTGCAATCGGCACTAACAGGACATCTGGTTTTTAGTACGCTGCACACTAATTCGGCGGCTGCTATTTTACCGCGACTGTTGGATATGGACGTGGAGCCTTTCTTGATCGCCAGTACGGTTCATACGGTAATTGGCCAGCGCCTGGTGCGTCGGGTTATACCCGGCGGTGAAGCCTACGTCTCAAACCCCAGCGAAACCAAGGCCATCCAAGCTACTATCGGCCACTTGCTGCCTAAGACTCGGGCTGAAGTAAAGCCAGTGGGCGAGGACTTAGGCTACACTAACTTGCCACTGGCCGGCCAAAGCGCTTATACTTTGGTCAAGGGGAAGCCCTCGCCCGAAAATAAATTGGGCCTGGCTGGACGGATGGGCCTTTACGAGGTCTTTCAGATTACCGACCAGATTCAAGATTTAATCTTAAAAAGAGCTACCAGCAACATGATCCAGCAAATAGCCACTACCCAGGGTATGATCACTATGCGTCAGGACGGCTACCTCAAAGCCTTGGCGGGCCTAACTACACTGCTGGAAGTTAACCGGGTGGCATCAACAGACGCTTAAAGAGAATGGTGGGAAAGTAAATGCAGACGCAGCCAAAAATCGAAATCCTGCTCGACGAAGTAGTCAAGCGCAAAGCTTCTGACCTGCATCTGCAAGTCGGCCTGCCGGCGATGATCCGCGTCGATGGTGCTTTGACTTCCAGCCAAAACAGCTCGCCCCTCGACGAACAAACGGTCGAGACGATAGTCTTTTCCCTCTTAGATGAAGACCAAAAACAAATCCTGCTGCGTGATAAAGAATTTGACTTTAGTTTCGCTTTTGGTAATTTAGGTCGCTTCCGGGTCAACGCTTTCCACGAACGCGGCAACCTGGCCGCCGCCATGCGCCTGATCTCTAACGAAATCCGTAGTATCGAACAACTGGGCCTGCCCAAAGCCCTCAATAACTTCGCCAGCTACCCGCGCGGCCTGGTGCTAGTTACTGGTCCGACTGGCTCGGGCAAATCCTCGACCATCGCCGCACTTATTGACAAGATAAACAACGAGCGGGCCGTACATATCATTACTGTCGAAGATCCGATTGAATACACTCATCAATCTAAAAAATCGGTCGTCGTCCAGCGGGAAGTGCACTACGACACTTATAGCTTCAGCTCCGCCCTGCGCAGTGCCCTGCGCGAAGACCCGGACGTTGTGCTAATCGGTGAAATGCGCGATCTGGAAACTATCGCCTCGGCGATTACTATCGCCGAAACCGGCCACCTGGTTTTTGCCAGCCTGCACACCAACAGTGCCAGCCAAAGTATCGACCGCATGATTGATGTTTTTCCGCCGCACCAGCAGCCGCAAATTCGGGCCCAGCTGGGCAATATCTTAATGGCCATTTGTTCGCAGCGCCTGATCCCGGCCCTGGGCGGCGGCCGGGTGCCGGCCAGCGAGATATTAATTGCCACGCCGGCGGTGCGCAACATTATTCGTGAGGGCAAAAACTTCCAACTCGACGCTGTTATCCAAACCGGCACCGAACACGGAATGCAAAGCATGGATAAAACGCTAGTTGGCATGGTCCACGCCGGTGCCATCAGCTATGACGAAGCCCGTAATTATGCCGTCGACATTGAGGAACTAGACCGAATGATGAGGAGCTAAATGCAGACCTTTACTTATACGGCCCGCGATCTTAAAACCGGGGCTAACGTTTCAGCCGAAATCGAGGCCCAAGATGAAAAAGCGGCAGCTAAGGTCCTTTTTGACCGCGGCCTGTCACCTCTAGAAATAAAAATTAAACAACAGGGCGGTCTGGGGCGGCTGCGCAACCGGGTAACTTCCAAACAAAAGGTCATCTTCTCGCGCCAGCTCTCGACACTCATGAACGCCGGTTTACCTCTGATCCAGAGCCTCAGTAGTGTCCGCGACCAAACTTCCAACAAAGCTTTCAAGGACATTGTCAGCAAGATTATTAACGATATTGAAGCTGGTTCATCTTTGGCTGAAGCGCTGGGCAAATTTCCGAAACTATTTGATGAAGTCTACGTTAGTTTAATCACTGCCGGCGAAGCGTCAGGAACACTTGATACCAGCTTGGAGCGCCTGGCTAACCGTCAAGAACATGACGCAGAGATTGTATCTAAGGTCCGCGGGGCCCTGGTTTACCCGCTGGTAGTCCTGTTGGTGCTGGCGGCTGTCCTCATCTTTATGCTGGTGGCCGTATTGCCCCAGGTTAAGAATATTTATAAAGAACTACCGGGTGCCCACTTACCTTTCATCACGTCGTGGCTGCTAGCATTGTCCAGTGTGGTAACCAAGTTCTGGTGGATAGCCCTGATACTTATAGCGGTCGGCGGTTATGGTCTGCGGCGGTGGCTAAAAACACCCGGCGGCCGGGAGGCGGCCGATAAACTTAAACTGAGAATGTGGCCGGTAAGTCCGCTTTACACTAAACTTTATATGGCTCGCTTTTCGCGCACCGCGGCCACTTTGGTGACCAGCGGCGTACCGTTAATTAAAATGCTCGAAACGTCGGCCAAAGCTGTCGATAACGTGCACGTGGCCGAATCTATCAAAAAAGCCGCCGAGCAGGTAAGGGGCGGCAAGGCCTTATCGGAAAGCTTACGCGGTGACCCCTATTTCCTGGACTTGGTGCCCAACATGATAAGTATCGGCGAACAGGCCGGCGCCCTGGATAGTATTTTGGGCAAAGTGGCGGACTATTATGAAAAAGAGGTCGATACCCAGGTCAAGTCGATATCGACTATTATCGAGCCGGTCTTGATGATTTTGGTCGGCGTCATCGCGCTGATTATCGTAGCCGCCGTGCTGTTGCCAATTTATAGTTTGGTGGGTAAAAATATAACGATATAAACATAAGCCTTAAAAAGTTTTTGTTTTTTTAAAGCATTGTAGGTAATATGTAAACATAAGGGGATAAATATGAGGGCACCATTCGGAATAAAAAATAAAAATCAAAGCGGCTTTACCATCATCGAAATCATGATCGTGCTGGCCGTGGCGAGCTTGATTATGCTGATTGTTTTCTTGGCTGTACCTGCGCTGCAGCGCAATGCCCGTAACACCAACCGGACCAGCGATGCCACTAAGGTCGCTAGCGGTGTTAACGAGTGTCTATCAAATAAGAACAACGTTGTTACCAGCTGTAATACTACAGCCGCTATCATTGGCTCAACGCTCGATACGGCAACGCTTAGACAGTTGACTGGCGTAGCCGTAGGCGCTAACGCCAACGGCGGCACGCCGGCCTTTCCTGGCGACGCGGCTACCGCTTGGGTCTTCTTTGGCCAAAAGTGTGGTACTGACGGTTCGACTTTCGCTGCCGGCAACTCCCAGCAATTTGTCGTTCTGTACAACGCCGAAAGCTCGGGCGGCGGTAATATTAACCGCTGTGTCAGCGGTTAGATAGCCCGGCCGTTAGGCTATACTTAACCCGTGATAGTAGCCATCCTCTTTGTCCTTGGCATTTGTTTTGGCAGTTTCGTCAATGCGCTGGTCTGGCGAGTGCATAAGAAAAAAGATTGGGTCAAAGCTCGTAGCCAATGCGAAAGTTGCGGCCACGAACTCTCAACTTTGGATTTAATCCCGCTTCTCAGTTGGCTGAGCTTGAAAGGGCGCTGCCGCTACTGCAAAAAAGCCATTCATTGGTCGGCGCCACTACTAGAGCTGATTTTAGCTGCTGTTTTTGTGATCTCTTACGTTTTTTGGCCAGTCACAATGGCCGGCGGGCAGTGGGTGCTATTTATAACTTGGCTGACGGCCAGTATCGGCCTGCTGGCTCTGGCAGTCTATGACCTGTGCTGGATGCTGCTGCCAAGCAAAATACTTTACCCGACATTTCTAGCTGCAATTACTGGCAGACTGGCCTATATTTTATTTTTTGCCCAAAATAAGGCTCATAGCTTTGAGCTTTTAGCTTTGAGCTTGTTGGTTGCCAGCGGCATTTTTTGGCTGATATATGAACTCAGCCGCGGCCGGGCAATTGGCTTTGGCGATGTCCGCCTGGGCCTCATAACAGGTACGCTGCTGGCCGATCCGTTTAAAAGTCTGCTAATGATATTTTTAGCTTCTCTACTGGGGACATTTTATGTCCTGCCGGCGCTGCTACTCAGGAAAAAAAATATCGGCGCCCGCCTGCCTTACGGCCCTTTTCTGATTACGGCAGTGTTTATTGTCATCTTGTTTGGCGACCGCTTGATTGATTGGTACAAAAACCTGGTAATCTAAAGCTTTAGCACAATAGGCTAATACTTTATACTAAACCTATGCGATGGGCAGATGGGGGTTATACGGTTGTAGAAGTCATGGTTTTCTTAATGATTAGCGCGGTCATATTCTTTAGTGCGGTTACAGTTTTTCATGGCCAGCAGGGGAAGACTGGCTTCGAGCAGGGCCTGCGCGACTCAGTCTCCAAGTTCCAGCAATATGTCGACGAGGTCACTACCAGTGTTTTTTCAAGCGGCCAGTATAACTGCGCCGTTTCCAATTCTTCAGGCCGGGCGACGCTATCAAAACCTTCGGGCGGTGCCAATGGCGCCGGCTCTAACCAGGGCTGTATATTCTTGGGCAGGGCGATTCAGGTCATTCCTGGCCAAACTAGCATATACGCCTACTCGGTTCTTGGTAACCAGTACACGGCTAGCGGCGAGCCAGCTACTTCATACGCCGGTACTTTGCCCGAACCGGCTCTGGCCAGCGGGGTCGATCTTACCGAGCAGTATGATACGCCCTGGGGGAAGGTAACTTCCTCCAAAATTACTTATAGTGCCGGCGGTACAGCCGATAGCAGCTTGGTTAGTTTTTATAATAGCCTGCAAGACGGCTACCAAAATTCTGGTGTGGCTGGCGCCCAATCGATAACAGCCCGAGGCTATAATTTTACGAGCAGCAGTCTAACAAGTGTTCGCTCAGATGCGCTTAAAAGCTGCCTTGAAGAACAAAATGCTAATGGCCTAAATTGCCTTAACACGCCAACCATCAGCCAGTGGGATATATGCTTTTCTAGTACCGGCAGCAGCCAAACCGCTCTGCTGAGCGTTTTTAGCAATCCGTCTGGCATTACCACTAACGTCAACTTTACGAGCTGTACATGAATAAAACATTGATATCTGTCCACATGTCTGCAGTTACGAGCTTGAGCAAAGTGTCAGCCATGCAACGGAAAGGCCGCACCTCTCAGGTTTGGATGAAGCACAGGGAGCAGCTGAGAAACACAGCAAAGCCTATAAATGATACGTTGAGCGAATATCGCAAGCGGCGACACAGTGATTCGCCAAAAGCACCAGTGGCATCAATGGCTACGCCATTTAGCAGGCTGGTGCGGCCTGTAAGGTGCGGCAGGGGGGACACTATCGTGGAGGTAATGATTTGCCTGGTAGTCTTATCGATGGTTATGGCTACGGTCTACGCAATCGGTGGGCGGAGTTCGCGCGCCGGCGTCGAGGCCCGCCAACGCACAGAAGCGCTAAGTTTGGCCCAAAGCCAGGTCGAACTTCTAATCAATGCCAAGAATAGCGACCCTGCCTTTGCCGCTAGCTATCAAGTCGACCAATCTTATTGCATAAAGTCCGACGGCACCAAGGACAGCGCCGCCCAAGCCAACACCGACAAGCTCTGCCATTCGTACGACGGCACGGGTTATAACGTCGGTATTACTTATGCGTCGAAAGCCAGTCTAGCCGGCGTCTTCACGGTCACGGCCCAGTGGCCTAGCGCCGACAGCCCCGGCGGTATTGCCAGCCTGAATCTGTACTATAAATTGCCCGGGGTTTATAAAAAGGCTCTGGTGGTGGCTACCAGCTCGAGTGTCAGCGGCACAACCATTACCATGAATGGTACCCTTAATCCCAACGGTAACGCCATTACCAATTGCTATTTCCAATACGACACTAACGCCAGCTATAGCGCGCCCGGCCAGGTAGGCTGCGCCTCGTTTCCGGCGTCCGGCAGTGTCGGCGGCTCGGCTAGCGCCAGCATTTCGGCGATCGGGCTGTCACCCAATACAATTTATTTCTTTCGCCTTTGCGCTACCAACCTAGTCGGCACTGCTTGCAGCGATAACAGCGGCAATTTCACCACGCCGGCAGCCCCCAGCGCCAGCACTACCCAGATAACCTCAGCCGACTACAACTCATCGTCGGCTACTATACGAGGCAATGTAGATGGTAACGGCAATCCGATCACCGATTGTCACTTCGATTACGGCTCTACCACCAACTACGGCCAAACCATCAGCTGCCAAGGTGCTGCTTCCGGTAGTGTCCAGGCGGTGATCGCTACCGCGGCCGGCAACACTTATCATTACCGGGTGGTTGCCTCCAACGCCGTGGGCACCGCCAGGGGCAGTGACGCTACTTTCAGCATTCCTTTGCCGCCGCGGATAGATAATTTTTACGCCCAACCCAGCAGTCTACCTTACGGTGGCTCGACGACTCTTTACTGGGCCTCATCCAACACGGCTTCGTGCTATTCGCCCAATATACCCGGCGGCCCCTGGTTCGGCACCGGCGGCAGTAAGTCTACGGGCACGCTGACAACGGACACGACTTATCAACTGTCTTGTTTCTCGCCCGGCGGTGTGCCTACAGGCTATTCTAACGCCCCTGTCTATGTGGCGGGAGCGCCGGCGGTTGCTACTTTTAGCGCCTCGTCCTTCGTATATGGTGGAACAACTACTTTAAGCTGGAGTTCGACTAACGCTACCGCCTGCTACTCACCGACTTTTGGCTGGACCGGCACTAGTAGCTCTTGGACCAGCGGCCCGCTTTATGGCGATACCACGTATCAAATTATGTGCACTAATGACGCTGGCCGGTCCAGCGGCTATGCCAGTGTTACGGCCAGAATGACCAGCGGCGCGCCCACAGTCAGCTTCTCGGCCTCGCCGACTACCGTGCCTTACGGCGGCTCCTCAACCCTAAGCTGGAGCTCGACCAGTGCCAGCGGTTGTTACTCCCATGCCTTTGGCAGATTGGCAATCTCTGGCTCTATACCCGTAGGGCCATTTACTTCCAGTGGCGACAATACTTACGACATGGCTTGTTATAACGACGCCGGTGTCTGGACCGCCTACGCCTATGCTACGGTCACTGTCGCCGGCGCCCCCAGCGTTAGTTATTTCTACGCCAACCCCGCCAGCATAACCTACGGCGGCTCGACCACTCTTTACTGGAGCTCATCCAACACCAGTGGCTGCTTGATAGACAATGTCGCCTGGGTCGGCACCAGCGGTAGCTACCCGGTTAGCCCATCCACCACCACCACCTATAGTTTTGCTTGTTATAACACCGCCGGCGTCTGGATCGGTCGGGCTTACTACTCAGTTAGCGTATCTAATCCGTTGCCTCCGCCGCCCACGGTTTCTCTAACCGCTGCGCCCACCCAAATGGGCTTGCAGTTTAACAGCACCGGTCCAATTAGCGGTAAAACCTGTCTCCAAATTTATGAAGCCGCCGATTTCTCTGGAACTTGGTATGACAACTACCAATGCTGGCCAACTAACCAAAACCTCAGCCTTTGGTGGACCAGCGCTGGACCAGTTGACGCCGGTCTTACCACTATCAATGGCCTTACTTGCGTCCAAACTCGTGAATCGGCAGACCCGGATACTTGGTATGACAACTACCTTTGTGCTCCTAGGGATTACGGCTTTCGCTGGAACAGCGCCGGAGAGATTCCCGGGATGTTTTGCACCCAATGGTATGAGGGCGCCGACCTGGCGCACACCTGGTACGACAATTACTTGTGCGAGCCAATCAACAGCACAGTGAATCTTAGCTGGACCTCTTCGGGAGCCACCAGCTGCTCTAGTTCATGGGGTGGCGGGGGAACCGGTACAACCGGCTCAGATCTACAATTTGGTCTAATCAGTACAACTACTTTTACAGTAACTTGCAGTGGACCTGGCGGTAACGCTCCTGATAGCAAAACCGTCAACGTTGGTTGGATAAGGCCTTACTAAAAGCCGATAAATTATTGGCTCAAGCGGGCGCTGGAAAAACTACTGTTAAGAGCGTTATTGAGTTTAACGTAAAGCTCATTATACTGCTGTTGTACGGACTGATCTTTGCAGACTACCCCCGGCGGCTGGCTGCCGCCCAGGTTGGCAATATAAAAATTGTCAAACTGCTTTAGGTTTTGACTCTTTGGAATTTGGTTGGGGTCATAATTCCCGTTGGTCTTAACCAATGATGCTAGTGTTTGCGGCGTATCTTTGGCAGCACCGCTACATTTATTAGCCAGGGCGCTGTAATCGTCCGTTTTCAGATTCACAATCGTAAAAGTTTTTTGCGGGTTTGTTTCGGCCTTGTAGCTTAAGCCTTTTAGCTCGGCCGGCAATGTTATGGCCACGCCGTATTCTTTAATTTCAAACTGGCTGCCTTTTGCGGCGCCAGCTGTCTTCGTGCCTGAAGGTACTTGTTTTGTCGGTGCGGTCGATTGTTTTTTAGAACTGGTATGCGAACGGCTTAGCACATAGGCGCCGATAACTACTATTAAAACCGCCGCGGCCAGTAAAATCATGGTTTGTGTAAGCACAATACCGCTTTGAAAGATTGATTTTTTTGAAGAATCACCAAGTTTAATCATAAAGCTATTGTATATCTAGAGGCTAAGGCATGCAAGAAACATAAGCCACTGTTTAAGGAGTGGCAAACAGAAACTAAATAGCTTATGATTATACTCATGAGACGCTCTTGTGGGCCGGGTTTTACCCAGCACCTACGGTCGAGACTATTCGCAGAAAGCGAATATTTGGACCGCCAAAGGCGGTCACACTCGGACGTAAGTGCTGGCTTTACGATTGCCGAGTTAATGATAGCCACTTCTGTTTTCTCGGTTATATTGTTGGTGGGCGCGGCCGCTTTCGTCCAGCTCGGCCGGGCCTACTACCGGGGTGTAACCACTACCCAAACCCAGCAAACCGCTAAGCAAATTATAAACAAAGTATCTGCCGATATCCGCCTAAATTCTTCGGTATCACCCCTTGGCACGGCCAGCGGCTCGCGGCTTTACTATTGCCTCGGCCCGCACCGCTACAGCTTTATTCTTTATAAATTGGTCGATTCTTCCAACCACGACAACTCGACTAATTTTGGTCTTTTGGAAGACGAACCGCCCGGCGCCGGCTGCGGCAACCCGTTTGATGGTAGCTTACCCTTGGTTAACCCCACCGAAATACTAGGCAGCAACATGAGATTGCTGACCTTCGCCATTAATCCGGTAGGCAGTAGCGGCACAATCTATTCGGTTAAAATAACGGTTGCTTCCGGAGCCGACGCCGCTTTGACCAACCCAACCGACCCAAATGCCCAGTGCCAAGGTGGTGGGGCAGTTACGGAGTTTTGTTCGGTTACCACACTTAGTATAATAGTCTACGAGGGGGTAAATATATGATCCGTCGAGATCAAAAGGGCCTGGCGGCAATCGTTATCAGTTTAGTTCTGGTAACGCTGTTGAGTGCGGTTGCCATAAGCTTTGCCGTTTTGATGAACCGCGAAGCCCATAAGTCGCTTAATAACCAGCTTGGTCAAGCCGCCTATGACGCTGCCGCCTCCGGTATAAACGACGCTATCAGTTACATACGCGATAATCCGGCTACCGACGTTACTCAGTGCCAGGACCTAATTGGCTCCGGCAAACCTCTTAACGCCGCCGCCGACTTATCCGGCAACGGAAACACCAAATATACCTGCGCGCTTATAAATACCAAGCCCCACGATCTAAGCTATCAATCCATTAATTCTTACCAGTCCCAGGTAATCCGGCTTTCGGTCGCCGGTCCCACTGGCGGCGGTGATATCATGACCAAGATGATGCTCTCCTGGCAGGCCACCAACCGCAGCTATGCCAGCTTTGTGCCTTCACCCCAGGCCGGCCAATTATTTGACGAAACTACCTGGAACAATAGCCGCTTCGCGCCATTAATGAGAGTCGCTATCTACCCGGTGCCGGCCGACACTAAAGACCTGACCTATGCCACCAATAATTCCAGCACCTATTTCTTTTACCCCGTCAACGCTCCGGTAGGCTCGAGTGTCACTAATCTGCCGCTGTCAACCGCCAGCGGTAGCCTTCAAAATATAAATTGCGGCGGCGGTGCCAAAAATACCGGCGGCTTCAGCGGCTCGGCTGACTATGACTGCAATGTGATTCTGACCGGCTTGCCGACCAGCGACGTCAATGGCTACCAGTACTTTGTCCGGCTGACACCTTATTACTCCAATGCCGACGCTAAAATTAAAGGCAATGATGCTTCGGCCCAGCCAATCAGTTTCGTGGGGACTCAGGCGGTCGTCGATGTCACCGCCCAGTCCTCCAGCGCCGTTAAGCGCCTGCAGGCCAGGGTAGACATCAGCCGGCTCAACGGCAACAGCCAGGATATTGCCCCCAGCGATAACGCCATCCCAGAGTTTGCCCTCCGCCAGCCAAACACCATCTGCAAACGCCTCCAAGTGCCGCCAGCCAACTCCAGCCCAGTTACAATTGATGCCGGCAGTGTTGCCAACTGCCCCTTCAGCTTCGCCAGCAGCGCCCCCTCAGTCTCCTTAACCGCCTCGCCACCGACCGTAACCCCCGGCGGTTCCAGCACCTTGACTTGGACTTCCACCAATGCCACCACCTGCAATGGCGCTCCGTGGACTAGTTCAACTGCTGCCAATAGCTCACAATCGGTCACGCCGGCCGCCACCACGACCTATACTCTAACTTGCAGCGGCCCAGGCGGCAGCGGCCAAGACTCAGCCACCGTCACCGTCAATCAACCGCCGCCACCTCCACCCAGCGCCAACAATGCCGCCAATGCCAATGGCGGCGGTGATATTGTCTGCACTATTTACGATCCAATCAAGCTCTTTGGTGATTGCACTAATTCTCGTACAGGCGGAGTTTGGAATGTCACCGATCTAGGCGGCGGCTGCTACCTGGTTACTTTAAGCGATGTCAGCTACCGTGGTTATGCCAGCGACTCCAGAAAGGTTTGTACCAAGCCTGATGCGTTGCCGACTGATTGCCCGGCTGGCTTTTCCAGGGATGCGAAAACGGGTTTGTGCGGCAATACCCCAGGCGCTTGCACCGGCATTTATTCCAATTGGTTTTCGTTCCCCGATGCGGCTGGCTCTTGTGTAGGTGTTAGTGGTGATCCCAATAATCCCAACGGTAAAGCCTGTGCGCAGATAATAGGGGCTAACGGTCTTCCCCAGAGTGGTTCTCCCGGTAAATGCCATGACTCTACCTATGTATTCGTACCCCCGGGAGAAATTGTTACTCCGCCCCCAGATTGTGACGCTGTTTGTAGAGCCCTCAATAATCCACCCCGGCCGCCACCGCCTCCGATCGTGCCCGTGCCTTCCGGGTATTGTTCGACGTGTTATCAAGTGGTCATTCCGGGTGGCCCAGTGCTCTATCTTAACTAGCTAAATGAGACAAAGTATGAACAAACCAAATCAAACGTCCCAGGCTCAAACAATTACCCAGATGCCACTACCGGTTGCTAATTCTTTTATCAAAAAACCAATTACCCAACTTCTGGGGGCATTGTTAATCCCGCCAATTGGGCTTGGTTTAATTGTTTATCACATAATGAAGAGCCCCAAAAACCGGCAACTGTTGATATTTGTAGCTGGCTTGCTAGTTGCTTTGCTGATAGGTTCGGCTGCTTATTATTCCGGTTGGCAGCACTTTCACACCAATACCCAACGTTTTAGCAAGCTATACGACCAAACCCTGCCGGCTACATTATCTGGTACCGCAACAGTCTATAAAGTACCGGTTGGCTTTGATAGATCAAGGCAAACCGTCCAAATTGGCAGCTCTGCTGCCAATTATGCTTTTCTAAACAAAACTAAGCAGCCCGCAAAATTTTCGGCCATTATGGCAGTCTATTCGCAACCCAGCGCCTTAGCAACCAGTTCTAGCTATGTTGATAATCTAAACAAACTGATAAGTAACCATCAGGGCAAAGATTATCAGGTAGTCACCAGCCGAACTATTGAGCAATTTATCAAAAATAACTTACCCGCCAACTACAAAATTGTCTTAGACCAGCCAGTAAAGTTTGCATCAGCCAATATCAACAAAAACGCCTGGAAATTTGATTTTACGGCAACCAGCCCAGGGCACCGGACAGTCAAAGGCAGCCTGATAATAGCCGTCGGTAAACAAAGCTTCTACTATTTGATGATCGCCAGCGTTAATTATAATTGGAATAATAACGCAAAAACCTTCCAGCAAGTTGTAGACAGTCTCAAAATCGACCAGTAATAATCTCCGGCTACTATTTATTGATCGGAACTTTTGTGGCGTAACTGACCCTAACCACTTCGCTTTTTTGGTCAAGCTTCATGAAACACACACCAATGGCTGCCGCTAGTTTTTTCTTAAGCCCCTGGTTCTCACAACCATCTACGAATTTTAAGTATGACTTCTTGTTATCCGGAACCAGTTTAATCGCCACTATCTGGCCTATTTTGTTTGTAGTGTAACGGATATGCTTTGCCAGTTTGTGGTTGA
>Ga0209515_10005855_pt1 | contig 15694 bp, 11 predicted proteins | sample Subgroupgradi54m_FD_187454 | JGI IMG/M metagenome (GOLD analysis project Ga0209515, IMG submission 187454) | Subsurface groundwater microbial communities from S. Glens Falls, New York, USA - GMW60B uncontaminated upgradient, 5.4 m (SPAdes)... ...
GAAATCCTACAACATTCCATCCGGTCATGTGGTCCGGCATTGCGATATTAAACACACGACCGACTGTCCCGGCCATAATTTCCCCTGGCGCGAACTCCAATATTCTATCGTTAAAAGCCCAATCCATATGGGTCTTTTCGCCGAGCAGAACGATCGGTCCGGCACGGCGCGTTCCCGCTCCTTCTACGCCTAATTGTTGTTTAACAATTTGAGTTCATGCCTCGTTTTTACTTTTGACCGGATAGAAAAATAAAATGAGTATTCGAGAAAAAGCTGAATCTGAATTTTCCAAACAAACTGAAGCTTTAGCTTCTAGTGAAGTTTTTCTGGCATTGGAGGCTGGAAAAGCAGACAAAAAAGCATACAACGATTTCTTAGCCAATGTTTGCAAGACCCACCTTCGCAGTCCGCAGATTTTAGGATTTCTTTTTTTGGTCGCACCTCCCAATAGCTTAGGAAATATAAAACATAATATGCTCGAAGAGCTTGGGCTAGATGAAGAAGGAATACCGCATCCGGAACTTTTAGTTAAACTGGCGCAGCATACCGGATTTAATAACCAGGAAATACGTACGTTAGAGATTCTTGCACAAGAAGAATTGCGGCGGATCGTTTCCGAGCAAATTCTTTACGGTACGGTGAAGGAAATCGGTTTGAGCGCTTTGCTTGAGACAAGTTCGTTTGAATGGATGCTTTCGCGGCTTTCCAGCCGTATGGCCAAGTTTCTTGAAAAACATCGGAGGATTTCCAAAGAAGGTCTTGAATGGTTTACACATCATTCCGAAGTAGATATTCGTCATGCGGAAGAACAGCTGGATTCCATCGTCGAATATGTAAAATATTATCAATTCGAACCCTCCCATTTTGAATCGATTCTGGAACTTACGTTTCGTGAAAATGTATTTATCAAACGTTATTTCGGAGAAATTACGTTAGCCCGCCATCAAGGAATGCTGGATTAGTCCTTCTCAATGAAAATTGTAAGCGGTACTCTTTACGCCTTAAATATTCCTTTCGTTGAATCCTTTAGTCACAACACAAAGACCCGGACATTTTCTGATGCTATTGTTCTGCGACTTGTAGCTGAAAACGGTACGGTTGGATATGGGGAGGCGATCGCTCGTCCTTATGTAACAGGCGAGACTGTGGAAACATGCCTTGATCATATGAAGAACCAACTTTGGCCGGACATTGCTCTGACCGAATTTTCTCCTCCCCGCTCTTCGGATGATTTCATGAAATTCCTTACTTTGATAGATGAAACGCTTGGCGAAAGAAAAATGCCCGGCGTTATCGCATGGAATGCGGCACGAGCCGCATTTGAGCTGGCGCTCATCGATTGTTTTTTAAAATGTCAAAAAATTTCCCTTTCGGCTGTTTTGGTACCCAAACGTACTTCCGTTATTTATAGCGGTGTGATTACTTCAAGTTCGGTAGAAAAAGCCGTTAAACTCGCCAAATATTTTAAGCTTTTTTCCATCAAACAAATGAAAGTTAAGATCAACGGCCGGGAAGATAAGGAAAGACTTATGGCCATACGGGAAACAGTAGGTTCGGATGTTTCTTTACGAGTTGACGCCAACGGCGCTTTTAATGAAGATGAAGCTGCGGGTATATTAAAAGATCTAGAAGCGGTTAAGTTAGATTGTGTAGAACAGCCTATTCCTCGGTCCGATCCTCGCATTCTTGCCAAAGTAAAAACTCAATTACACATACCTATAATGGTTGATGAATCTCTTGTGACTCTTAAGGATGCAAAAGATCTGATTGCGGAAAAGGCCTGCGATCTATTTAATCTGCGTTTATCAAAATGCGGAGGTATCTTTCGAATACTTAAAATGGCGAAAATGGCTGCAGAAGCTGGTCTTCGTTATCAGCTTGGAAGTCAGGTTGGTGAAACAGCCATTCTTTCCGCTGCTGGAAGGCATGTCGCAGCTTATCTGGACGATCCTATGTTTGTGGAAGGTTCCTACGGGACTATGCTTTTGACGGAAGACATAGGTGGAGAGAGAATTAACTTTGGCCATGGAGGAAAGGCGCCTTTACTGAAAAGCGAAGGATTGGGTATCCGGATACGTGAGGATTGTTTGAAAAAGTATGCCTGCCGAACCATCGAACTATGAATACCTTAATTAAGGGGCTCATTCAGTGTTACGGTAGGCCTACGAGTATGTGTTTTGATAAGGCGGCAGGAAGCCCCAAGAATACGCAGAAAAGCGTTTTGCATAAGATCTTACGTAAGAATGGTCAGAGCGTTTTCGGCAAAGCGCATGGTTTTTCAAGTATTCGTTCCGAGACCGAATTCAGAAAACAGATCCCCGTTCGAGACTTCGAAGCCTTCCGTCCGTATATCAATCAAATTATTTCTGGAAAAAAATCTGTTTTAACCGTTTCGGAACCTATTATGTTTAACTTGACCAGCGGCACCACCGGTGAATCGAAATACATTCCGGTTACTAGAGAGACTCAAGCGGCAGAAATTAATCTTATCGGTCAATGGTACTACTGGGCACTGAGAGACCATCCGGAATTCTTAGATTATTTTCGCCTTGCTATGGTGAGCTCTGTTATTGAAGGAAGAACGGCCTCTGGCATTCCTTTCGGGAGCGCTTCAGGAATGATTTTTAATCAGATTCCCGAATTTATCCGCCGGCTTTACGTAATTCCCGATTGGGTTTCTCAAATAAAAAATTATGAAAAGCGTTATTTTCTTACGGTTCGTCTGGCAGCAGAGAAGCGCATATCGTTCATTATGACGCCTAATCCAAGCACCTTGATCCGTTTGGCGGAGGTAATGAATAAAAGTCAGGAGGAAATTATTCGAGCCATTCATGACGGTGTTGCCGGAATCGATCTTTCCGAACAGCCGGAGATAAATCAAAAAGTAGCTCATTTTTTTAAACCCAACAAGGAGAGAGCAAAGTTCCTGGCCGGAATTTTACAAAGAACAGGTTCGATCCACGCTGATGAAATTTGGCCCGAACTTAAACTTTTAGCGTGTTGGCTTGGCGGTAGTGTCGGAATCCAGGCGCGCAGACTGTCGTCATTTTATGGAGAGAAGCCTATCCGCGATATCGGTTATATGGCCAGCGAAGCGCATATCACCATTCCGCATCGGGATAACACTTCTTCCGGCATTCTTGCCATTCAAACAAATTATTACGAATTTATTCCTGAAGAATCATATGGCATTGAAAATCCCAGTGTTCTCTTAAGCCATGAGCTTGAGCAGGGAAAACGTTACGCTATTTTGATTACAACGAGGAGCGGTCTTTACCGATATGACATTAACGATATTGTTGAGGTTACCGGCTTTTATCAAAATACACCCCTTCTTGCTTTTGTTCGTAAGGGACGCGATATGACAAGTATCACCGGCGAAAAAATGCACGCCAATCATTTTTTGTCTGCTTTAGAAGAAGTAAGACGAAAATTTAATCTTCCGGTAGACCATTTTCGAGCTGCGCCTGATTTTACGACGAGCCGTTATGCGATTTATATGGAACTAAATTCTGCTATAACGGATGAGTTTTTACGTAATCAGGTAATACCTTTTCTTGATCAAGCGCTTGGAAAGTTAAACATAGAATACGCACAGAAACGCCAATCGAAACGGATCAAATCTCCTTATTTATGCTTAATGCGGCAAGGGTGGGCAGATGAGGTACGCCGGAAATTTATTCAGTCGGGCAAACGGGATGTTCAGTATAAATGGCGCGTGCTTTGCTCTGAGCCGGACGCGCAAGATGCAGATTTCATTTTAAAGACTATAGAAAGCGTAAACGATTAAGGAAATCCTTTTGATGAGGAATGAAAATACTCGATTATGCTAAATAACAAGCCTAGCGCCACCGCTATGTTAATTCTTAAAAGCATAGTTTTTCTTTCCTTGGACCCTCAACGAAAATATTTAGTACCGGAAGAGGTTAGTAAAATAAGTATACAGTTTCTTGAAACAAAGGCATTTGACCAAAGAAGATTCATTAAAATTCTTAAAACAAAATGGCTTTATTATTTCATTTGGTTCGTTGAGCGTTTATTATTACCTGGTATGGTCCTTCATTATGTTCTAAGGAAACGCTATATAGAGGAAGTAGTGCTTAACATAATCAATAAAGGGGAAGCGTGTCAGATTGTCATATTGGCTGCTGGATTTGATTCTTTAGCTTGCCGCCTGTCTAAGAGATTTCCTCAAGTCAATTTTATTGAAGTCGATCATCCAGCAACTCAAGAAAGTAAGAAGCGGATTTTGGAGGAGATAGGCCTGTTGATGCCGAACGTCGCTTTTTTAGCTGTCGATTTTTCCAGCGAGAAACTGGAAGACAAATTGTTAGCCATGAAACAATTTAATCCGCAAGCCAACACTCTTTTTATTGCCGAAGGCATCACAATGTATTTAGATGAAAATCAGATTAATGAGCTGTTAAAGTTTGCTTCTTCCCAAAACCAATTTATTTTTACCTTTATGGAGCGGCAAGAAGACGGGAAGATCGATTTCAAGAATACTCATTCTATAGTAAATTTTTGGCTGAACTGGAAGAAGGAAAAATTTAGATGGGGAATTTCTCAAAGTGAGGTGCCGAATTTTCTAAGAGATAGGAAATTTTTACTGGAGGAGATAGTTGCGCACAACAAGCTTAGATCGAAATATCTTTCAGCATTTTCTAACAATGAACCTTTAGCCGAAGGAGAATGTATCTGTGTTGCAAAAGCAATTAAATAGTTTGTATCCAAAATCGAGTTAAATAATCTTACAAGCAAAGTATGCTTCGATTCATGAATGCCGTGGTGTAGAATATCGCCATGGCAAAGGAAAAGGGATCCAACCGGGAAGCGCTCATTCAAAAAATCGGCGAGGAACTTCTCCGGGAAGCGCGTAACGCCGAAAAGTCCGTCGAAAGTTCCCATCGTTGGGAGATCAAGCTCCTTGAATGGTGTATGTCCAACGATGAACTGAAGACACAAATCTTCCGATTCATCGATGTTTTTCCCTCACTCAAATCAGACCGCGAAGTCGTTCAGCATATAAAAGAATATTTTCCTTCCGACGGAATGCGGCTTCCAAAGGAAATTCGAATTGGTCTTGCACTTACCCGAACAGCTCTTCTGACCGCGCCCATTCTTTCGAAAAGTTCCGAGTTTCTCTACAAACGCATGGCCAAATTCTTTATTGGTGCGGGAAGTATTGAAGAAGCTATTCAAAAAACCGAAGAGCTTGAAAACCGCGGTGTTATGACTTCGATCGATCTTCTCGGCGAGCTCACGACAAGCGATGCCGAAGCCGGTGCGTACGAAGCGGAGTACAGGAAATTATTTAAAGCGCTCGGCGCAAGGAAAAAAGGACCGCTTTATCAAAATGTCTCGCTTAAACTGTCTGCGCTCGATCCCAATTTTGATCCTATTGATCCGAACGGTACGCAGAGCCGTGTATTTAAACGTTTAATTCCGTTGATCGAAGCAGCTGCTCTGGAACAGATTTTCGTTTATATCGACATGGAGCATTTCGCTTTTCGAGATTTAACGCTCAGGTTGATACGAAATTTATTTGAAGCCCGGCCCGATTTTATTTCGAGCATGGGAATTGTTTTGCAGGCGTATCTTGCCGATGCGCGTCAGACGGCCGATTCCGTTTTAAATTGGGCGGGCCATTTATCCCATCCGCTCACCATTCGGCTTGTTCGCGGTGCGTATTGGGATACCGAAATTATGAAGGCGGAGGAGCTGGGCTGGCCGATTCCGGTTTTTTTAAATAAAGCCGAAACCGATCAAGCGTATGAAGAACTCGCCGAACTTTTCTTGGCGGCATTTCCCAAAATCCGGCTGGCCGTAGGAACGCATAATATTCGTTCCGTTGCGCATGCCATGGCCTATATCGAAACCGAAGGCCGTGATAAGAATACGGTTGAATTTCAATTGCTCTACGGTCTCGGCGCACCGCTTGAAGCGGCTATTCGCGCGCGCGGCTATTCGCTCCGGCTTTATACGCCGGTGGGTGACCCGCTCCCGGGTATGGCGTATCTCGTCAGGCGGCTTCTTGAAAATGTTTCTCAGCAATCCTTTCTCCGTCAAAGTTTTTGGGAAAGCGCTTCGGCGGAACAATTATTGAAAGCACCAAGTAAAACAAACACCGTAAAAAGTTTACAAACGCCGTCCGATGAAGTGAAATTTAAAAACGAACCCGCTCTTGATTTTTCGCGGGAAGACGTTCGCTTATCTTTCGAGCATGCCCTCAAGAAAATGCGCGCGGAATTTGGCCAAAAAATCCCGCTTTTTATAAACGGCAAGGAGAAAAACACGGCCGGCTACGGTCTCAGTTTAAATCCGGCACACGCAAGTCAGGTGGTCGCTGAATTTGCTTGCGCAGATAAAGTGGACGCCGAAGCGGCCGTCCGGGCTGCCGATGAAGCGTTTCCGGAATGGTCGCATACCGATGCCAAAGAACGCGCAGGACTTTTACGAAAAGCGGCGGACATTCTTCGGCATAGGCGGTTCGAACTGGCCGCACTCGAAGTGTTTGAGGTGGGAAAACCTTGGCGCGAGGCGGACGGCGATGTTTGCGAAGCCATCGATTATTTGGAATATTACGCGGCGGAGGCTGTGAAATTTTTTGAAAAGCATCCGACCGAAAAATTAATTCATGAATCCAATTTTACGCGGCCCGAATCGCGGGGAGTTTCCGCTGTTATTGCACCTTGGAACTTTCCGCTCGCGATTATTACCGGAATGAGCGCCGCCGCGCTTGCTTCCGGCAATACCGTTATTTTGAAACCCGCCGAACAATCCATATTGATGGGCTGGCAGCTTCTCCGCACGTACCGGGAAGCAGGATTTCCTCAAGGTACGGTTAATTTTCTCTCCGGCTCCGGCGCTGAATTAGGTCCGGTTTTGGTTGAACATCCGCGCGTTGCGCTTATCGCTTTTACCGGTTCGCGGGAAGTTGGTCTTGAAATTATCAAACGCGCAGCGTCGGCGGTTGAAAGAAGCGGCTGCGTTAAAAAAGTGATTTCGGAAATGGGCGGGAAAAACGCCATTGTCATTGATGCGTCAGCGGATTTTGATCAATCGATTCCGGCCGTATTGGAGTCGGCCTTTGGCTACAGCGGGCAAAAATGTTCCGCGGCTTCACGGCTGATACTGCTCGAATCCATTGCGCGGCCTTTTCTCAAACGATTATGCGAAGCCGCAGCTTCTTTTATCGTTGGCGATCCGACCCATCCGGGTTCGCATATGGGACCGCTTATCGATAGCGATGCTACGAAGCGGCTTCGGCTGGCTTACGAAGAAGCTAAAAAAACCGGTACCGTTTTCTACCGCGGCGATGTGCATACGCTTGAAGAGCAGGGTTATTTTGTCCCGCCAACGATTGCCGGTAATCTTCCGTTGCATTCGCCTCTTCTCAGCAAAGAACTTTTCGGGCCGTTTCTCACCGTTTCGATTGTGCGAAGCTTTGACGAAGCCTTGAAAATGGCCAATCAAAGCGAATATGCCCTTACCGGAGGTGTATTTAGCCGGACGCCATCCCATATTGATAAAGCCGCAAAGCATTTCGCAGTCGGCAATCTTTACATTAATCGAAAGATTACGGGTGCCATCGTGCGCCGCCAGCCGTTCGGAGGATATAAACTTTCGGGCGGCGGATCGAAAGCGGGTGGTGAAGATTATTTACGGGAATTTGTTTTTATGCGCACTATTACCGAAAACCGTATGCGCCACGGCTTCTCCCCCCTTCAAACCTAGTTTTGCTTATTGCTTTGCACTTTGGCAATTACCTGCGGCGCCACTACGAAAATACCGTCCGCGGTATTTTCTCCGTTCGTGTGTCAAACGGCTCCGCACATCCGTGTGTTACGCTCGTTTGCCACAACGCGCCTCCGGCAATTACCAAAGTGCTCAGCGGATATAGAATATAGCATACGCGTTGAACCGATTGCTTAGGGCACGTTTGAGGCACGTAGCGCAGCCATGGATGGCGGAGCAGTGCCGAAACGAGTGAAGAAATTACCATGATGGTAATTTCTGAACGTTGCCCGAACAATCGGTTCAAAGCGTATGCAAATGGACTGTTTAAGCATTGACAACAAAGTGGGATTGGCTTAGGCTACGGCTTCTTTTTTGAAATCATTATAATTGCTCGTTTCTAGGAGGATTTTATGGCAACTACGGCATATAAAACAAAGGCAGTGCAGTCCATCGAAGACCGTTTGACGGGTTTAGAGGAAGGTTCGATAAGACACGGCGCACTTAAGGCTGCGCGAGACTTCAAAATGTCTTGGATTCGTCTGGGTCAGATGCTTCATCAGGTGTATCGCCAGAAAGCATTCAAAGAGTGGGGATACTTGACGTTTGAAGGCTACGTTACCAAAGAAATCGGCGTTCGCCAGCAGACCGCATCAAAATTAATCAAATCGTATCTGTTTCTTGAAAGGGAAGAGCCGCTTTACGTTCGTGCGGAAACGATTTCGGATGAAGCAAACAAGCTCGAAGGTGAAAAGGAACTGCCTAGTTCAAAAATTCCGACGTACGAAGCCGTTGACGCCCTCCGTCGCGCCAAAGGAAAAATTTCGGATGAAGAGTATCACGATTTAAGAAAAGAAGCTTTCGAGAACGGCCGTGAAGGAAAAGAAATTCGTCAGAAAGCCCAGCTCATTATGCGCGAAAAAGAACCGCTAGATCCTGAAAAAGTGCGTGCTACGAGACGACAATTGGTTCTCGGCCGCCTTCTGAAGACGCTGAAATCTTTTGGTAACGAAGCAGAGCATGCCAAACTTCTTCCAAAAGCATTAATTAACCAGTTAAGCGATCTCGCCGAAAAGATTGAAGAGGAGCTCGAGCGTCACTAATGCTTGAGAGTCCCGAATCGTTTTCTTGCCCCAATTGCGCCGAAGAGCTCGCCATCCGTATCGATTTAACCGCCGGTAAAAAACAACGTTTTGTCTATGACTGCGAAGTGTGCTGCGTGCCGCTTGTCTGTACGGTGGAGATTGAAGGCGGGGAAGTGGTGAGTTTCTTGGTGGAAAAGGAATGATCATAAGTTGTTTATTTAAAGCAACTTAACGAATTTATCATTGACGCCCCCGAGGAACATGCGTAGAATATCTCTCAAAGTCGACTAATTTTGTCCGATTTAAGTTCCCTTGAGGTAGGCATGACCGCAGTAAAAACCAAATCCATGGAAGAAATCATACGGGATCTCCCTCCGCTCGTACGCGAAGAATTAAACGATCTCGATGCTGTCATTGCAAAATACCGCTCCGGCAAGATGGGTGAGATTAAATTTCAGAAATGCCGTCTCCAGCTCGGCACCTACGCCCAGCGCCAGGCCGGCTACCAAATGCAGAGAATCAAAATTCCTTACGGCGGGCTCACGTCCCATCAATTAAGACGGCTTGCCGATGTTGCCGAGAAATACGCCAGCGGCTTTATGCATCTCACCACGCGCCAAGACGTCCAGCTTTATTTCATTAAAATGGAAACTGTTCCCAACATGATGCGCGAATTGGCCGATGCCGGCATTACTACGCGCGAGGCCTGCGGAAATACCATTCGTAACGTCACCGCCTGCTATCAATCGGGCATTGCTCCAAATGAAACATTCGATGTCACGCCCTACGCCGAAGCGTTTGTTCAGTTCATGCTTCGTAATCCCATTTGCCAAAACATGGGCCGCAAATTCAAAGTCTGCTTCGAAGGCTGCCCGGATGTGGATCACGCGGGCCTGCGTATTCACGATATTGGTTTTCAGTCGAGAATCAAAGACGGCAAGCGCGGATTTAGAATTTATTTCGGCGGTGGCCTTGGCGCGCAGCCGATGCTCGGCTACCTCTGGTCGGATTTTGTGCCGGTGGAAGAAATGCTTCCGCTATCGGCTGCCGTAGTGCGCGTGTTTGATCGCTTTGGTGAGCGAAAACTCAGAATGCAGGCGCGCATGAAATTTCTCATTAAGAAACTCGGCTGGGACGAATTCAAACGCCGCGTCGAAGCTGAACGCGCCGAGCTCAAAGTAAATAAAAGGTGGAATAATTTCTTAAAAGACGTACACGAAGAAATTCCGCCGCCTGCCGTAAAGATTCCGCCCGCGCCGGCCGGTATCGAAAAAGATCCGGAATATCTTAAATGGAAGAAGACGGCTGTTGTGCCCCACCGGACAAAAGGCTTCGTCATGGTTCACGTCAGAATTAAACTGGGCGATATCGAAAGCGAGCCGGCCCGAAAATTAGCGGATATCGTGGAAACTTTTTCCGGCGGAAGACTCCGTATTACAATCATGCAGAACTTTGCTTTGAATTGGGTTCCCGAAAACGTGCTCCCGTCGCTTTATACGGCGTTAAAAAATATGAATCTCGCTTACCTTGGCGCGGATTCGTTCGAGGACATCACAGCTTGCCCGGGCGCCGATACGTGCCGCCTTGGTATTACATCCGCCAAGGGGCTTGCTACTCGGCTTGAAGAATCGTTTAATAACGGCCTTAGCGAATTTAAAGAACTGGCGAGAGATCTGCGCATTAAAATTTCAGGCTGCCCGAATGCTTGCGCCCAGCACGTTGTCGCCAGCATTGGTTTTCAAGGCGCCGCTACGACCAAAGACGGCCGCACCGTTCCGTCCGAGCTTGTGTTCGTGGGCGGTTCGCTTCTCGGAGGCGATACTCGCCTCGGCGATGCGATTTTAAAAGTGCCTACGCGAAATGCCCCGAAAGTGGTAAAGAAATTACTTGAAGTGTACCGCCAGGAGAAAAAGGGAAGCGAACATTTTGATTTGGTCATGCTGCGTCTCGGAAACGAGCGGCTTAAAAAAGAGCTGGAAGAGTTTACGCCGATTCCTTCTTTCGGGGAAGATCCCTCTTTTTATCAAGATTGGGGACACGAAGAAGAAAAGTTTGAACTTCAGAAAGGTGTGAAGGGCGAATGCGCCGGCGCAACCGTTGAAGAAAAGATCCCGACGTTTGCCGATGCGGAAAAACATTTCGAACAAGCCGAGGCTTACCTCAGCCACGGCGAATACAACGCCTCGATTCTTGAATCCTACCATGCGATGGCCGCTAGCGCGCATGTGCCGCTTTATGTGAGGCTCGTCGATCCTTTTACGAGCGACCAAACGCTTTGGGAATTTGAAAATCTTTTCGTCCGCACCGGCGAAGCCGACAAAAAATGGCTGGATATCGCCGAGCATCTTAAGGAAGAAATCCACGAAGAACCCACCGAAGACCGTGCCTCCGAGCTTCTCGATGTCGCCCGCACGTTCCATGCCGATTGCCAAAAGCTCCACCGTACGCTTGGCACTGTCGCTTCCGCAAAAAATTAATTTAGATTAATTGGGTAGGGGAAAATCGGAAAGCGCCGCCGGATCGGGCGATGCTTTGAGATGGGCATCGTTTGGATTGGGAGCAAGAGTATTTTTGGCCAGCGTGCGCGCTTCTATTTCTTTTTTGATTTGGTGGGATTTATACCTTCCCGCGGCATGCCCGCCTAAGAGCGCTCCCAGCCATCCGAAGGGAACGAAATGAAGATAACTTCCGCAGTAGCTGGAATACGCGGGATACAGCGTGTTTGGCGCTTTTATCCACTCTTCATCGGGTCCGTATTCTTTCAAATAATTTATGGCCGTATTGGTCGCCAGAGCTTCCTGATATAAATTCATGCCGGGAAATTTCCGCGTGATCGCGTACGTACCTTTCCAGCGCCGGTGCGCAAAATCGTTCGCATGGCCCAGTTCGTGAAGCGCGATGGCAACATCATCGGAGTAAATATTCACCGTATTGCTGAACGGATCGTAGAAATCGCTGATGATGAGCCCGCCAAACGGGCGTCCTATGGTGGAAGCAATAAATCCCATGGGCATTCCGAAAATTCGGTAGGGAATTCCCATCTGGCCGTTGGTAGCCGTTCTCCACAGTGTTTGAAACGGTGCGAATTGATTGATTCTCACCTTCACATCGTGGAGATTATTTTTCCGTACGAAATCGGCTACGATGGCTTCCGTTTCCGGAGAAATATTGTGGTTGGCATAATTTTTATTTAAAAGAAGTACTTTGATGGGAATGGCCATCGCGCTGGCCAGCAAATCAAGGGGTGGAAAAGAGATTCCGCGCTCGATATCGGCCGAACCGGTGATCAAAATATTCTCTTCCGCAATGGCGCTTACTGCCGGCGGCTGATCCAACGGGTCGACGATCTTGGCTGTTTCCGTAAGGGAGTAGGAAAAAGGAGAGCAAATCAACTGAAGAATGAGCGCGAGTGAAAGCTGGCGCCGAATACGCATTAAAGGGTTCTCGAGAAAATAGGTTTGGCTTGTTTGGGTTTATGAAGATACGCATCAAACGTCATGGCAATGTTACGGACAAATATGCGCCCGAGCGGTGTTACGGTAAATCCTTTCGAGTCACGTTTAATCAAACCGTCTTCTTCAAATTGCGGGAGCTGGTTTAGCCCGGCTCCGAAATATTCTTTAAACGAAATCCCAAATTCTTCTTCGATCCGGCGGTAATCGAGCGCCATGTGGCAGAGAATATTCATAATAACGGTGCGGCGGAGAATGTCGTCATCGCTGATCCGAATCCCGCGCTCTGTCGCGATGCCGCCCACGCCGATTCTTTCCTGATAACGAACCAGCTTCTTTTCGTTCTGAACATACATTCGCTTAAACATGCTGATCGCTGTTTCGCCCACACCGATTAAGACCGTTTCCGCGTGCGTGGTGTAACCCATAAAATCGCGTTTAAGCGTCCGCTCGTTTTGCGCGCGGAAAAGTTCGTCATCCGGTTTGGCAAAATGATCGAGGCCGATGAAACGGTAACCGGCGCGCGTGAGCTTGGCGATGGCCATGCGGAAAATATCGAATTTCACCTCACCGCTCGGCAGCTCCGATTCTTTGATGTATTTCTGATACGGCTTAAGCCAGGGAACGTGCGCGTAATTGAAAAGGGCAATGCGGTCGGGGCTGATTTGAACGATGGCGTCGATGGTTTTCTCAAACGATTCTACGGTCTGAAGCGGAAGGCCGTAGATGAGGTCGAGATTGACGCTGCGAAATCCTTTGGCGCGGACCAGACGAACGAGCTCTTCGACGCGTTCGCTTCGCTCAATGCGGTTTACCGCTCGCTGAACTTCCGGATTAAAATCCTGAACGCCCATGCTGATCCGGTTAAACCCGAGGCCGGCGAGTGTTTCGATTTGTTCATCGGTCGTGACGTTTGGGTGAACTTCCAACGAAATTTCGGCCGACTTATCAATGGTGAATTGTTTTTTAATCGCGCGGAAAAGCCGGGCGATCTGCGCCGGATTAAAATAGGTCGGTGTGCCTCCGCCCCATTCGATCTGAACGATTTGGCCCCGGCCGTTTAATTTGCCCGAAACCGACTCGATTTCTTTTTCCAAATAATCCAAATAAATATCTGCCAACCCGCGTTTCTGGGTAATGACGGTGTTGCAGCCGCAAAAGTAACAGGGCTGTTCGCAGAAGGGAATATGCGTGTAGAAGGTCAGCTTTTGATCGGAGTTTATTTCGGAAAGCGAGCGCGCGTGGTCTTCGGCGGTTACGTCCGTCGACCATTCGGGTGCGGTGGGATATGAAGTATAGCGCGGCCCCTGCCGGTTATAACGGTCGAGGAACTCTTTGGAAATATAAACCGTTTCGTTACCTAACTCAAAGGGGATCATAGATTATACCGGCAAGACGTTTGGATTCTTCGATGCAGTCGTTGATTCCGATGCCGCGATAGGCGTTGCCGCTTAGAACGAAACCCGGGAAACGGCCCAGAATTTCATCGATTTTCCGGAGTTTCTCAAGGTGGCCTATTGTATACTGCGGTATGGCCCTTTCATACCTGAAAATTCTCACCCATTCGGGCTTTTCGCGGAGGCCGAGCACCTGCTTTAGGTTACTCAAAGCCAAATCCAAAACTTTTTCATCCGAAAAGCCTACCGCCTCCGGGTGATCCGCTCCGCCTAAAAGTACCCGCAGAAGTATTTTACCGCGTGGCGCACGGCCGGGAAAAACGGAGGAGCTGAAAAGACAGCCCAAAATTTCTTTTCTTTCCTGCTTTGAGAAAAGATAACCAAAGCCGTTTGGCGCTTTCCCGAACGCATTTTCTGAAAATCCGAGCGCGGCGACCTGAACCGGTGAATAGGGAATGCCCGCCAACACCTGCGCTAACCCGGAATCCAGTTTTGAAACCAATTTCGCCGCTGTAAATGCGGGTATGGCCAGCACAAGCGAGTCTGTTTCATGGATACTTCCATTATCAAACCTTAGTGAAAAGGCTCGGTCTTCTTTCCGGTATTCAATTGAAGAGACGGGCGTGCTGAGGTGCAGTTCGCTTCGAAGTTCATCTGTCAACTTCTGAACGAGCGTAACAAGTCCTCCTTGAAATGAGCTAAGCCGCGGCCGCCTGTGCAGCCCTTGTTTCTTTGAGCGCATGAATCCCTTCAGAACACTGCCGTGTTTTTCCTCAAGTTCTACAAGCCTGGGAAACGTCGCCCGCGCACTCAGTTGATGTAAAGAACCGGCGTAAATGCCCGAGACAAACGGATCGGCGAGGCGTCCGGTGGCTTCTTTTCCGATTCTTCGCAGGAAGAATTGCTCAAGCGTTTCGTCATCCTCTGAACGTTTCGGTGCGGTAAACGGCTCGGCAAGGAGCCGCATTTTTCCACTGAGGCTGAGGAGATCGGTTGAGAAAATCTGCTGGGAGCCGGCCGGAATTTTTCGAAGCTTTCCCGCGTGGTAGACAAAACGGTTTTCAGCGTGCGGGTCTGCGTGAATAAGCTTTTCTTCGAGATGGAGAGCGCGGATTAATTCTAACGTGGCCGGACGATTGTCGAGAAAACCGTTCGGTCCTTTTTCCTCAAGGTATCCATTTTCAGAAAGCGTGCTGATCGTGCCGCCTGCTTCGCTGCGGCTCTCATAAACACTTAGCGCGGCTTTTTCACCGAGGGATTGTTTTAGGAAATAGGCAAGGGAAAGGCCGGAAATCCCGGCGCCAACGATCGTAATGCGGGGCTTTTGCATGCGTGCATTGTACTACGATACTAGAACGTCAAACAATAGACTACATACTGCACTTCCGGCAGTTACCTCCGTCGCTTCTGAGACTCCTACCAATTGTCCGCGCACCGCTCCGGAATTACCGTCAAAGGTAATTCCGTCGCTCGACTCGGCGCTACTCCGCCATCCCTGGCTCCGTAACGCGCTTCGACGTGCGCTAAAACAATTGGTAGGAGTCTCATTGCGATTCGAGGAGATAGATACCGCGATACTATGCGTAGCGCTTCTGGTGGTTGCCGAAGGCGCGTTGAATGAAACGCGCGTAGCGCAGGATGCGCGGAGCCGTTTCATTCACGAACGGAGTAAATGCCTTGGATGGCATTTACGCAGTGGCGACGCAGGTAACTACCAGAAGCGCTACGCAGACAATCGGTTTGAGTGCTAGACGTGTAATGGAATAATGCTAGACGGAAATTATTAGATGCCGACGGTGAGAGGGAAACGAACGTAAATGTGGCGGTCAACGAGCTTCAGCCACTCACGGCGTGCCTCGAAGAAACGGGCGCGCGCGTTCTTTAGATCATCGAGGGAATCGGTAAACCGCTCGGAGGAGCGCTGAAAGTTGTTTTGGAGAAGGGCGCGGTGGTTTTTAAGCTGGATTTCCCATTCCTGAAGCAGCGAAGTAACCTGTTCGTATTTTTTATTGACGACTTCACG
>Ga0209515_10005857_pt1 | contig 15693 bp, 5 predicted proteins | sample Subgroupgradi54m_FD_187454 | JGI IMG/M metagenome (GOLD analysis project Ga0209515, IMG submission 187454) | Subsurface groundwater microbial communities from S. Glens Falls, New York, USA - GMW60B uncontaminated upgradient, 5.4 m (SPAdes)... ...
AAGCTTTGCTTCCATCGGGGCGGGTGGCGGACGAGGCAAGAACTTTAGAACTGCTCGAGTCTGGCGGTAAACTTGGAATAGTTGCTACATAATGTTTGGATCCAACTCCGCCGCGCCACTCACCAAAATGTATATTTGGCCTTGCATCACGGAAAGCTTGCAAAAACAATTTTTTGGACCTCGAATCAACAATTTCCGCTTCGATCTGGTATCCCATACCTCCGAATTTTGTTTTCAGAAACCCTGAAACAACCTGAAAAATCCTGCCCCCATGACCTATACCTTGTAAACTCAGATCAACGGCGATGGCGCTGAATAAGACTTTCTTATCCCCCACAAGTTGGACGCTAAATTCGATAACCAGTGGAATATTCCCATGGCCACGTTCGACCTCCGTATAAATCTGGATAGGCCGAGCGGTGGTCAAAAAAGCACTGAGCATTTTCTTTTTGGCTACAAGAATACGAAATGTAGCAGATCCCGCTAATTCAGCTGAACTGGATGGGAGAATTCCAGCGTCAGAAACAGTTGTGTAGACGTAATCCTCGTCTTCTACGTCGGCCAATTGCTGTTGCAAGATCTGTTGTGCGTTTGAATTGACAAACAAAACCTCTGCCCGGTCTTGATGACTAATGGCATCGACAGAGCCTTGAACATTAATATCCGCTTTGATTCTCAGATGCTCTTTAAGACTGCCCAGCCAATCTGACTTTTGCAGAGGGCCAAGCCAGCTCGGTTCTAAGACGTCGGTTGCCATCCTCCCTCCTACGCTCCGCTCCGCAGAGCTTCGGCGGGCAGGCGCCCCCAAAGCGGCTTCGCCGCTGGTCAACGCTCTAGGTTGAAGGGTCAATGGCGCTTTTTTCACCCTTGGCCCTTGACCATTGACCGCGCTGACGAAGTCAGCGCTTTCCGCGAGCCGGGCGGCGGACGTTGTGCGCTTCGCCCACTGGTTTAAAACCTCGACCACATTATTATCGGTAATCGGCTTGGAACCAGTGGCGTTGACCACGTGAAAGAAAGTAGGGTCGTGATGAGCGGCCAGGTTTTGCCCGCCTTTAACAACGCCCTCCCAGAAAACACCCCGGCCGATCGTGCGCTTCCCGTTATTGTTCAGCACAAGATGCATCGGCAACGGATGATCCCCTTCCGTCAGCACAGTCCGGATCTTACCGACCGTATCCACATGAAAAACCCTTTTGAATCCCCGCCGCAGCAATTCATCTCTAACAGCCGGCCCTCTTGTCGGTGACGGGTCCACAATCACCACGGTTCGCTTGAATGCCACGGACTCCAACAAAGCCTTGGCCTTACCCCCTATGCCGTACCAATCAAGCTTTGGCTTCTCACTCTTGGGCTTCGCCGCCTCCACCATCCTCGCCCCAGTAGGTCCAACAGGGACTGTCCCCTGTTGGATTTCCATTCTGGGGACTGTCCCTCCGGCGTTCACACGGTCAGCGCCATCGACTTCCGCGAGGCGGGCGCCGTAGGACGACGCGACTTCTTCGCGGGATGTTGGATTTTGGACGGCGGATCGCGGAGTTACCGCAATCTGCGATCCATGATCCGCGATCCTATTTTCGTTTTTCGCCATTCGGGCGCCATAAGGGAATTGGAAAAAACGCGTGCCGGCGGGAAATATAAAGGCGTTGTCTTGACCGTTCTGCATTTGAAGCTGAAGTGTAAATTTCCGGTCCCCTCCAAGTTTTTCAGCAATTGCTTGCAACTGAAAAGGGATAGAGCCGGGCGATCTCCGGATAAACGGTGCGTAGTAAACATACCATTCGCCCACAGAGACTTGGCCATCCCGTAAACTGGCAATATGAATGGTGTCGATGACCCCTTTTTTAAAAAAATGATGCGCAATTTCAAAGGCTTCACGATACGAGAAATCACCGACCAAAACCTGCTTTTGTTTTTTGACCCAAGCCTTTAGATATGACTCGTAAAACGCCATGATCCTGGCAACCCCTGTGGTCACTGCAAAGACGAATAAGGCCTGCGGCCAATAGCCGCCCACTAAAAGCCAAGGCGCAAGAGCAAAAGTGATAAAGTTGACTGCATCCAAAAACTGGGCGCGCTTAAGCATGGAGAGATTAAGAACCAAACGCGCGGGAGTTTTGGACGACTCAAAAGTTTTTTGTGGCAACATTTGCGCCATCCGTGCGCCGGAAGTTTCGCCATGAAAAGAGTTTGGGATCCGAAGGGTTACTTTCGTTCCCTTCCCTTCACCCTCGCTTTCAATTGAAAAAGAACCCCGGAGAGACTGCCCCACAATCCTTTTGACATAATTTAATCCTTGTCCCGCCCCGAGCACCGCGTGCCTCTTCGCGTTCTCGCCCCGATAACGCTCGCCTGTGGCGATCGATGGAAGCTCTTCTGAAGAGATTCCGATCCCCTCATCTTTTATTTGAACCACTGTTTGCCTTTTTTCCGTGCCCAAGATCACTGTCACATGCCCCGATTTCTTGGAATATTTGATTGCATTGCTTAGAAGCTCCCTAAAAACGTGTTTAAGTCCACTGACATATCGAGGGCTGTAATACCTCATAAGGGAAGCTGTTTCAGGGGATTGGAAGTCAACCGTAACGCCTTGATGCCCGGTGAAACCTGACAAGCCCCGGATACAGTCCTCAATGATCGCTTTCAAGTCCACGGCAACCGCGTAATCTTCAAGATATCTCACTCCCATAAATAATGTGCCGAAGAATGCGAAGATTGAAAACACGGACGCGCCGAGGTGAACGCCGAAGCGGACAGTATGCCAGGATAAATAGTTAAAAAATGCCGATACCGTGTTCAAAAAGAGGGTAGCTGCCCAGACAAGACTGCTGAATCTAAGCAGAGAATCCATGAAAGACACGGGCTTTTTGAAAAGGAAATCAAAAACCAGCTCACCCCTGCGCCATGGTTTTTGAGTCGCCATGGCTTCGAGCAAACGCAGACTTGCGGTGTAATCCTTCAGAGTCTCCGAGTCGATGAAATACGCCTCTAAAATTTTATTATCCTGAAATAGTCGTAGGACGATGGCGAGGGCCCCTTCCAACACCTCCCTGCGAGCGCGGCCTTTTACCGTGACCGTCAGGCGATCACCCTCGTTTATCCGGCCCATCAAAGACAATACTGAATCGCCTATGGGAATATCCACCTTCGAACCCTTCTTTCTAAAAAACGCTCTTACTTTCAGTCTATGCCCCAGGTCTCCGACGAACCTCACAACGACGCTTGACGGCCTCACATGAAAACCACGGGGATTCGTCACCGTAACATCGCCTTGAACTTTCGCCATCCGCGCGCCGATAAAATCGGATGATGGATTGTGGATGGTAGATGGCGGAGAAAACTTTGCAGTGGCTCCTTGGGGCGCTCTCAATTCTTCCAAGCGATCGGTAATCGCTCGCTGATAAACTTCATAATGGCCGGGTTGAGAGATTGGATTATTTTTTCTGTCTGCCACCCATCTTTGTATTTCTTCTAATATTTCGGCATTCTGGATGCGTGACAATAACTTTTTGAAATCATCACTAAAGCCTCCATCGTCAATGATTCCGGCCAGTCTTCTCAGTATTTTCCCATCGGTCCTCGTAAATGCCAACCGTGCGGCAGAGGGCGGTTTTTGTTGCACCCCCTCCGCCTTTCTCTGCCGTTCACGCAGTGGTCCGAGCGGAAGGCGAATGATCGCCTTCGTTAGGCCGTTGTCCGGAATGAGCTGGGCCAGATGCTCCGGCCGGTACTGCGGATTCGGGTGAATCTCCTTCGGGTAAAGAATATCAAGCTGATGTCCCAAAATAGCGATGCCGATGCCGTAATTCCTACGTGCCTTTTTTTGGTCTTCGGCTTCGTCGCCGAATTTGTCGAGAACCGCCGTGGCCACGTCAAAATCCGGCCTTTGTCCAAGAAGCAGGGAATTCACAAATCTCGCCTGATCGTTTGGCTTCTCCGGATCGGCAGGATCATCAGCGGTCCGCAGCTTGCCGGGATTGGTTATCTCGATTTGAAGAGCATCGTCAATGATTCTGACGGTCGCGCGCACCTGGTCGTTACTTCCTTTCCCAACCCGCTGGGCCGCGTTCTGAAAATACTCCCCGATGCCGAACCAAACAATGGTTCCCGGCGTCACCTCATCCGCATGCTCCTCGCGACCCGTGACAACATGCAGTTCGGGATCAAGGCCCTGTCCACGTAAAAGGCTAAGGGCGCGCTTGGTCAGCGCTTCTCGGAAAGCCATACGGCGGGTTTCAAAGGCCTCCTCATCGGAAATAGCATCACTGAAATTGAGTACGAATTCCTCTTTTCTCTCCGCCAAGCTGGCGCCGCCTGCTTCGTTATGCGAAGCAGAACGGGCGAGGCGGGCGCCTTCAGGCCAAGGCAGGTAAACCCACTTACTCACAGCATCGAGGCTTATGAGATCGAGGGGTTGCTGTGCCGATAAAGTGAGTGACCCCCACCACAGCATAAAAAGGCGCATCACCTGGAGCATGGAGAGTTTTTCAGAGATACCCAGAATGGGATAACCGGGATTTTGATCTCGCTGTTTTAGAAATTCCTCGAATATTGCGCTCGCTTCATTCGCTTTCTCGACTGGCAAGGAATCTTCGATTAATTCCGACCGTAGCCTATCTCCTATTTGACTCATGGCGCTTTGCTGTGTCGCTTCACCAAAAAGAACTGGACTGGCCCAAAGATATTGTGAAAGCGAAAAGAGTGCCGCGCAACGTGCGGTATGCCGGGACAAGATTGGATTGACATGATCAAGCCGCTTGTCGACCGGCGGCAACACAGGGCGCTCAATGAACCGGACGAGCTGTTCCAGAGGATAGGGTGTCCTGGCCAAAAGGAAAAAATCGGCTGCGTGGTGCCTCACTCCGGTGTTCGGATCCGAAAATGCTACGAAAACGGGGTCGTTGCCAGCTTGAGCATCCTCCACTCTTAAATCTTCAAAATCCGGGCCATGCAAAGCCATGATAGCTCTATGACGCACCTTCGGATCGGGACTCATCAAGTCCAGCTTGTGGCTCTCATAAGTTGCCCCTGGATTTTCCGATCCATCCGCCATCCGCGCGGCGGTTATAAATCCTGACTGCCATTTCCGTAAAATGGCGCCGCTGTCAAACGACGCATATCCCGAAACTCCTGTGGGTAAGCCCTTCTGATTAACAAATTCTAGCCCAATGAGCCTATTCCGCCGATCGATCTCCACGACACTAGCCACCGCATGAGATTTGGCTTGATTGGTAAAATACACTCCCGGACCAAGCGTAAACGTTTCAAGTTTTTTGATCTCGACTACTACGCACTCTCCCAGGGTGACTCCTTTCACCACCAGCCGGGCGCCAAGAACGCCCATTTGTTCCAAATAATTCGCAAAATAAGAATCTGCCTCTTCAAGTCCTCCTTGAAACACTTGATAATAAGTTCTGTCCGCTTCCCTTGACGCCTCATAAATATGATCTCTTGCCACTTCCTGGAATTCTGGTTCGTCCACAAGCCTTCGCATTTCCCGGACCATTCTGAGAATTTCGGTGACGTTTTCTCCGGCAAGCCGAAGTTTTATATCCACATTATCCAAGTCTAGGCGGGCAAACCCCTCATCATGATTTTGATGTTTGAAATCCGCAATGAGCTGAAGAATTTGGCTTATCTTTGTTTGAAATTTTTGCACTGTCTCCTTGGTTTGAAAGATGGGACCTATATCTTCCAAAAAACCGTGCGTCGGATAACTTAACCCATAGACATTATTCACCTTATCCCCATACAAGTCTGCGGTCAAAATAAGACGAGCGTATCTTCGCTTGTTGGCATCGGAATCTTTGACATGCGCCGGTGCCCACTGGTAGACAAATATCGAATCACTAGGAACACCGTATTTTAGTGGAAATTCTACGGGACCCCCTTCAAAGATTTTTTGCAAATAATTCCAGTCCTTCAAAAAAGAAGAAAGCTCGTATGGACGTAACAACAATTTAAACCTAGGATCCTCAAGTATTATTGGAAGCGCTATCAACCCATCGGAGGTTTGTATCAATTCTTGAGAGATATTCAAACGACGGGTGGCTTGATTAATGTAGGTGACAGTCAAGCCATGAGGTCCTGTGCTGCTTTGCTCCCATTTAGAAACGTTATGGCCCAATGGAATTTGAATAGCGTAGGCCACCACCGCTCTCTGTTGATTTCTTATCACACCCAAAACTTCAGGGCCTGTGTTCAGCGCGTGAAGCGCCTCTGCTTCGGATAAGGCACTGTCAACATGATCCAGATATGCGCCAAACCCCGGAGTATTGGGTTTGAAATTGAACTCACGAACTGCGACCGGAAATCTTTGGCCGTCGCTTCTAACTGCTATATTGCCGCGCAACATATTCTCTGATTCCAAAGTGATGAGAATTGGCATCTCTTCGAGAGGATAGGCTAGTGAAATCTCTGGTATTTTGTGCGATTCGCGCATCGAGACAGCTTCTTCGGGCGCTTTGGCCGCTTTCACTCTGGTCCAAAAAGCATTTGGGGGTACTCTCGAAAAATCAGCATCTTTATCCGTGAGCTCAATGCCAAAATCGGCCAATTCTTTCACCAATTCCGGATTGGCTTGCGCCAGCCGGGCGCCTGTGAGCGGTTGAATTCGTCCGTTAGGAAGTTGGGATTCGTGTGAAAGCTTGTCAGCTGGATTTCCAGCCTCGTGTTCCGCCATCCTCGCGCCGCTTAAACCTCTGTGCAGTCGTTGCAGCGTCTGGCTGACGGCCGATAGAAACGGCTTTCGTGAAGTCCTCAACTGAATCGAGAAAGCGCCGGGGTCAATGGCCGAAAGAAACTTGGTCATCTGCCCCTGATCGAGAACGATTCCGACGGCGCCCTTATAGGTATTGACCGCAACAGCCGCAAGACCGCTTCTCCCCTCCACGACAAACGGCGAACCTGAATCGCCGGGTATAGTCTTGCCTCCGAGCAGAAGGACGATATTGCCGATGCGCAACAAGCGGCCGACGGATACATTTTTATTGGCGCCGCTTACTATTGAGGCGACACCGCCATTCTCAAAATCCGATTGCAACACAATAGGTTCGAGTAAATCGGCCTCGGTTTTTTTCGTGGCACGCATTGCCAGGATCGCATAATCTTCGGAATAAGGACGATACCGCGTTTGGATCACCACCGCGTGCGCCGTTCCGATTTTCCTGCCTGTGGCGCTCGAATAGACCTCCGCGCGGCTTGCGTCTTGAATCACATGGTGATTCGAAAGAATAATGAAATACCCGTTCTGCCGCCCGATGATAAAGCCGCTCCCGGTTGCATGATCGCTGACCAGCTTCACTAGGCTTCTTTGTAATTGAGGGAGCACTTCGACGACGCGGCGGCGCCCCATTGCTGTCTCCTCTTCGTTCAAAGGGGCCGTATCCAATCGCACTAAATCTTGAATAGTCTTCAGGTCTTGTTGCGCCAATGAGCCAACCGCGGCTAAAAGCGGACCATCCGAAACGCCCGCGGCTTTCAGCTTTCCCACAAATTCTTTAATGGGTTCGAGGTTTTTCGCAAGAGTTTCAACGGCGATGGCCGGTGCCGGGCTAAGTACGAATCGGCAGGCTATCCCGTGCGCTTGCGCTCCGCTTAATCCGGCTGCCTCGAACAATTTGGCCGCGCGAGGCAAGAGCCGGTGAGACTCTCGCAGTTCATCGATAAGATATTCTCGCAGCGGGTAATCCAGTGAAACCCTTGAGATGAATTCAAGGTAAGTTATTAAAATATCCGTTTTCCCCCGATAGGAACGGTTCAGACCCCAAATCTCCCTAATGGCTTGGCGAAATTCTTCCGCCCAAGGGGCGCTTTTCTCGGGAAACTCGATTTCGATAAGATGTCTGAAAAAGTCGCCGCGTTCGATATGCCAATCCACCGCTCCGGGGTCTTCAAGGGAAAATGACCACCAAGCATTAAGAAGTCCGACGATCCCAGGCACCGCATGACGCCGGACTTGCCGGCCATTCAAGAAAAACCCTTTCTTTTTTTGCCCGCCATAAAGGAGTTCTCTGTATTGTTCTTTATTCAGCCGCCAGAGCCAGCCAATGTGAGCCCGAGTCAAAGGATCAAAATCCAGCCCCGCCATCCTCGCGCCGAAGGCGGCTTCGCCACCAGGCAGACGGCGGATGGCCGAAGGCGGAAGGAAATGCCTTACCGGATGGACCGAATCAGAGCGTTCAACATGGCTGAGATTTGGCTGCAGATTTCCAGAATCTTTTTGGTCTGGTCTTTGTTCAGATACCCGAGATTCTCGGCTATTTTCATCAGTGTAATCACCTCGTAGACCGACCCTCTGGCCATGTGGAAGTACCGGATTCTCTCCCGACTGTGATACCTGCCCTTGCCCTCGGCTAGGTTGGCTGGAATGGATATGGCTATCTGCCAAACTTTCAGGTTTTCGAACTGTTCCTGCACTTAGCGCCTCCTTTGTTTTTACTTCCGCCTTCCGCCTTCTGCCTTCTGCCTGTTCTTCCGCCAGCCGCGCGCCGAAATGATGCTGAATGTATATGCTTGAGCGATTCCGCCTTAATTTTTGCACCGCCGACCACAGCTGATCGATGGACGAATCCTGACTTACATGAGGCTTTCTCATAGTTTCAATGAGCTGGTTCACGGCGCCATTTACATCCGCCATGACAAAACCTCTGGCTAGAGTCAATCGAGTGGGGCGTCCCCCAAGCAATTGGGATGCTTTCCAGGGTGATAACAAGACTTCCTGCCCGGGTTCAAGATTTGAATAACTCTTCGCAACGGCAAGGATGAGGCGCGGAGCTATTTCATCGATATCAACAGCGAACTTGCCGGACAACCCATGCGTAATCCATCCACCGCCCCATGACACGCCTCGTTTTCCGATCTTAAAAACTACCCTTTTAACCCCTCGGTCCCTCAAAATTGTAATTGCTTCTTTAGCACTAGGGTTCGCTCCATTGCCTTTCCTGAGTAATAATTTGTTAACCTCTTCTCGAATTTTGCGGCAAAGACTGAGGTTCTGGTAAAGCGCCCAATAAGACGGCTTGCCCTTTATAAGAGCGGCGACCTGGAGGAGCCACAACGTAACTTCGCCTTTTCTCACTATAGTTTCTTTTTTAACCAGGTTGATTATCAATCTCTCGGCAGTGGCGCGGATATCAGTTTTTGAACTGGCCCCCGCCATCCTCGCCCCTTCGCCCAACTGCAAAGCACGTTCCGCCTCCAGAAGCGCTGCGTTCGGATCCCTCCCCGCCAAACATGCGGCGGTGTGGATCACTTCGCTAAAGCGATCGGGGCTTTCCACAAGCGCGGCGAGGCGGGCGGCGGAGGATTCAACAACCCTTTTCTTTTTTCGAAGCGGCGCCAAAAGAAGCTTCTCATATTTCTCCTGATCCGTTTCTTCGGTGACGATCGGGGTGAGCACCACGTAGGAATAACCCTTTTCCTTGAAAAGTTTCTTCAGGTGTGCGGTGTGATAGCCGCCCGTAATTAAAACCGCTACGCGGTTTTGGATGTTGGATTCTCCATTCTCCAATATCCTTTCAGTGTTTTTAATAAACGCAAAATCTCTCTCTGCCACGGAATCGTAAAACTCCTTCAGAGGCCTCTTCCCCGCCTCCAAAATATTTCTGTAGGGAATAAGGCTGTCGAAATAATTATTCTCGGCGAGTTTACGGTTGATGAAAGAAAGAGTGGCCTTGGTCGAAAAATCGGGCTCGTTGGTTTCGAAAAGTTTAAATTCGTCGGTGGACATTTGGATTCGATAGGCGGTTTCGAGAAGCTTGAGGTAACGGTCGATGGCGCGAAGCAGTCGTGAGTCCTCGGTACTGAGGGATGCGTTATAAACAGCCTGTTTTAAGCTCTCCGTCTCCTCCAATACCTTATCCAAATTAATTTCTGAAAATTCCTTCAAATATTCGCCATACGCCGCAAGATTCGGATACCCGGAAAGCAAGATTCGCTTTTCTTTCGCTAAATTAAAAGTGTTTTGAAAGCAGGAAAATTGAGCGAGTTTTTTATTTTTTGCGGGGCTTATTTTATTTAAGGCATCGGCCAGACTTTTGCCGCCGCCTTTTTTACGGATCTCATCGACCAGAGCCGCTTCTTCGAGATTGGCCAGATTAAAATCGATCTGTTTTTCTTTTTGCTTAAGTTCTGAGAGTCTTAAGACATCCGGAAGATCCGTGAAGCCGATCTTTTTGTCGTCGGCGAGTTTAAGCAGTTTATCGATATTTTCTGTTCCCTTTTCCTTACTACTGACTACTGAATACTGACTACTTGTCCCGAGCAAGGTCGAGGGGCTTTTTTCGTATTCCAGCAACTCCGCCGGATAAACTTTCTTCTTCAATTTATCCACCGCGCTCTGAATCTGCCGCAAATAATCCAGAATCGCTTCTCTCTGCTGCGTCAAATCCGCGTAGGCCCGGACGCTCTTTTGATAAAGTTCTTTTTGCTCGACGCCGATGATTTTCATCGGGTGACTAGAAGCGAGATTCAGATATTCCTCACCGGAGATCTTGGCTTCAAACAAAAATCTTTTGGCGACCTCATCCCAAACTTTCTGCGCAGCGATTTTTTTAATGGGAGTGAGCGTGTCGTCCCGCGAACCGCCTTCCACCAAAATGGGCAGGGCTGCCCCCGCAGAATATTTGGAAATAATCTGATCGAGCGCCCCGGCGAGATTTTTCTGGCCTGAAAGATTGGCATGCGCATCCTGGATGTGGATAATCAGGGTATCCTTCGTGCCTTGGTGAATTTCTTTTATGGCGGCGAAATCAAGCGGCGCTTCAAAGCGGGTGGGGTCATCCAAAATCATCCGTAGGGGCACGGCATGCCGTGCCTCTACACCGAGAGAATCCCCAGGCGCCGCCTGCCTGCCGGCAGGCAGGGCGTAAATAAAATCCGAATAAAAGGACGCAAAAACTAAAAAAAGCGCCACTATCCTTATGGGTATTTTGTGCCTTCTCGCCATCTATTTTCTATTTTTTAGCAGGGCTTTAGATCGAAAACCACGATTGGAGCAAGTATACCTCATAGACTATTTATATGCCATAGACACAGCCAAAACTGAGCCTGAAATTTTTTAATAATCTTAATTAATTTTAATAATAATTAGGAACTAATGGTTGAGATCGCTGTGCGTGAGCCCTGAAGGCCCGTTTGACTTACCCCACGTATTTTTGTATACTGCACGCTTCGGTTGGGTGATAACATATTTTCATAAAAGGATTTTCCGATGTCCCTGCTGCATGATTATTCGTATGTTCTCGGCTTTCTCATCATCGGCATCGGGTTTGTCGTTTTAAACAGCATCCTTCCCCTTCTCATCAGTCACCGAAGCCTGGGATCACGCCGCAATGACCCCTACGAAAGCGGCGAGGTGCCGATTGGCGGCGCCTGGGTTCAGTTTGACATCAACTATTATCTTTTCGCGTTGATTTTCATCGCATTTGATGTCGAAGCGGCCTTTCTTTTTCCGGTTCTGGTGGTCTACAAAGAAATGCAGGGCTTCACGGCTTTGTTTGAAATCACCCTGTTTTTAGTTTTGCTGTCTTTTGCCATTCTGTACGCCTGGAAAAAAGGACTTTTCGCATGGAAATAAACGAAAACCCCTTGAACACGCAGTCTCCCGCACCCGGCTTCGTGAATTTATTTAGAGTGGAAGACGTATTCAATCTGGCGCGCGCCAACTCCTTGTGGCCGCTCACTTTCGGGCTAGCCTGCTGTGCGATTGAACTGATGGCCGGCGGGGCGGCGCGTTTTGACATGGACCGTTTCGGCTTCGGCGTTTTCCGCCCTTCGCCGCGTCAGGCGGATCTCATGATCGTCGCGGGCACCATTTCCAGGAAAATGGTTCCTTGCATCAAAACTTTGTACGACCAAATGCCTTCGCCAAAATACGTCATCGCGCTCGGAGGCTGCGCCACGGCCGGCGGTCCTTTCAAATTTCCCGGCCAGTATGGAATCTTGGAAGGGATTGATAAAATTATTCCGGTCAACGTTTACGTCCCCGGCTGTCCCCCCAGGCCCGAGGCCTTGATTGCCGGCATTATGGCACTTCAAAAACAAATTAAATCCGGGAAAACTCAAGGGGTGATGACCCCCGCGGTGGTGCATGATTCGCAGGACAACCACCCGGCTGAATACAAAAACGCGATCTCAAGAGTTGAATTTCGCCAGCCAAAGGCTGGTCCGCCTCAGGCGGAAAAGCCGCCCACTCCAACGCCCACAGCGCCGACACCGGAAAATAAAGGTTAATTTTATGCCAGCGGTCTTAGAAAAAAATATCAAAAGCTGGCTTTTGGAAGTCATCAAGCCCCAGGAATTTAATGAAAAGAATCTCAAAAGCTCCGGGATTCTTTTTGAAGCGGTGGTGGCGCAGAACCAAATTCGAGACGTCGCCAAAGAATTTTTATCGCAGGGTTACTTTCTCGAGTCTTTGACGGCTGTTGATTTTGCCGAATGTTTTGAAGTCGTCTATCATTTCAATCACTGGGACTCGACAAAAAGAAGCTGCGTCAAAATTCTAGTACCTAAAGACCTGCCTGCCGCTCCCAGTATTTCCTCCATTTACAAATCCGCAAACTGGTTCGAGCGTGAAATTTTCGAATTTTTCGGAATCACTTTCGTCGATCATCCGAATTTAAAAAGACTGCTTTTGCCTGAGAGTTCGCAGATTTTTCCGCTTCTCAAAAGTTTCAAAGGCGAGCCCGCGGGCGGCGACGTCCTGCAGTCCTTGAAACTGATCGAAGAAGACCGCCAGGGATTTGAGATCACTTACCCCCGCTCCATCAGCCGGCACAAGGAAGATTATTATCTGAATCTCGGGCCTCAACACCCGAGCACGCACGGCGTTTTAAGGGTGCTCCTGCATCTTTCGGGCGAGCGCGTGCTGGACGCCGAGCCCGTGATCGGCTACTCGCACCGGCATCACGAAAAAATGATGGAGATCCAAACGTATCTCGCCTGCTGGCCGAATTTCGGGCGTCTGGATTATGTGGGCGCCATGAGCTACAACATGGGTTATGCCATTTTGATTGAAAAAGCGATGGGCCTCGAGCCTCCACCGAGAGTTGAATATATCCGCGTTCTCACCACCGAACTTAACCGCATCGCCTCGCATCTTTTGTGGATGGGCACTTTTCTTCTGGACCTCGGCGCCTTCACGCCTTTTTTTTACTGCTTCGACGACCGGGAAAAAATTCTCGACATGCTAGAAATGGTGACGGGTGAGCGCTTGACCTACGATTATTTTCGTTTCGGCGGGCTTGACAAAGACATCCCGGCAGACATGATTCCGGCGGTGAAAAAATTTATCCCCGAATTTAAAAAACGCCTAAGGGACTACGACAAGCTCATCACGAAAAATATTATTTTCAAGCATCGCACCCGGGGAATCGGAGTGCTCACGAAAGAAACGGCCATCGCCTACGGCGTGACCGGGCCTTCCTTAAGGGCCAGCGGGATTCCCCTGGATTTGCGCCGCCAGGAGCCTTATTCGATTTACAAAGAATTGGATTTTGAAATTCCCACTAGGCAAGAGGGCGACGTTTTTGCGAGATTCTCGGTGCGTGTCCGGGAAATGGAAGAAAGTTTGAAAATCGTCGCGCAGGTCATCGATAAAATGCCCGCGGGCAAAATCACGCTGGGCAAGCTTCCCAAAAACGTCCCGAAAGGCGAAACTTATTCCGCCGTGGAAGCCGCGCGCGGGTCGTTCGGGATCTATCTCGTGAGTGACGGTTCGCTCAATCCATACCGCATGAAACTGCGCACTCCTTCTTTTTCAAATTTGAATGCCCTGATCGACGTACTGCCCGGATGTTTGGTGTCAGATGTAGTCGCGATTTTGGGAAGCATTGATATTGTGTTACCGGAGATAGACCGATAAATTACAAATGACAAAATTCAAATTACAAAATGAATTCAAAGCACAAAACTCGAAATTCAAAACACGTGTTTTGTCATTTGAATTTAGTCATTTGTCATTATTTTGTTATTTGTGCTTTGTCATTTGTCATTAAAACTATGCTCTCAAACCCTATTTTACAAGAAGCTCTCAGGATTATTCTTTACGGAACGCTGGTCGTGCTATTCATATCCGTGAACGCGCTCTTTCTCGTATGGATGGAACGGCGCGTGTCGGCGCGCATCCAGCTTCGGCGCGGGCCCATTCACGTCGGCTGGCAGGGGCTTCTTCAAACTGCGGCGGACGCCATCAAACTTTTAAGCAAAGAACTGGTCTTGCCCAAAGATGTGGATAAATTCCTTTACGTTCTGGCGCCGGTGCTTGTATTTGCGCCGATCCTATCGGCCTTTATTGTATTGCCGCTGGGGCCCCACATAATCATCCGTGACTTGAATGTGGGGTTTCTGTTTGTGTTTTCGCTCACAAACATCAGCTTTATCGGCATTTTCATCGCCGGCTGGTCCTCTAACAATAAGTACGCGCTTTTAGGTTCGATGCGGGCCGTCGCGCAAAATATTTCGTACGAAATCCCGCTTCTTTTGTCCACGATGGGTGTGGTCATCGCCGCGCAATCTTTAAAAATGTCGGACCTGGTTTCCGCTCAGAGTAAAAATTGGTTCATCGTCACACAGCCGGTCGCCTTTTTGATTTTTTTATGCGCGAGTCTCGCGGAGGCCAACCGTGCGCCCTTTGACATCCCCGAGGCGGAGTCGGAGCTCGTGGCGGGGTTTCACACGGAATATTCCGGCATGCGTTTTGCGCTTTTTTTCCTCGGCGAATACACGGCGATTTTTGTTTCCTCGGCGATCGCGGCCACGCTTTTCCTGGGCGGCTGGCGGGGACCTTTTATGGCGGGCCCGTTTTGGCTTCTCTTAAAAATTTACGGGCTCGTGCTCGTGATTATGTGGATACGCTGGACATTCCCGAGACTCCGGAGCGATCAGTTGATGAATTTTGCGTGGAAGGTGTTGATTCCGTTCGCAATCGTGAATGTATTCGTGACAGCTCTTGTAATAACATTGCAGAAATATTTTGCATGAAATGATCAAATACCTAAAAGAAGTCATCGAAGGTTTCTGGAGCCTCCTAGTCGGCATGGCGATCACGGCGCGTTATTTTTTCAAAAAGCCCGTCACCGTGATCTATCCCAAAGAGCGGATCCCGATGAAGCGTTTCAAGGGGCCAATCGCATTCGTCGTCGAAGAAAAAGCCGGCGACCATCTCTGCATTGCCTGCAACGCCTGCATCAAGATCTGTCCCTCACGCTGCATGTCGCTTGTCGCGCAAAAAAGCGCGGTGGACGGCAAACGGGTGCTCACGGATTTCAAGGTCAACTACATGCTCTGCAGTCTCTGCAGTCTCTGCATCGATGTCTGCCCCACCGATGCATTGAAACACGACGATCCGAATTACGACATGACGTCGCTGGGCCAAAAAGAACTCGTGATGGATCTTTTACAGCCTTTCAGAGAAAAAGGCACGCCGCTCACCAAAATTCCCGTAGCCCCGATGAATCCATGATTACGGAGATCGTATTCCTCTTGATTACGGGTATCACGCTCCTGGGCGCAGTTTTGGCGGTGTCGCTGAAAAATGTTTTCTATAACGCCCTTTCTCTGATCCTATGCCTTTTCGGCGTGGCCTGTCTTTTCATTTATCTCGGCGCCGAATTTTTGGCCATCATGGAGATCATCATCTACATCGGCGCCATCTCCATCGCGATTATATTTGCCATCATGCTCTCAAGGCCC
>Ga0209515_10005859_pt1 | contig 15690 bp, 21 predicted proteins | sample Subgroupgradi54m_FD_187454 | JGI IMG/M metagenome (GOLD analysis project Ga0209515, IMG submission 187454) | Subsurface groundwater microbial communities from S. Glens Falls, New York, USA - GMW60B uncontaminated upgradient, 5.4 m (SPAdes)... ...
ATAGGTCAGGCTCAAGGAATAGAAGGAATGAAACGATATATCCAACGTCAAGGGCAGAAAGATAAAAATTATGATCTTCGTAAGTTCTTAACGTGATACCCCGCAGCTTGCTGCGGGGAGGTTCATTACTTATTTTTTGGAGGGGGCTTTATATATGTTTCGGTTGTTTTCTCTTTATTAAGTGGTAAATAAATTATATTTTTGGGCGAAAAGTTTAAAAAGAAGAAGTGTTTTTGAAGAGCTATTATAATAAATTAGTAAAATAAGAGGATAGGTGAGAATTCTGCAAGCGAATCTATTCAAAATGGAGTTGTGACTATGGATGAACGATTAAAAACAGGAACGACAACGGTTGGAATTGTGTGTAAAGATGGTGTGGTTATTGCGGCAGATAAGCGAGCAACAGCAGGAACAATGATTGTGGATAAGCGTGCTGAGAAAGTGCATGTATTAACCGATGATGTGGCGGTGACGATTGCAGGAATGGTATCTGATGCGCAGTTACTCATTAAATTAGGACGAGCAGAGTTAAAATTGAAAGAAGTGCGAACGCATAAAAAGCCGTCAGCAAAAGAAGCGGCAAATTTGCTTGGTGGATTGTTATATTCCAATATTCGACAGATGAGTATGATGCCGGGTGTTGTACATTTTTTAATGGGGGCACGGGATGGAACGGGCACCTATTTGTATGATTTATTTCCTGATGGCAGTGTCACAAATATTCGAGATTTTGTGTCTTCGGGTTCAGGATCAGTGTTTGCGTTAGGAGTATTAGAAACGCAATACAAAGAAGGAATGACGACCGCTGATGGTGTTAAACTTGCGGTGCGAGCAATCAATACGGCATTACAACGTGATAGCGCATCGGGAAATGGTGTTGATGTGATTGTTGTTAGTGAGAAAGATATCAAACGTGTGTTGTCGAAAGATGTGGAAGTGAGTTTACTGTAAGTTAGACATGCTTTTTTTTATACGTTTTTTACTTTTTATCTTTTGATAAACGTGATGTGTAAATTGTTTGGATAGTGGTTTAGAGGGTTGGATACAAGATAAAATTGGAAATTATAAATAAAAATAAATTATAAAATAAATAAACAGATTAGAGGTTTTTGTGAGCAATGGCAGATATTCAGAAAGAAATTTTAAAAGTGTTACCGGCGGATAAGATATCCGATATAGCGTTTGAAGGAGCAAATATAGTAGTATATACTAAAAATAAAGAGTATTTTTTTGATAATTCCGGAACAATTAGAGCAGCTGTACAGCAATTTAAGAAGCGTATTGAATTACGACCAGATCCTTCGTTATGTATGGATGCGGAGAAAGCGGAGAAGGAAGTAAAAAAGATACTGCCTGCAGATATAGGAAATGTGGAATTTATTTTTGATCCACCGCGATCACAATTGATTATTCATGCGGAAAAACCTGGACAAGTTATTGGTAAGCAAGGAGAGGTTCTCAAAGAGATTTCAGCTAAAACGATGTGGGTGCCGGTGGTTAAGCGCATTCCACCTATCAGATCAAAATTAATTGAAAGTATTCGTTCCGTATTATATGAAAATGCAGATTATCGTAAAAAGTTTTTAGATAAAACGGGGCATAGGATTTATGATGGGTGGTTACGTGAGAAGAAGCATGAATGGGTACGAGTATCATTTTTAGGCGCGGCACGGCAAGTGGGACGAACGTGTTTTTTGTTACAAACACCCGAGTCAAGAATTATTATTGATTGTGGAATTGATCCTTCGGAAGATGGTGCAGAAAGTTATCCTTATCTTGATGCACCAGAATTTAATATTAGTGAGGTTGATGCTGTTGTTGTTACGCATTCACATCTGGATCATACAGGGTTAATTCCGTATCTGTTTAAGTTTGGGTACAATGGACCAGTATATTGTACGGCACCAACGAGAGATGTTATGTCACTGTTGCAGTTAGATATGATGAAGATTCAGCGTAATGAAGGGAAAGATCCGATTTATAGTACGGAAGATATTCGTAAGATGGTGTTGCATACGATTTGTTTAGATTATGAGGAAGTGACTGATATTACGCCGGATGTACGGCTTACGTTGTATAATGCGGGGCATGTGATTGGGAGTGCAATTGTCCATTTTAATATTGGAAATGGATTGCATAATTTTGCGTATACTGGCGATCTAAAGTATGCACGAACAAATTTACTTGAGCCAGGGAATACGCAGTTTGCACGTTTAGAGACGTTGATGATTGAATCAACATATGGCGGTAAAGAGAATAACATGGCGGAAACGGAAGCTGATGATTATATGATTAAAGTGATTCAAGAGACGTTTGCGCGCGGGGGGAAAGTGCTTATGCCGGTATTAGGTTCAGGACGAGCGCAAGAAGTTATGGCAATTATTGAGCGACTGATTCGTGAAGAGAAAGTTCCAACAGTACCGGTGTTTGTGGATGGGATGTTATGGGATATTACGGCGATTCATACGGCGTATCCGGAATTTTTGAATCGAAATGTACGGCAATCATTTTATGGTACGGAAGGTAATCCGTTTTTATCACCTATTTTTAAACAAGTAGGGTCAAATAAAGAACGGCAAAAAATCATTTTAGAGGAAGGGCCGTGTTTAATTTTGGCAACATCAGGTATGTTGCAAGGTGGGCCATCTGTTGAATATTTGAAAGGACTTGCAGAGGGGAGTAAGCATTCTTTGGTATTTAGTTGTTATCAGCCGCCTGGTTCGCTTGGGCATAGAATTCGAGAAGGCGAGAAAGAGTTGATGATGAGTGATATGGGCAAGCAGCATATGTTGAAAATTAATTTAAATGTGCATCGGGTGGAGATTACAAACCATTCTGACCGACGACAGTTGATGAATTTTATCAAGCGATGCAATCCGCAGCCGCGCAAAGTGATTATTGTGCATGGGGAAAGTTCACGTTGTTTAGATTTTGCGTCGTCAATTCACAAGCAGTTTCATATTGAGACGGTGGCACCGAAGAATTTGGATGTGATTAGGATACGATAAAAGTTTTTTTTATATCTTTTACCTATGGACATTTTGAATTAATCCCTCAGAAAGATTTATATACATAATATAATGTATTTAAGTACATAATGAAAACGGAACTGAAAATAGTTAAACAATTTATCAAATATAAGAAACCTAATACAATTAGAGAAATTTCGCAGCAGATCAACGCAGATTACAGAATAACTCATATTGCGGTACAAAGACTTATTACAAAAAAAGTTCTTACTGTCCAAATCATTGGAAAAAGTTCGTTATGTTCATTGAATGAAAACTATTTTGGAATTCAAATCTATGAAGCTGAAAATGAACGAAGAGAGGAGATTCTCAAAAACAAGAATATGAACCAACTCTATAAAGAGATTATGTCTAAAGTCAAAACAAGTTCTTTTATCTTACTTCTATTTGGATCTTATGCGAAAAGTACACACACAAAGTCCTCTGATATTGATTTATTATTTATATCAAATGAAAACGGCTTTGAAACTAGAATTTTAGATATTCTTTCATTACTTCCATTAAAGACTCAGGCGTTGATATTTACAGAAGAAGAATTTGTACGGATGAAAGATGCGAAAAAATCGAATGTAATACAAGAAGCAATGGAAAATAATATAATACTGTATGGAATTGAAGCTTATTATCATCTGAAAAATGCTTGACGAAAAACGAATAAAAGAAGCGGAAGCGAATGTACGGCATTATTTACAAGATAATATGCTTAAGAAACAGACGAATGATACGGCAAAAGCGATGTATATTGAAAATGCAGATTTGTCGCTGGAAACTGCTCAAAAACTTCTGGCGTTAGAGACTAAAGAGTATCAGCCTTATCTGTGGGTGATTGTTCCATCTTATTATTCAATGTATTACATTGCTAATGCAGTTCTATTGAACTTAGGCTATAAAGTGGGGGAAAAGATAAGTCATAAAGTGACGGTAGATGCGATTGTTGTTTTTGTTCGAAATAAACTGCGAAAGCAACTGTTGGAAGAATACGAGACAGCACAAGTTGATGCATTAGAATTGATGTCTCAACGAGCAGATGATTTATTAAAATCTCTTGATGATGAGCGAGAAAAACGATCGAAGTTTCAATATCAGATGGATGAGCAGGCTAAGAGAGGAAAGGCGGTTACTTCGTTAGAACGAGCGAAAGAATTTGTGTTTGAGATGAAAAAGTTGTTGGAGTGAGTGGGTTTAATTTTCTTATCTTGAGATATTGTAGGTGTAAAAAATAGGTATGTTTATATAATTCTGTGGTGTTTTTTCTCTTGTGATTATACGTTCTGCTACGGTTGAGGATTTTGAGGAGTTGTATAGGTTAGGTTCTCAAACGAAAGAATTTCGAGTGAATACAACTGAGGCGTTTATGGATGAGGATGAGTTTAAGACGCGGATGATGAGTGGGGAGGATATATTTTTAGTTGCGGAGATGGGATCAAAGATTGTAGGGTTTGTTTTATTTGGGTGGCATGATAAAGATCGTCCGTTGAAGAATAGGTATGCGTGTTTAGTGTATTTAGTGGTCGAGGTTGATTATCGACGAAAGGGGATTGCAGGGAAGTTGTATGGAGAGGGTATTGTACGATTGAAAGAGAAGAAGATTTCGCACCTATATAGCTGGGCGAATGCGCAGAGTGATGGATCGATGATCACATTTTTGAAGAAGAGAGGGTATGAAAAAGGGCAGCAGTATGTGTGGATGGATAGGGAGATTTGATGGGTTATTTCTATATTTCTATTATTGTTCGATAGGATAATTGTTCTAGAATGGCGCCTTGAGCCCAGAATGTATGGCGATTCCAATGTTGATTTTCCCAAGAACCTGTGAGAATGTCAATTGTCCAACCGGGTAGTGCAACAATTTTTGGAAGAGAGCTATATCCGCCTCCGGCTAATAGTTCGAACAATCTGGTACTGGTGTATGTTGCGGCCAATTCTATTTCTGGATCTGGTTTTTCGATGGCATTTTTTTCTGTATTTTGCAGTACGGTGACGGCTTGTTTGGGATAGTTTGATACTGTTGAATAATTGAGGATTGGGGTTGGTCGGTTATATTTATTTTCATCAATATAATCTAAGAGACTTTTGAGGTTTACCCCGATGTTAACCAAAGGACTGAGAATACTGCGATCATAAATATAATCTTGCTCATTATATATTTTTTTTAAATCTTGTTCATATAACTCTTTAAGATTTTGGACTTTATCGTGATTTTTGAAATTGGTGTGGTCTATTCCTGCTAATAATGTTGCGACCACATATTTATAGAATTGTTCTTGTGATTTTATTTCGAGATTCATGATGTCTTTATTTATTTCAATGTAAATCAATGGTTGTTTACTTTCTTGTGTTTGCTGCTGCATTTGTTGGAAGACAGCTTGCCAAGTTTTTTCGGAGAGTAAATCATATTTTTTGATGATGAGTTCGGTGCCGTATCTATCGATTAAAATATTTGCGGCTGTTGTGACTACGTCTTCCAACTTTTTGATTTTTCCAATTTGTTGAGTAATGGTAAGATGGTTCATGGTTTGTTTCCAAATATTTTGGCGTTTGCTTTTGCTAAATGTGCGAAGAGTAACGCGATTTCTTTTGCAACTATCTCTTGTTTAGAAAAATGGGGTGATGAACCGTCTGTTGATTCTATACGGGCTTGCGAGACTAGTACTTCCACAAAGCCGTTGAGAATATATTTTGAGCCAGTTTCTACTTTTTCTCCTTCATGCATATAGATGGAATGTGTGGGAAAAATGGCAAGAGTGCCTTCTTGTGGAGTTATTCGTGCAATTTCTGTTTTTCCGTTACGAAAAATGGTGGAGCCTCCTGTGAAATTATCGTTTAGATATAGTATGTACGCAAATTTTCTGGTCATTGCTAACAGTGATGAATCGTCTGAGTGGAGGGGGAATTCGTCGCCGGGGTTATATTTTTTCATGCGAGGTTGAATATTGTAGATGCCTGATTTTATTTTTTGTCTCAGATCGTCTTGTGCGATGTAGGTATCAAGATAGGCGTGTAGAGAGTGTATTAAGTTGGTGTGAACTTTTTGTAATATTTTATGTTGATACCAGACGTCTTCTGACATTATAATCTCTTCGAATGTGCGAGCTTTTCCATTTGTTTTTGTGAGAATATCTGTTGTTTTTGGTGTGGCTTCAAAATATTCAATTACTTTTTGGCATACTTGCTGAGGAAGTATACTCTGGTAGAGAGCTATGCCATACGGACGGGAAGATTCTTGTAGTATTATATCTGTATTCATGTTTGTGAAACCTCTAGAAAACCACGACTTGGGATTGTTATTTGGTGCTTTATTTAAATAGATTTGGGTAAAATATTAAAAAAAGCGCCAACGCCTGGATAATATTTGAACTGGGTCGAGTCACTGCGCTTACGCTTCGTTCGTGACCCATTTCAAATCTGGGCAACTAAACAATTGGAAAGTAAGTATAAAGCGCCAACGCCTGGATAATATTTGAACTGGGTCGAGTCACTGCGCTTACGCTTCGTTCGTGACCCATTTCAAATCTGGGCAACTAAACAATTGGAAAGTAAGTATAAAGCGCCAACGCCCAGATTTGAACTGGGAATCCACAAGGGACAGGTTAACTCGAGTAGGTTATTCAAGACCTGCGCAATACCGAGTTATGCGACGTTGGCAATGTTACATGAATTTAGGCGTGGGTTTAAAAATGTTACTCACTATTTTATTCCTACTTTCCAGAGTTTATTAAAAAATGTTTTAAAACGTGTGGCGAGAATTTCTGATTCAATAACGTACACAATAGGGATTGGTTCTCCAATCAACATGGATACTTTATTATGTACAATATTTACTCCGGCGGGAAGAGAAAATTCGGAAAATCTAAATTCTATATTTTGTATGTTTTTATATTCTTTTTTATAAAATTCTTTTTGGCTTTCTAAAGCTAATACTTTTACCTCTATGTTTTTTTCTATTCTTAACTGATGATGTTTTTTAAAGAATTTGTTAATTTCAGGGCTTTTGAATTCATCGCCTGGTGACATGACAATGTAATCTTCACCATTTTTCCAATCATCAAGCATCGATTCAAATGCGGTTTTTATTCCTCTTATTCCTTCGTAGACTGCTGCTGATTGTTTATATTTTGCGAATTTTTGTTTTTTTAATATTTCAGGGATAATAGTTTTTATTTTTTCTTCTTGTTCATTTAAGTCTCTTTTTTTGACTTCTATCAACTTGAGGATTTGATCTGGATTTGAAGCTTGGTAATAGCGGACGTTATTTTCTATAATATAGGAAGCTAATCCTTTCTCTATTAATCTATCTAGTATAGGGTATACTTTTGAGGTATGGATGGTTGATTTTAGGCTTATTTCTCCGGTTTTGGAGGAGCCGAGTTCTAATAACGCAAAATATACTTTTATTTCTCCTTCTGTTAGCCCTAGGCCTTTCAATAGATTTAGGTCCATTAATATCTTAAAACGGGGTTTTGCTTATAAATTTTACTATTGCTACCCCTTAAGGGAGAGATTATATTTATATATTTGTTTTGTTTACTTCTATTTAGTAATAACAAATAAAACATACACGAGGTAAATAAAATGACACAAATAAAACAACTGGAAATTTTAGTAATAGAAGATAATGAACAATATATGAAAGATGCACAAGCATTTTTTAGTGAGCGAGCTGAAGTACGTGTAACGTATGTTACAACTTACAAAGACGCTGTGGAAAAAATGAGTAATAATCCATTTGATGGAATAATTACTGATCTTTTTTTTCCAACTGGATATGAAGGAATAGATACTAGTCTCAATTATAGGATTGCGACAAATCCTATCTATTATCTTTTCCGATCGATAACTGGGGGAAATTATCAGTATGTTATTGATCGAACTAGAAAAATTGAGAAATTGCGAGATGATGTAACAGCAGGTGAAACTTTAGCTCCATTAGGATTATCAGTCTCAAACTTTGCATCAACTGTTGCATCAAAATGGGGAAAAAAACTTCCCGTAGTTGTTTGTACTAGTGAGTCTAATCATGCTGTGGGGGTAGAAGAGACGATTAACTATCTTGCTAGAACAAATGGAGGAGCTGGTGGAGTAGTGACAGATAAAGATTGGGAATCTGCGTATGGCATACTCTCAAAGACAATTGAGCTTGGCTCTCTGAGTGAAGGGGTAAAGATGTTTTACCAAGAGAAGATGTCTACTCTTTAATTTTTTTTCTTTTTTTTGATTGTTTTGAATAATAATTTACTTTTGCGGAAGTATTTTAAATAGAATATATTTGTTATACTTTTATGTCTTTAATTCATGATATTTTATCGCAGGTTGGGCAGGTTGCGTTAGGGTTGATTTCGTCATTTGGGTATGCAGGGATATTTGTGCTGATGGTGTTTGAGAGTATGATTTTGCCTGTACCTTCTGAATTAGTGATGCCGTTTGCGGGGTTTTTAGTTGTTGAGGGGCGGTTTACGTTTCTTGGGGTGATACTTGCGAGTTCGCTTGGGAGTTTAGTTGGGTCGTTGATTTCGTATTATATCGGGTATTATGGAGGGAATAGGTTTGTTGTGAAGTTTGGGAAGTATTTGTTGCTTGATGAGGAGGATTTGAAGAAGACGGAAGATTGGTTTGCGGCTCGCGGAGAGAAGACGGTGTTGATTAGTCGATTTATTCCGGTTGTGCGGCATTTGATTTCGATTCCAGCAGGTATTGGTAGAATGGATTTGAAGAAGTTTTGTATTTATACTTTAATTGGGGCGACGGCGTGGAATGGAATTTTAGCGTATTTTGGATATAAATTAGGGGAGCATTGGCAGGATGTGCGAGTGTATTCTGAGCCGTTGTCGATGGTTATGGCGGTTGTAATTGTGGTTGTGGGTGGGTATTTTGTGTATCGGCATGTGAGGCATAAGAGGGGCAGCAAGAGATAATTGCGAATAGAGTTGAAGTTATGGGCTTATATTTACTGGGACGTTAAACGCAATCAATTAAATGTTATATGCAATCATATGAATTTGGATTCATATGTCTCTTCACTTTTTTTAGAAAAAATAGAATTTCTGTTTATCTTACTCGTTAATTGTATTTTTCTATCTTACTGTGTGTTCAATTGTTTGGTGTGTGAGAATCTGTTGATGTGTTGGTAGGTTGTCGTTTTCCCAAATGACTATATTATTTCTTTTACGAATTCTGGCGATTTGGTCGTAGGAGAAGTTAAATTCTTCTGTGTCTGTTGAGAATTTTAGGTTTATTCCTCCTCCAAAATTTCCATGATACTCTACTTTTTGGGAGAATTGGATTGACCATCCGTGAAGGTCGTTGATGTACATCAGGTCTATATCTTCTGCTGAGAGGGGATATTCATGTCGTTGTCGAGAATCATCTTTCTTGTATTCAGTTATGAGGTTATATCCAGCGCTATCGGCGATGATTCCTAATAAGTCAACGTGGTCTTTTCCGCGAGGTTTGAAAAAGTCAATACAAGGGGAAGTGAGGTATTTTTCTGTTGGTTTCATTGTTTGGTTTCTGTTTATTATATATCCTATTTCACTGATTTTGCGGTGTTACGTGAACAGTAGGGACAGTTACCTTGCCAAGCTTCTTTGCGAAAGAAAGCGTAATGGCAATGGGTACATTTGAATTTTTTATAGCCAGATGGAATGTTCTCGATTTCTTTATGTTGTTCAGCGGTATTTTTTACACTGCTACTTTTTGGAGCTAGAGTTGTTTTTTGAGCAAGCTTAACTGTGGGTTGTGGGGTAAATTGAGTTTTTTGTTCTGGTTTACGTTTGGGTGTTGCAGGGTTGTCTTTAATGATCATGACTTTGCTGCCGGGGAAAGCTAGACAATTTGAGCAGACAAGAGCGTTTTTTTTCGGATCAATCTTTAGTTCACTGGCATTAAATTCTAAATTACAATTATTGCATTGCATTACTAAGCGATTAAAGTCTTCGTCCATAGTTTTTACCTCATTTTTTCGTGGAATTTTTATCTTTTTATTTAATTATTTTACTTTCTGATTACTTTTTATTCTTTTTTAACTGAAGCTGGGATAATTATTGTAATTTTTGCGGCAATTTTGTTTTTTTGATGGAATTTAGCTTATTTTTTACTTTTTGATGCATTATATTGCTCATTTCTTTTGTCTTATAAAAAGCTTTTTGTGTTCTATCCTTTACTTTCTCGTGATAGAATTGGTAGGATATATATTTTCGAACAGTAGATGCGTATTCTGTCCCAACCCAAATTATACCTATAATGAGCAATGGCCAGGTGAGAATGTAGATCATTAAAGAAATCCAACGAAGAGAAATGTCGTTGAAGTACCAGAAAAAAATAAAAGTGGTTATTTTACCCAGAATTAGGCTGCTGGCAATGAAAAGCAGGCCTATATAAAATTTTGTGGAAAATTTGTATGAAAACATAAAATGTAGTTGGTGAGGGTAGATGCTTTATAATAATTCGCGAATTGAGACATCTGCGCGACCGACCATATCACTTTTACTGCAATATGGGCATAAAGGATCACGGGATTTGAATTTATATTTACAGCGAGCACAGAATAAGTCAAGTTTAACGTTATGTTCTTTGGTAATAACTAAACTGGAGTTTTTGGTTTTACGGTAGCATTCAAAACATTCAAATTTGCGTACACCACCAATGGAAACGGCACGGGCTTGCATTTTATCTACTTTTGTTTCACACGCAGCACAGTCCACTTTTGTTCCAGAGTCTATCATAACATGGTTGCAAGAGGAGGTAGTATAAAAAGGCTTGTTACCCCTTTGGTTCAATAAAAATAAGTTTTTTAGGCAAAGGTTAATATAGAATTAGTACAGATGTTTAGGCTTATGAGTAAAATTACAGTTAAAGTTTTAGAGAGAATACGACCAAATGTTTCTGAGCGTACTAAGTGGAATGTTGTTGTCGATGATTTTCTGTCGAAGTTGAATAAAGGGTTAGTTGATGCTACAGCAATTGTAGGAGGAAGTGGTGCTAAAGATACGTGGCTTGCGGGAAATGCGGATATAGATGTATTTGTACGGTATGATGGTTCTTTTTCTCGGCGTTCGGGGGAGTTGGCGGATTTGCTTGAGAAAGTGTTGGCGAAGGTGTTTTCTGGTTGCAAGAAAGAACGTGTACATGGAAGCAGAGATTATTTCAAGTTTGAGTATAAAGGATTATCTTTTGAGGTTGTGCCGATTTTGAAAATAGGGAAAGCAGATGAGGCAGTGAATATTACAGATGTGTCGCCGTTACATACGGAATGGGTGAATGCTCATGGCGAGGGATTGAAAGATGAGATTAGGTTAGCGAAGCAGTTTTGTAAAGCGCAAGGTGTCTATGGGGCGGAGTCGTATATTAATGGGTTTAGCGGCTATGTGCTTGAGATTCTGGTTATTTATTATAAAGGGTTTGAAAAGTTGTTGAAAGCGTCTGCGAAGTGGAAAGTGAAAGATGTTATTGATATTGAAAAGTATTACAAAGGGAAAAATGTGTTATTTGAGTTAAATAAATCGAAGTTGCAGTCGGCGTTGATTGTGATTGATCCGGTCGATAAAGTGCGTAATGCGAGTGCGGCGTTGGGGATTGAGAAGTGTACTTTATTTAAGCAGAGGGCTTGTGCATATTTATTGAAACCAGAAGAGAATTTTTTTGTGGTACAGCATATTACGATTGAGAGGTTGCAGAAAGATGCGTTGAAAGAGAAGTTAGCGTTGGTGTATATTGAATGTGAAGCACAAGAAGGGAAAGAGGATGTGGTTGGCACGAAATTGTTGAAAGTGTTTGAGTTTTTGCGTGAGGAGTTGCAGGGGTTTGGAGTGGTTAAGAGCGGTTGGGAGTGGAGGCAGACGGAGAAGGGAATATTTTATTTTTTTGTGAAGTTGAAGAAGATTGCTGAGGAGGAGATTGTGAAAGGGCCGCCGTTGCGGTTGAAGGATTTTGTTGTGGAATTTAAGAAGAAGCATATAGTTTGTTTTGAAGAGAAAGGAATAGTGTATGCGCGAGAAAAAGTGGAGCATACGCAGTTGGAAGAGTTTGTGGTGTTTTTATTGAAGAAGAACTATGTCAAAGAGCGGGTGGAGAAGGTTTCTAGTGTGAGATTTGTTTAGGTGAGTTTATATTTTTTACGTTCTACTTTTACTTTGTTGTTTTTTACGATGTTGATAGCGTTGAATCAGGGCTTTTCCTTTAGTACCAAATCGAACAAGACGAGCGACAATACGAATTCCGCGTGTGAATTTACTAAATTTACCTAGCGGTTCGACTTTTGAAGCAGCTTTACCGACTTCAACTGTTTCATGAAGTACGGCTTGGCTGATGGCAATTTCTTCGGCACGAAATAAAAGATAGAGGCGATCAATGGTGCTAAAGAAGAAGGCGAAAGGAAAAATAGCTATGATGTCAAGCCAGTAGTGTTTGAAAAAAATACGAGTGTTATGGACTTTTTTGGCGATGAAAATCAAGTCAATGACGAAGATGGAAATTACAATATAATCTAAGATGTGGACGATGATGAGAATTGTTTCGTTTTCAATGTGTAAGAAGAGTTCAAAGATGATGATGGCAAAGAGAAGGATTAACGCATAAGGAATTAATTTGGCGTTGTAGTGTTCTATTTTTTCGAGAAATTCGGTGTAGGGTGATTCTTTTTCTGCTTTTTTCTCTTTCCTCTTTTTTTTCATTAGGGAAAATGATTTTTTTTAGGTATATAAATGTTGTTTTTATGTTTTGGAAGAGAAAATGTGGTGTGGAAAAAGGAAGTAGTATTTTTGTAGAAAAGAGTATTTTAATGGTTATTTTTAACTGTTTTATAGCAGTTAGAGAATCCAAAACTATATAAACCACTCGTGCTCTTTTTGGGTTTATGGCATTAGGTCAATTAGGTCAAGGTGTGAAAGCGCAATGTAAAGTGTGTAATAATTATTCCCCAGCGGATCAATTTAAACTTCATTTTCAGCTGAAACAAATGGTGTGTCCAAATTGTTATACGGGAAAGAGTTCTTTTAAAGGGACGAAGAATGAGGAAGTGAAAAAAGAGCCGGAACAACCACCAAAACCAGCAGGATGGGATAAAGAGGATGATTATCTAGATAAAGTGTCACGAATGCGAAAAGAGCAGTCGCAGAGTTATTTTACACGTATTTCAGGTTCTGAGCAAGTGAAGTGCAACTGTCCAAGTTGCAAGTATGTCTATAAGTATGATCCTTTTAAACGGATGCCGGCGGCGTGTCCGTATTGTAATGGTCCGGTGCCACGGTATAGGGCTAGTGATGTGATGTGAGGATTTTGTGAAGTTTTATATATCTATTTAGTTTCTTTTTAGCGTATGTGTAAGAAGTTTTTGATTCAAGTAGTGTTTTGGCTGCATTTACCTATTGTGCTGTTGTGGTTTGGGTTGTTTTTAGTGCCGCAATCAATTTGGGCGGGGGTTGTGTCGTTTCATTTCTGGTATATTGTTACGATTTTAATTGTGCAGTTGTTGTGGGGGTTGACGTTTTATTCGACTATTAAACGTGTGGATATTATTTGTCCGGTGACGACGCTTATGCAGTGGCTGCGAGGATATTCACGCTCTGATAAGAGAAATTATGGGCATTCGTTTATTGCGGAGTTTTGCAATATGTTAGGCTTTCGAGTGCATTATGGTGGGGTGAATGTGGCGTTGCTTATTACTTTAGGATTGATCATTGTGCGGTATTTCTTTTTTGCGTGGTAGGATTTCTAAGAAAAAATAAGCGCCCTCGCGGGACGTAAGCCGTCTAAGAAAGGTCTTTATGAACTTCTTTTATATTTTTATTTATGAAACGTTTCAAGTATAAATATATTTCTATCTTTCTGTATATATTTCTGTCCTTTTGAATATTTAATGTTAAGAGTTCTAGAGAGTGTTATGGCAAAAACAAAATTATCTTCGATAGCCAAGACGAGACGCTATTGTAACATCTGCGATAAATTGCTTCGTACGGAAGAAGTCTATCTCTGTGAAACGTGTTTTTCTTCAATGACTGCCGGTAACGGACGGGGGAAGAAAAATGGGAATTGAACAACTGATTGTAGGAGGTTTAATTGCGATTGCTCTTACTGTTGTTATACTCTCCATCTTATTACTCAAAGATGTTATAAAACGTTTATGGCGAAAGAAACAGTATGCTACGTTGATTGAGTGCAAGATGCAGATTCTAGATAGTATTGAGAAAGAACTTTTTGCCCAAGAACCATTACTCTCTAAAGTGTTTATATCAAACTTTGGAAAAACTATGGAGGTGAAATTATGAAATATCTTGTGATAGGTTTGGTGTTGGGATTGTTTTTATTGCCGATGGTACTTGCAGAGGCAGTAGACATTAATCCGCCGTTAGACCCGAAGGATAAGCAAAAATTTGACCAAATATTGGCGCCAGTCATGAAAATATATAACTTTGTGAAGTATATTGTCACAATCATCGCGGCGTTGTTCTTACTGTTTGCAGGGATTACGTTTATGACGTCAGGGGAAGACCCACGAAAACGTGACTCTGCCAAGAATATTGCGATGTATGTGATTATTGGGCTGTTAATCATCTGGGGCACGCCAGCGATTGTGGGGTTACTCACTACATGAATACATTTCTTTTTTTCTTTTTTGTACTTTGTGTGCCAAGCGTTTTAGCGATAGATTGTAATTCAGTGATACATGCAGATTATTGTAAGCAGATTCAGAATAGTGGATTATCGGTTGATGAGAAAGCGTACTTGCTAGGTAATATTATGAGTGACAAACATATGACTCCTGATCATGCGATGGTGAGCGCATGGAATACAAACATCCCCACAGACATCAAACCGGAAGGGGTTGTGACTGCTGATAAAGGCGTGATTAGAAATGCTTGGATGAAAATGTTGGCAGTCGCCCCTTCCGTCCTTCTTAATAAGAATCTTGTGATTGATAGCAGTGGTTCTGTTCGCACGAATTTTAAGCATGAGGTGGTCATTCCTACAGGAGTTGAGAGTGGAGATTGTCAAACGTATCGAACATTGCAAGAGCATACGGATGTTATGAAGTTGTATGGGAATGATGTGTTGTTAGGTGAGGGGCATGATGTTTTGTTTCAAGGCTTATCAGGAGATGTGGTGTTGAAAGCGGTTGAGACAATTTCGGTTACGATGAAAGTAGATCATTACAAATGGCAAACGAAGAAGTCTGGTAAGAAATTGATTAAAGTGTGTCAGTATAGCAGTACAGCATATAAAAAAGATATGTTGGTACTTACCGACCAGATCAAAGCGCATGTTGATACTCAACCGTTAGAGGCAAGTTTTTCCATTCAGAAGAAACAGTGGGAGACAACGCAGGCAGAGTTTATGTTTAGCAATGCGACAAATACGGAATTATCATTTTATGATGCGTCGTTTACGCAACATCGATATGTTTTTTCTACTCTTGTGATGTTTCCTTCTCTCAATGTTCTAATTATTACCGCAGAGCCGTTGGTTGCACGAGAGCAGAAGAATATGGTGTATGCAGACAATAAAGTAACGGTGCAGAATACGCAAGGGTGTAAGATTATACAATCGAGTTTCTTTCATGATAAAATTATTTCCTGTAATTTGAATTATGTTGCGCAAGAGATTACAGTGAGTACGGATAAAACTGTCTATAAGCAAGGGGAGAAGGTTCAGGTAACGATTGCACCTG
>Ga0209515_10005861_pt1 | contig 15678 bp, 16 predicted proteins | sample Subgroupgradi54m_FD_187454 | JGI IMG/M metagenome (GOLD analysis project Ga0209515, IMG submission 187454) | Subsurface groundwater microbial communities from S. Glens Falls, New York, USA - GMW60B uncontaminated upgradient, 5.4 m (SPAdes)... ...
GAGCAGCGACACCCAGCTGAGCAGGCCGGCGCCGTCCACGGCGCTCGACACCGCCGCGGCGGAGAAGTCGAGACGCACGCGCCAGTCGCTGGCCATGGGCACGCCCACGCCCACGCGGGCACCGATGAGCGCCGCGCCCGCGTGGTTGCCTCGCTCGCCACCGGGCCGGTCGCTGGCGACCACGTCGAAGCCGGCGAACATGCCGTACTCCAGGCTGGGCACGCCGCGGGTCGAACGCGCCAGCTCGACGCCCAGGGCGACGGTCTCCCAGTTCTCGCTCGCGAACACGTGCCCGAAGGTGCTCCAGGCGCCCACACACCAGCCGTCGCGTGAGCGCCAGGCCAGGCGTGCCTCGAAGCTGGCCAGGCCGCCGGTCTGGAAGGCGCCCCCGCCGGCCAGGCCCCAGCCCGAGCCGTCCGGCTCGGCCGCGACGCTGGCCGGGGGTGGTTCGTCGTCGTCGCCGCGCGAGGGTGGCTGCGGTGCGCGCGCACGCAGGGGACGCTCCGGCTCGAGACGGATTTCGACGCTGATCGAAGGCGCCGGCGGCGGCGCCGGCTCCGCCTCGACCACGTGTGCGTCGTGCTCCTGCCACAGCTCGTCGACGAGGCTGGCGGCCACGGTCGCGACCACGCGTGGCTCGAGCTCGGCGATGACGCCGGGAAGCGGCGCGTGCCGCACCTCGCTGCCGTCGACCAGCACGGCGTGCAGCTGGGCGCCGCGCGTGCCCGGCTCCGACCACAGTGCCAGCTGCGCGCCCAGCCCGCGCGCCATGCGCTGGGCCACCGCCGCGCGCACCAGTGGCGTGTCGCCCAGCGGCGCGGTGCCGGCGACCACGCGCGCGTGCCGCTCGGCCAGGGCGACGCGCAGCTCGCGACCGATCTCGGCGCGCGCGTCGGCGTCGAGCAGGAGGGCCACCGCCGGCTCGTCCACCTGCGCGTGCGCCGAGCGCGCCGTGATGGTCATCACAGCCGCTGCCAGTAGCAGCGCCGCCGCCCACTTGCCCGAGCCGTACACCATGGCTGCGCTTCCCATGCTGACTTGGTGGGTCGCTCGCGCGCAAGCGTGGCAAAAAAGTCGCCGCGCCTTTAGAGTGCTGCCCATGCTCAGAACGACCCTTCGCGCGCTCGTCCTTTTCGGTGCGGTGCTCGCCGCTGGCGGCTCCGCCACCATCATCAAGGGCACCTCGCAGCCGGTGACCATCACGACCACCCCGCCGGGTGCACAGGTGTTCATCGACAATCTGCCGGTCGGCGTGTCGCCGCTGACGGTGAGCGTCAAGCACGCCGAGCACACCGTCTCGGCGACGCTGCCCGGCTACGCGCCCGGCTACGCGCGCCTGACCACCGGCTTCTCCGGCTGGACCATCCTGGCCTTCCCGCTCGGCACGGTCATCGACGCCATCACCGGCGCGCTCATGACCCTCGACCAGGACCAGGTCGTGATCCAGCTGGGCGCGGGTGGCGCGTCCATGGGTGCGCAGCCGGGCTACCCCGCGCAGCCGCAGCCGCAGCCCGTGGGTGACCAGGCGTCACCCGAGCGGCACTAGTTCGCGCAGCGCCTGGACCCGACTCATCCCGGGCCGAGCGCGGGCGCAGCGCGCAGGCCAGGCGGGGCTAGGAGCTCAGCCGACGCGCAGGAGGTGGAAGTTCTTCTTGCCTGCGCGTAGCACCAGCAGACCATTGGGCAGTACATCCGCCGCGCCCAGCGCGCGCGCGATGTCGTCCACCTTCGCGCCATTCACGCTGACGCCGCCCTGCTGGACCAGGCGCTTGGCCGCGCCCTTCGAATCGGCCAGCTTGGCGTTGACCAGCACGTCGAGCAGCTGCGGCCCGGCCTCGAGCTCGGCGCGCGCGACCCTGGTCGTCGGCACCTCGCCCATGATCAGCTCGAGCACGTTGCCCGACAGGCCGCCCACGTCGGCCAGGCCGCCGAAGATGGTCTCCGACGCCTGCACCGCGTCGCGCGCGGCGTCGGCGCCGTGCACCCACTCGGTGACCAGGCGGGCCAGCTCGCGCTGCGCCAGGCGCTTCTCTCGCGCCTCGTCGTGGCGCGCCAGGAGCGCCGCGATCTCGTCGAGCGACAGCCAGGTGAAAAACTTCAGGTACTTGTCCACGTCGGCGTCGGTGGTGTTGATCCAGAACTGGTAGAACTGGTACGGCGACGTCATCGACGCGTCCAGCCACACCGACGTGCCGCTCTCCGACTTGCCGAACTTCTTGCCCGCCGCGGTCATGAGCAGGGGCGTGACCAGGCCGAAGAGCGCCATCGGGTTGCCCAGCTTGCGCGACAGCTCGATGCCGGTGGTGATGTTGCCCCACTGATCCGAGCCACCCGTCTGCAGCTGGCAGCCCTCGGCCTTGGCCAGGTGGGCGAAGTCGTACGCCTGCAGCAGCATGTACGAGAATTCGGTGTAGCTGATGCCCTGGTCGCGATCCTCGAGGCGTGCGCGCACGCTCTCCTTGGCCAGCATGTAGTTGACCGTGATGTGCTTGCCGACGTCGCGCAGGAACTCCATGACGCCCATGCGCGTCCAGTCGTAGTTGTTCACGACCTTGGCGCCGGGCATGAAGCGGCTCAGCTGCGCGCCGATGGCGCGCAGGTTCTTCTCGCGCGTCTCGTGATCCATGAGCGTGCGTTCGGCGTCCTTGCCCGACGGGTCGCCCACCATGCCGGTCGAGCCGCCCAGCACCACGATGGGCTTGTGCCCGGCCTGCGCCAGTCGCTTGATGACCGAGATGCCCACGAGCGTGCCCGCGTGCAACGACACACCGGTCGGATCGAAGCCGCAATAGAACGTGATGGACCCCTCGTCCAGGCGCTTCTTGAGACCGTCGCGGTCGGTGCAGTCCTGCACCAGCCCGCGTGCGAACAGCTCGTCGATGATGTGCATCGTTCGGTACCTTCGGAGAGAGGGAGTGGACCGTTCTTACTTAGCGTAATCGGTGGCGCGCGTCTGTCGGATCACGCACACGCGCACCTGACCCGGGTAGGTCATCTCGTTCTCGATCTTGCGTGCCAGGTCGCGTGACAGCATGACCGCCTGCTCGTCGGAGAGCGTGGCGTTGTCGACCATCACGCGCATCTCGCGCCCGGCCTGGATGGCGAACACCTTCTCGACGCCGGGGAAGCCCTGGGCCAGCTTCTCCAGGTCGTACAGGCGCTTGACGTACGACTCGAGCTGCTCGCGGCGCGCGCCCGGGCGCTGCCCGGACAGCTGGTTGGCCGCGGCCACCACGTGATCGAGGATGGCCTCGGCGGGCAGCTCGTCGTGGTGCGCGCCGATGGCGGAGACCACGCGCGGCGACTCGCCGTACTTCTTGGCCAGGGCCGCGCCCACGATGGCGTGCGAGCCCTCCTGCTCGTGGTCGACGGCCTTGCCGATGTCGTGCAGCAGCCCGGCGCGACGCGCCAGCTTGACGTTCTGGCCCAGCTCGGCGGCCATGAGCCCGGCCAGGAAGCCGACCTCGACCGAGTGCGCGAGCAGGTTCTGCGCGTGGCTGGAGCGGAACTTGAGCCCGCCCAGCAGCTTGACCAGCTCGGGGTGCACGCGGTGCAGGCCCAGGTCGAAGACCGCCTGCTCGCCCGCTTGCACGCACTGCGCCTCGATCTCGGCCTCGGCCTTGGAGACGACCTCCTCGATGCGCGTGGGATGGATGCGTCCGTCGGCGACCAGACGACCGATGGCCAGGCGGGCGATCTCCCGGCGCACCGGGTTGAAGCACGAGATGGTGATGGCCTCGGGCGTGTCGTCGATGATCATGTCGATGCCGGTGGCGGCCTCGAGCGCGCGCACGTTGCGGCCCTCGCGGCCGATCAGGCGACCCTTGAGGTCGTCGGAGGGCAGGGGCACCACGCTGATGGTGCGCTCACCCACGTACTCCGAGGCGTAACGCTGGATGGCGGTGGCGATGATCTTGGACGCCTTCTCCGCCGCCTCCTCGCGCGCCGCGCCTTCCACCTTCTTGATCTCGGAGGCGGCCAGCTTGCGCGCCTCGTCGGTCATCTGCTCGGCGAGCTTGGCGCGCGCCTCGGCGGCGGTGAGGCCGGCGATCTTCTCCAGCTTGGCCTTGGCGTCGTTGAGGCGCTCCTCGGCCTGGCGCGCCATCGACTCGGCGGCCTGCTCGCGCGCGGCCAGCTGCTTGTCCTTGCGCGCGGCCTCGTCGTTCTGCTTGTCGGCCTCGCGCGCCTTCTTGTCGATCTGCTGCTCGCGCTGCGCGACCAACTCTTCCTTCTTGGCCAGCTCGGCCTTGGAACCGCGGATCTCGGCTTCGACGTCGGCCTTGAGCTTGAACGCGAGCTCCTTACCCTGGACCTGCGCGTTCTTCTTGAGCGACTCGGCCTCGGACTTGGCGGCCTCGAGCAGCTTCTGCGCCTCGACTTCGGCGAGCTGCTCGCGACCCTTGGCGTCCTTGCCGGCGTTGCGCTTGCCGACGACGATTCCGACGACCGCGCCGATTGCGAGCCCGACCAGGGCCATCAGCACGTACATCATGAACGAACCCTCCACGGGGCTTCGGGTGGGCGCGCGCCGGTTTCACGCGCGCCTGCTTCGGTGACGAGCACGTCCACGCGTTCGTCTCCGGCGGACTCCGGGACGGCGGGGACGATCTGGACCTCGAATGCATAGGCCACGCGCAGCGCGCCCGCGGCGGCGGCGAGTGTGGCGTCGTAGTGCCCGCGACCCCAGCCGAGCCGCGCGCCACGCGGGTCGAAGGCCAGGCCGGGCAGGACGAACAGATCGATGGAGCTCAGCGGTACCTCGGGCGTGTCGGACCGCGGCTCGAGCAGGCCCATCGGGCCGGTCATGAGCGCGTCGCCGTTGCTCAGGCCTTCGATGCGGTGGAAGTGCAGCAGCTCGCGCGGACCCGGAACGACGCGTGGTAAGACCACCGAGATGCCGCGATGACGCAGCGCTCGCTCGAGCGGACCGGCATCCAGCTCGTCGCGGATGGCCAGGTAGAGCGCGGCCGTGCGCACGCGCTCCCACACCGGCAGCATGAGCGCCGCGCTACAGGCCGCGAAGGCCGCACGATCCGCATCGGCGGGAGGGATGGCCGCACGCCGCTCGCGCATCTCGCGACGTAGGTCTTGCTTGGCCATGTGGATCGACAGATCTCCGCGAATCGTCGGGTTAGTCTTAGTCTTCTGGGTCGTCGTCATTCCTGGGCGTCCGAGGCGGACGTGCCTACCGCTTCGTCTCCTTTTCGAGAATCTCCAGGATCGACCGTGACTTGTCGCGGACCTTCTGCTTGAAGACTTTCGCGTCGCGTTTGCTCTGGAAGAGCTCGTCCGCCACATTGAGCGCGGCGAGCAGGGCGAGGTGCTGCGTCGGCAACATGCGGGCGCTGCTGCGAGCCTCGTCCATCTTCTCGGTGACATAGCGGGCGAGCGACTTCACGTAAGCCTCATCGGCGTCGGTCTTGAGCTGGAACTTCAAGCCCGCGACCTCTACCGTGACGGAACGTTTCACGATTTGTCGTCCTGGGTTGGGCCGGATGATACAGGACCCAGGTCAGGACTCAAAGCGATCGGTAAGTGCGATGGATGACGAAGTTGGCGAGGCGGAGCCGCTCGTTCATGGTGACGTTCACGAAGCGAATGCCCATGCCGGCATGCAGCGGTGCGTCGTTGACCCAGCGAACTTCCCCCGCCAGGCGCAGCGGAACATCGCTGTCGGGCAGGTCGAGCTCGACGTTCACCTCGCCGTTGGCGTCGTCGAGGAAGTCACTCATGAAGAACATCCCGTCCTGGCTGATGTCCCCCGCGCGGCCGTCGAGCGAAATGGCCTCCGACCGGTACCGGGCCGGCAGATCGACGGAAATTCTCGGTGTTCGACGATGTTCCGACGGCACGGCGTGGTGTCCTTCCTACCCCTATATGTAGGTCGGAACACTAGCACGGCGCCAAGTGAGCGCGTCAACTCTTGAAACCAGTCAGCGCCTGTGGCAGGTTACGCGGCGCTTTACGTGAGGCAAGGAAGGGCCCATAGCTCAGCCGGTAGAGCAGCGGCCTTTTAAGCCGTTGGTCGTAGGTTCGAACCCTACTGGGCTCACGAAGTTGGCAACGTTGCAGAAGTTTGTAGGAACGAGGCCCGAAAGCAGGTAGAAGGCTTCGCTCGGTAGCGGTACTAGTAGAAACGAACGAAACGAACGCAGTCCGACCCCATCGTCCAGTCGGCCTAGGACACTAGCCTTTCACGCTAGGTACGAGGGTTCGAATCCCTCTGGGGTCGCCACGCAAGTCGAGCCCGCCCGCGCGGCGGCCTGAAGCCGGCGAGTACGCGCCAGCTCGAGCAAGCTCAGCCGAGCCGGAGCGACTCACCCGGAGCGAGCGCGGTCACGATCTCGTGCCCATCGAGCGTCACGACGACGGTGTGCTCCCACTGGGCCGAGAGGCTTTCGTCGGCCGTGACGATCGTCCAGCCATCATCGAGCAGGCGCACGGCCGCGCCGCCCAGGTTGACCATCGGCTCGACGGTGATCGCCATGCCGGCCTTGAGGCGCGGACCGAGGCCGCGCCGGCCCGTGTGGGGGACGTGCGGATCGGCGTGCATGTGGCGCCCGATGCCGTGCCCGCCGATCTCGGCCACGACGCTCACGCCTTCATGGCGGGCCAGCTCCTCGATCGCGGCGCCGATGTCGCCGAGGCGCGCGCCCTCACGGATGACGGCGATGCCCGAGTCGCGGCATCGCCGGGCGACCTCGACGATGTGCCTCGCGTCGTCACTCGCCTCGCCGACGATGAACATGGCGCTGGTGTCGCCGTGGTAGCCGTCGAGTTGCGTCGTGACGTCGATGTTGATGATGTCGCCCGGCTCGAGGACCTCTCGCTTGTTGGGGATGCCGTGGCAAACGACATGGTTGCGGCTCGTGCAGACCGCAGCGGGAAACCCCTTGTAGCCGAGCTGGCTGGGCCGACCGCCGCGCCGTGCGGTGTCCTGGCGGACGAGGCGATCGATCTCGGCCGTCGACATTCCAGCACGGAGCCGGGAGCCGACCAACGCCAGAGTCTGTGCCGCCGCCTGTCCGGCGCGCCTCATGCGCTCGATCTCGGAAGCGCTCAGGATCTCGATCGCCATCGCCCATGCAATGACTCAGCGGGCGCGCAGCGTCCAATACCGTTTCGATCTGGCGTCGACGACGGAGGCCCCGCCCTGCACGGTCGCGCCTTGCCATTCGACGAAGCGCCGGGCACGCTCGGGAGGTGAGCTTCTCGCAGATACGCTACTTCGTAGCCGTGGCGGAAGAAGGCCACGTGGGTCGTGCGGCGCAGCGGCTGCACGTGGCTCAACCGCCCGTGAGCCGGCACATACGCGCGCTCGAGGACGAGATCGGGGCGCCGCTCTTCACGCGCACGCCGCGAGGAATGACGCTCCTGCCACCCGGCCGCGTCTTCCTCGACCATGCCCGCGCCATCCTCGCGGCGGTGGATAGCGCGGTCGACGCCGCCCGGGCGGAACATGACCTCACGCGGCGGCCATCGCCGACGAAGTGTTCGAGCACCGCGGACACCTGAGATCCGGCCGCGGGCGCGCCGAGCTGGCCGACGCTACCCCATCGTCCCGTAGGTCGGCTTCCCGGCGCGCCGGTAGCGCAGGTACACGCCGCCCTTGCCCGTGGTCACCGACTCGACGAGCTCGAGCGCGGCCGGCCGGGTGCCGTCGCGGAACAGCCGCTTGCCCGTGCCCAGCAGCACCGGGTACACCCAGGTGCGCAGCTCGTCGACGAGGTCGTGCTTCAGCAGCGTCTGCAGCAGGTCGGTGCTGCCCCAGGTATGCACGCCCGTGCCGGGCCGCTCGCGCAGCTTCTGCAGCTCGGCGACCAGGTCGCCCTGGATCAGCCTGGCGTTGTTCCAGGTGACCCGCTCGAGCGTGCGCGAGGCCACGTACTTGGGTCGCGAGTTGAGCGCGGCCGCTATCGGGTTGTTCGGATCGGTGACCTTGGGCCAGAAGCTGGAGAAGATCTCGTAGGTCTTGCGGCCGAGCAGGAAGCCGCCCGCGTCGGCGATGCCGTCGGTGACCAGCTTGCCCGTCACGTCGTCGGTGTAGGGGAACTGCCATCCGCCGTGCTCGAAGCCACCTTCGCGGTCCTCGTCGGGACCTCCGGGAGCCTGCATGACGCCGTCGAGGGTCAGAAACGCGTTCACAATCAGCTTGGCCATGGTGTGTCCTCCGTCCGGACGACGAACGGGGCAAGCGTGGATCGACACGCTCGACGATGCATCGAGCAAACTTTCGCTCGCCGGCAGAAGTAGTCGAGATCTGGAGCGAATTTCGAGGGTCTGCGCGCGTCGCTGTCACAGGCCCATGCCGCCGGATACCTCGATCCGCTGGCCGTTGATCCAGCCGCTCTCGGGCGCGAGCAGCATCGCCACCGTTGCGCCGATGTCGTCCGGCTGACCGACGCGGCCGAGCGCGGTCATCGACGCCAGCTGCTGGTTCAGCTCGGGATTGTCGCGAACCATCCCGCCGCCGAAGTCGGTCGCGATGGCGCCGGGGGCGATCACGTTCGCGGTGATCCTGCGGCCGCCCAGCTCCTTGGCCATGTAGCGCGTGAGCGTCTCGACCGCCGCCTTCATGGCGGCGTAGGCGGCGGAGCCTGGGATCGTCATGCGCGCCAACCCGCTCGATACGTTGATGATGCGGCCGCCGTCGGCGATGAGCGGCAGGAGGCGCTGGGTGAGCAGGAAGGGCGCCTTGAAGTGCAGGTTGTAGACCTCGTCGAGCTGCGCCGGCGTCGTCTCCGCGATGCTCGCGTGGAGCGAGGTCCCGGCGTTGTTGACCAGGTAGTCGAGCTGCTTGCGCCCGAACGTGCGCTCCAGCTCGGCCGCGACCGACTTGCCGAAGCCGTCGAACGACGCGCCGTCGGTGGCGTCGAGCGGGAGCGCGACCGCCTTGCGCCCGAAGGCGCGCAGCCGCTCGACCACCTCGCTCGCCTCGGAGGTTGCCGCACGGTACGTGAAGATGATGTCGACCCCGCGTTCGGCAAGGTGCAGGGCCATGCTGCGGCCTAGGCCGCGGCTGCCACCGGTGATGAGCGCGATCGGGGTCTTCTGAGTGTTCGTCATGGTCGTTCTCCGGGTTGTGGTGTCGTTCACCTGTGACAAACGATAAGACCAGCGCTCGACGTCGAGTAGCCTCGGAAAGCTCGACATACTGTCAAGCATGAGTGAACAATGAACGCATGGAGATCGATGCCCTGCGGAGGTTCGTGAAGGTCGCGGAGCTGGCGAGCTTCACGCGGGCAGCCGAGCACCTCGGTCTGTCCAAGGCGCGCGTGTCGATGGCGGTTCAAGCGCTCGAGGCCGACGTGGGCAGCCGCCTCTTGCAGCGCTCGACGCGTGCGGTTCGCCTGACACCGGACGGCGAGGAATTCCTGGCCCGGGCCCGGCAGCTGGTCAGCGACGCCGACGAGCTGGCCTCTCTGTTTCAGGCGCCGAGCTCGCTGCGCGGCCGTGTGCGCGTCGACATGCCGCAGAGCCTCGCGCGCTCGACCTTCATCCCTCGGCTGCCCGAATTGCTCGCCGCGCACCCGCACCTCGACGTGCAGCTCTCGACCACCGATCGCCGAGTCGATGTCATCCGCGAAGGATTCGACTGCGTCCTCCGCGTCGGCAAGCTCGAGGAGTCGGGGCTCGTGGCCCGCCGGCTGGGCGAGATGCCGATGATGAACTGCGCCAGCCCCGCATATCTCAAGAAGCACGGCACGCCGCGCACGCTGGACGATCTCGACGACCATCTGGTGGTGCACTACTCGATCCGCTTCGGCACCGATACGCCCGGCTTCGAGTATCGCGAAGGCAGTGTCTACCGCGAACGGGCCATGCGCAGCGTGATCACGGTGAACAGCACCGACTCCTATCGGGCCGCATGCCTGGCCGGCCTGGGCATCATCCAGTCGCCACGGATGGGCCTGCTTCCGAGCGTCACCACCGGTGAGCTGGTCGAGATCCTGCCCCGGCACACGTGTCAGCCGCTTCCGGTTTCAATCGTTCACGCCCATGGGCGCCAGATGCCGCGCCACGTGCGTGTCGTCATGAGCTGGATCGCGGAGATCCTCAAGACGCAGCTCGCCTGACCGGGTCGCCTTGCCGCCGCGCTTCGAAGCGGCGCTTTTTGGTCATTTCGATCCTCCGCTGCGCTGCGCCCCATCGCGTGCTGGCGACCGGGCAGTCTTCGGCCTAGGCTCCAAATGTGGCTGGCTCGGCATCGGGGGACAAGCAGCGGCTGGTCGCCCTCCTGGCCGCCGACGTCGCGGGTTATGCCCGCCTGATGACCGAGGACGAGCGCCGCACCGTCGCTTCGCTCGACGTTTCGCGCAATGTCTTCCGGGTTCAGATCGAGGCGCTGCAGGGCCGCGTCGTCGACATGACCGGGGATTCGGTGCTCGCGATCTTCGATTCGGTGACCGCCGCGGTCAACGCGGCCCTCGCCGTGCAGGCGGAGCTGACGAGCGCGTTCGCCGCCGTGCCGGAGGAGCACCGGATGCGCTTTCGCATCGGTGTGCACCTCGGGGATGTCTTCGAGAAGGCCGACGGCACGATCTACGGCGACGGTGTGAACATCACGGCACGGCTGCAGACGCTGGCCGAGCCGGGCGGCATCGCCGTCTCCGACGCCGTGTTCGGCGCGGTGCGCGGCAAGGTCGCGGCCAGCTTCGAAGATCAGGGTGAACGGGAGGTCAAGAACATCCCGCGCCCATTGAAGACGCACCACGTGCGCGCCGATGTGCCGGGCGTGGCCCATCCGGGTACGGTGACGCCGGACTCGAGACGCGCGGTGCAAGAGCGACCCGCCATCGCGGTGCTGCCATTTTCCAACCTGTCGGGCGACCCGGAGCAGGAGTACTTCGCCGACGGCATGGTCGACGACATCATCACGGCGCTGTCGCGCTTCAAGGAACTGTTCGTGATCGCCCGCAACTCGAGCTTCATCTACAAGGGCCGCAGCGTCGATATCCAGCAGGTCGCACGCGACCTGGGCGTGCGTTACGTGCTCGAAGGCAGCGTGCGCAAGGCCGGCCAGCGGGTGCGCATCAACGGGCAGCTCATCGATGCGGCCACGCGCGCGCACCTCTGGGCCGACCACTTCGATGGTGGGCTCGAGGACGTGTTCGCGCTCCAGGATCGCATCACCGAGTGCGTGGTCGGCGCGCTGGTGCCGACCCTGCGCCAGGCGGAGATCGAGCGGGCGCGACGCAAGCCGCCCGCGCGCCTCGACGCCTACGACCATGTGCTGCGTGCCATGCCGGGAATCATCGCCAATACCGTGGTCGAGGCCGGTCCAGCCATCGAGCTGCTCGATCAGGCGCTCCGGCTCGATCCCGAGTACGCCCACGCGCACGCGCTGCTCGCGGCCGTCCACGGCACGGTCTATCGCAGCGCCGCGGGAAGCGAGCGCGAAGCGGCGCGGCAGAAGGCGGTCGCGCATGCCCGGCGTGCCCTGGCCATGGGTTCCGACGACAGCGTCACGCTCGCCTCGGCGGGGTTCATGCTGCTGATTGCCGACCAGGACGTCGCCGGCGCGCGCGCGGCCCTCGACAAGGCGGTCGCGCTGAACTCGAACTCTGCGCTCGCGCTCGGCCGGCGCGCGCTCGTGCTGGCCATGGTGGGCGACGCCGAGCCTGCGATGGAGGACGCGCAGCGCGCGCTACGCCTCAGCCCCCTCGATTCGACCAGCTACCTGCCCCAGATCGCGATCGCCATCGCCCACATCGGGCGGCGCGAGTACCGCGAGGCGCTCGTCTGGGCCCACAAGGCGATCGCGGTGAACCCGCGCTATCCGATAAGCTATGCCTTCGCGATCGTCGCGGAATGTGCCAGCGGCCGCGCGGCCGAGGCCGGTGGCGAGGTGGATCGACTGGCCGGCATCCTGCCTGGCCTCACACCGGCCATGCTGGGCAAGCTCTTCGATGTGTTTCCCGACCCGTTGCGGTCGGACTCACTCGCGATCTTGAGGCAGGCGGGCTTGCTTCCAGCCGCTACGTAGGCGGCACGAGCATGACCAGCGCATCGAGCGCTTCGCCCAGCTCCCACATGCCGCTCGCGTTGACCTCGTCGGGCTCGGGCGACTTGCTGCACTGCATGGCCACGACGCTCGCCTTCACCGCGTCGTAGGCCGATTTCCAGGCGGCGGCGTCGGCGCCCGTCGGTGGCGTGGCGAACCCGCTGACCTGCTTCGCCAGCTTGCGCAGCTGGCGACAGAATGCCTTGCTCGGGACCTTGGTCACCGCGAGCGTCGAGCGAAACCTGGCCAGCGCCGGCGGCAGGACGCGCGTCTTCGCGGCATCGAAGAGAGCGCGCAGATCGGCATCGAGCGCCGCCACGATCTCGTCGGCCGTCTCGACGGTGTTGATGAGCTTGCGCTTGCGATCCGGCGCCTGGCACACCGCGACCAGCGACGACAGCGAGCTCTCCACCGAGCCGGCACGCCTGGCCCAGCCAGCGTCGTCGACGCCCGCGCCCGCGGGTGCCTTCTCGTCGGAGAACGCGCTGTCGGCCTGCTGCAGCCCGGTCGCGTCTGCGCACGCGCGGTTCACACGCTCGGCCCCCGTGAGTGCGCCGATGGGCGCATACATCTCCTCGAGCTTCGCGACCGCGGCGCGGTCCTGCCTGGGATCGCCTGCCGCGATGCCAGCGATGGCGCACGCGAGCCCGAACGCACCTGCGAGCCTGGACGTCTTCCTCATTCGGCTTCTCCTCGGCACCCGCGAGATGCATTCCAGTCTCCTCGATCGGCACGCGATAGGCGAGGCCAGGACGTCCCAAGTTGTCAAGGTGGTCACGGGCAAGCCCTGCTCGCCGCCCTCGCTGACCGAGCGGCAGCTGCTGGAGGCGCTGGACAGGGTCGTTCAGGCGCTGCCGGACGTGAAGCTATTTGTCCCGGATCTCGCGCAGGCGGCGGGACTCGAGGAGCGAGCCGAGATCGAGCGGCGGCGCATGTCGATGATCCAGGAGTCCTGATTCGTCATGGTGCCGGGCTACTGGCACTTCGCCGCGATCAGCGTCTGCTCCAGCGCATTGCTCGAGCCCTTGCACGCCTGCGCCAATGCCTTCCTGGCCCGGGCAGGAACGCCAGCATCATTGACGGATGCCCAGCTGCTTCTGGCTGCTTCCATGGTCTCCCGCTGCGCGGCCCGGGTACCCTCGGGAATCCGCGCGCAGGTGACGAACTTCTCGGCCGCGTTTCCGGTGCCCGCTTCCTCCACCTTCACTCCATCGATCACCGACAAGCAATCCGCCGATGCCTGGTCGTCGTCAACCGGGAACGCGCACACCGCCGTCAGTGGCGTGGAGCCGATGTCGAGAACCGCGCTGACGAAGCCGAAACGCTGACCCGAGTCGGCCACCGCTTGGGTGTCGTTCACGAGCGCGAACTCCGCTTCGGGCCAGGCACCCACGCCCTCCACGACGCAGCCGCGACGCGCCACGCGGTGGGGTTCGCGCGTGAACGTCCGCAGCGTGACGAGGCTGATGTGGAGCTTCTCGACGAGATCCTCCGGTTTGACGTCCCAGGTGAAGAGGCCACTCGCGACACCGCGCGCAAATCCGTAGCAGTAGTCGTCATCGCCGAAGACCGCGGCGTCCGGGGCGAGACCGGCGTCCGGAGTCAGCCAGATGTGCATGCCGACTCCCTCCAGGAGAAGCGTCTTGCTTTCAGGCTCGGTGACGACCTTGCAGCAGGAAGGCGCCGGAAAGGACAGGTCACTCACGCGAACGCGTGGCGGAGACGCATCGAGAGGCTTCCGCCAGGCGACGACGGCACCGTGTCTGTGCTAACAGGCGGGCATGCGAACTCGGCTCCTGGAGCCGCTCGTGTAGCCTCCCTCGACCTGATCAACCCGGCTTTGCGAATCACACCAGGAGAACCATGCGAACGCATATCCTCGCAGCAGTGCTCGCCACCTCGCTCCTCGGTGGGTGCGCCTCGACCGCGACCATCCATCGATGGGGCGCGCCGGCGCTGGAGGCCGACGTGGTCGACGCGGACGACGCGAACATCTATGTCACCGATCGAGGCGGACGGCGCTACCGGGTCCCCCGCAAGGACGTCGCGGATGTGGATCACCCGGGCAATGTCTTGATGATCGTGGGTGCCGTGATCGTGGCGCTGGGCACGAGCATGTACCTCGACGACGGTAGGCCCGGTGATACCGATGAGGAAGTGAGGAACATGCATATCACCGGGATCGTGTTCGCCGTGCCGGGAGCGCTGCTGGCAGGATGGGGCACTTACTCCTGGTGGACGTCTCGCAGCATCGAGGGCCGACGGGGCGAGGCGCGGCCCTCTCCGATCCCGGGGATCGCGGACGTCACCGCGCTTCCAGCACCTGCGGAGGTGCCAGCGCAGCTGCCTGTGGGCCTCCAGGTGTTCGCGCCGAAGCCCCCGCCGCCCAGCGCTCCGTAGGCCTGCACCAGCTTCGCCATGGATTGCCGCGCGGTGCCAGCGATGCCGCACGTGGCGGGAGCACACTGGCCTCATGCATGCGCTGGTTCGGAACACCATGGCGACTGCGGCGGCGTTCTGCATCCTCGTGGCCGGGAATGCACGCATCGCGCGCGCGGATGGCGACTTCGGAGATGCCTTGCTCCTCGGCATGGGCGTCGTCTTGCTCGAGCCCCTGATTCCCGATCTGCGCTACGAGATCGGGAATGGTACGGAGGCAGGGCTGGTTCTGTCGTGGCCCATCAGCTTCGCGCGCAAGGAGTGGTACTTCGCGCTTCCGGACCGGCATGGCGACGAGGCCGTCTTGCGCGGCTACTACGCCGCGCTGCAGCCGGTCGTGGAGCCGCAATGGAGGCCGTCCAGCGGGGCGAATCGGGTCGTGGGCCTGGCGCGGACGGTCTTCGGTCGATCGTCGTCGAGCCACGGGTTCGCGGTGGCGATCGATGCCGGTGGCGTCGTGGGCGAGGACGGCCATGGCGGCGTCGTCGGCACGGGACTGCTCTACGTCCTCGATCAGGAGGGGCTGGTGTACGTGGGCCTCTTCGGCCGCGCGGTCATCACCAACGAGGGCACACGCTTCGACGTCTCACTGGACCTGCATCTCTTCTGACCGCGAGGGCGAGCTCGACACTTCGGATCACAGGATCGCGCACGGTGACACTCAACGAGCCGGCGCGAGACGGTTTCGACCCTGCAATGGCCCTGTTTTGGGGCACTTCTGTGGTGGCACGAATGCTGCTTTTGGTCGCGAGCATGATGCGTCTCCAGAAATCGTCCTACCCTCTGCTCGTGCTCTTCGTGGCTTCTTGTGTGGGTGTCAGCTTCGTCCCGAAGGAGCAGGCGGCTCGCGAGATGAATTGTCCCGCTGAGCAGGTCCGCGTGCAGTCCGACGGAAGTGCCGTGGGATGCGGCAAGGTGCTCCACTACCCCGTATGTCGAGGTGATGATCCAGGGTGCAAGTTCACGCCGACGGACGGCGTGATGTCGTCGAGCGGCATGCCACGATGAAGTGGCGGAAGCTCCGAGCTTCGCCTGTAGATTCGGCGGGTCGCGCGGCCTACGGATGCAGCTGCGTCAGCGTGGCCTCGTCGGCGAACGACTTGACCAGCACCGGGTGCATGTCCTCGCCCGCATGGTACGTGCCGCTGACCGTGACCTCTCCCGGCGGGATGTTGAGGATGTACACCGTGCCGCTCTCGTCCGTCGTGGTGGCGCTGGCCGTCGGCAGCGGCGGG